>JAEEGK010004384.1_pt1 | contig 34707 bp, 49 predicted proteins | sample 8958771 | NCBI WGS metagenome assembly JAEEGK01 (sample SAMN16246547, study PRJNA631951) | gut metagenome | biome: gut microbiome; feature: rumen; material: SC-attached | host: Bos | place: Iran: Karaj | collected 2018-10 | reverse complement strand
ATCAGTATTTGCAAGGATCATCTCGTCAAAGTTCTTTCCTCTCGCCGATGCTCTGAGTCTGATCTTGGCGGAAGCATCCGCTATCATCTGTGTGGCCGTGGTCTGTTCCGATTCCGTCAGATTTCTCCAGTAGAGTTCCACGTCTGAGATTGTTGCATAGCTTGTTCCCATGTTTCATTCCTCCGCTTTCTTCTTGCGGGTCGTTTTCTTTTGTTGCACCGGTGCAACTTCGTGATTTTCTTCAACCACTTCAGGGGCGGAGAAAACAGGAACCTGTTCAATAACAGGTTCCCATTCTTCCGACATTATCCTTGTGGAGAAAATCATCGTATGACCGGTTTTAATGTTCCGGTACTTCATAGGCATCAGCTCGCCCACTGAGCATACAGAGTTACGTCAGCTGCTCCGAGAGTAAGGGACGCACCTGCTGCATAATCTGTTCCGGAACCGTCAGCCTTAGTGTTCCACTTGCTGAAGGTCTTTCCGGTCTTTGTGTAGGTATTTGCAGCAACTTCAACAGCTTCGCCTGCCATGCCAACAGTGTTAGCAACAGCTGTGCCGCCGTCTGCTCCGTTGCCGTCATACTTAACAGCGTAAGGAGTTTCAATGCGGGCAAATGCGTTCTTGTCGAGAACTGCAAAGCCGATGAAAGCTTCTGCTCTTAAGTAAACCTGGTTGTGACCTGCAAGGTCGGAGCCGGTGTTGTCGGGATCGCCGTAAGGGATCACTCTCACTTCGATGTCACGAGCATAGCCCCACTTGAAAGCATCGAAGTCGCCCACGATGCCGAGAGCTGTACCGTACTTGTTGACTGTTCCGTTAACGTCGCAAGCGATGCCGCGAAGTGTCTCAGGCGATGCGCCCCAAGCAAGTTCAGGGAACTTCTTAGCGCCGAGGCTGTTAACTTCTGCGCTCATTCCGGCAGCAAGTGTCTTGGAAAGAGCGAGACCAGTCACGTCGTAGTCGCCGATCAGAACAGCTGCATCGTCGATGTTGCCTTCTGCATTGCCAGGTGTGTAAAGAACGCGGTTGGTGACTGCTGTGAAGTCGTTTGTGATGAGAGCAGAGGTAACACCGTCTTTAGGGTTAACCTTTGCGATGGCCATCATGTCAAGCGCACGAGCGAGCTTCTTTGCGAATCCTTCTGTGAAAGGACGAAGGATCTCGATCTGTCTCTCTTCCGATGCGATCATGAACTCCTCAGAAACGCGAGTTCCGTACTCAACCTTTAAAGGTCTAACCTGCACGGGTGTCATTGCTGCGCCGCCGTTAACCTTTGCGCCATTCTCACCAACGAGAGAAGCTTCGCCGTCCATTGTGAATGTGAACATGTCTGTGCCTGTGAAAGCAACAGGGATCTGCTTTGAAAGTCTTGCAAGAGAGGACTTTCCTTTTACGAGATCAAATACTTCCTGGCTGAGTTCAGCAGGAAAATTGGTGCTTTTGGAAATTGTGTCGCCCATCTTATTTCTCCTTTAATCTTTGAATGTTAAACCACGCGCAAGCTCTGCATAAGCGTCCGAGTTCTCATTTTGGGAACCCGCCCCATTTTTGGAACCCGCCGCATCAGACGCGCTTGTGCTTTTTAAGGGTGCATGTGATTTAGGGAAAGCGTTTTTGAGGCTTTCGGCGTCCTTCTTGAGCTCATCTTCTGTGGCGCCTCTGAGTCTGTCTGCCAAGCTGTCGGGGATGCCGTACTCTTTCGCAATTCTCGCCTTTACCGCGGCGGTCTCGTAGGTTTTAACCTTGCTTTCTGCTTCTGCAGTCTTTTTCTCAAGGTCTGCGATCTTCGCTGCATCCGTTTCTTTTCCCTTTTTCAGTGCTTCAATCTCCTTCCGGAGACCGGCCGTCTCTTCGGAATGTTTCTTTTCAGCGCGTTCAAGTCTCTCGCCGATCACGGCATTGAGTTGTTCCTGTGTTTCAATTACTTTGAAATCATCTGCCATTTCTTTTCTCCTTCCGCAATTAACCGCTGCGTATGCGTTAGTAGTCGATTCTTTGCACTTTGTGTTCCTTTAACTTCGAGCAGGACCAGAAAGCATAAATAATAGCATCAAGGATCGCAATTTCGAGGTCGTCCATAAGGCTCTCATAGCCAAAACCGCCGTTTGAACCTATATTCCTCTTTTTGCAATTTGATGCTACCTGTTCCACCGAAAGCTGTCCGGAGTGGCAGAGTGTCTGCTGGAATACCGCCTGTTCAAATTCCGCGTTTGCGTTTATCACGTCGGCAACGACAGGGAATTTGATGTTCTTTAGCTTACATTCCTTAGCGGCGTCTTCAAGCATTCTCTGACCGTTTGCTCCGTCGGCTACAACCTCGGCATATTTTATCTTGCTGAGCACGTCCAAGATCCAGCCGATACCCTGCGTCATAGGTCGGCAGTACAGACACTCAACAAAAATGCGACCATCTTTTAACTTGGTCGCACATGCCAAAGCTGCATTCTTTCCGTCCCTTCCAAACTTGATCCCGATGCAGGGCTTTGATATCGGCTCCGGCTTGTAGTCGAGTTTCAATGCCTGCCATTCCTTCTCGGAGATCGCTGATGCCTGGTTATAGGACAGCCACAGTCCCAGACGCTGGATGTTAAAGTCAACATTGTCATTTCCGATCTCATCTTCAATGACACGCTCAGTAAGGATGGTGCCAAGTGACGGGTTAGTCCTTTTCCATGCCTCCCGATTGTTCGGGTCGGTCATTGTTTCAACAGACCATTCAGCCCACATAGCGTTTTTGACTTTCTTGTCCAAAGCGTCTGTTCTGAACTTTACAAATACGGTGCCGGAGCTGACGGCCGTCGGAGGCGTTCCGCACATGATGGTCTGCGGGTTCTTTGAGTCCGAAACCACGTACTTAAGCGCGCTCTCCTGATCGTCCTGGTACTCCTGAGCCTCATCGATTATCAAGACATCGTAGCCTTCGCCCAAACCGCCCTTGGAAGTTCGCGTTCTGAAGTTTACTCTTCCGCCCGTCTTTCTTAAGGTGATGGATTCGAGACCATTTGCTTTGTATGAATCATAAAGCTTTTCTTCCGGGACATTGTCCTTCCGTCTGCTTTCCGAAGCATTGACATAGCCAAGTTTATCCAAAGCCTTACACAGTCTTTCCCACGAAGCGTGGGAAGTGGTCGTTCTGTGAGCGGTATGGAGTACCTGCTCGCCTTCCTCCAAAGCATAAAGTTCGCGCTGAAGCAGGATTTCGGATTTACCGTTTCGTCGGGGAATGGAGTACCCGACCTTGGTGTGAACCCAAAGTCCTTTATTGTTCTTCGCGAGGATATGCTTTAAAAGGTTGACCTGCCACTTCAATACTTTCCTTCCGGTCCGTTCGTATAGATCAACAGCTTTCAGATATTCAGTTTTGTTCCGTTCCGCACGGGTCAAAAAAACACAACGGGAAGGAGTTTGACTGCCCTTTAATTTAGCTGCCATACTCTATCTCCTTGTGCGTTTATATGATTAAGCCCGAAGGCTGTAATCCGAAAACATGTTATGTTATAATCTCCTTGAAAGGAGGTGGCCAACATGCCTACAAAAAACACCAAACAGACATCCGCTCCCGTTGCTTCCAAAGCCAGTAAAGCGTTGTCTGATGGTCGAAGTTCTGCACGGACAAAGTCTATAGCCGGCTCTGCTCTGTCACAGACTGCACCAAAGAAGAAAGGGAAATAGATTTCCCGAGCACGCAGTACAGTGAATTTGCCAACAGCTGTATTGTGTGCTCATCTTCGTTTAATTCATTAAGGCCGGTTTCCACGCATATTCCATGAAGGATTTCGTGAAGCAGTGTCGAAGTTTTCTTTTCTTCGGTCAGAGCTTCGTCGATCAAAATCTCTTGTTCAACAAATCGGATTTCTCCGAATTTGTATTGATCGCGGTCTATCACCGGAACTTCTTTTATTTTGTATTTCATGCCCAAAATATCGATAATGCCGTCCATAATTAGTCCCATTATATGTTTTTCAAACACAGAGGTTATAAAACGAAAATTATTATAAATTTATTGACTTCTATCTCTATGTGGTGTAATATGTATGTGTCGATACGTGATCCCCACAAGGGCGTAAGCCTGGGTTGCGCTATCGACTATTTCTTTTTCTGAAAGACTGCCTTGATATGTCCATCATGGACCCACATTATTCTGTCGACCCATTCCGTATGTCTTGACCAATATACTTCCTCTATCTCACGGATTATTTCTTTTTCATCGTATGGGCTCTTCGAAGAATCTATAACAAAATTTGGTCCTTGTTCCTTTTTGTCGTGTATCAAGTTAAAAACACCGTGCGAACTATTTCCATTTATTCCTTTAATGTCATAAGTTACGCCGTCCAAAACGAAATCTGGTGTCTGCATTTTCTGTGGAAATTTTATCTCTGGGATCAATTCAGCTTTGCCTCCAAAGCTATCTACGATTAGCTGAACCGTTTTCTTTTCTTCCGGAGTATGTTTTTGAATTATATGATTTCCATCAACTATGTATTTCTCTCCGTTTATTGTCCACTCATTAAGTTCAACCATTTCCTTCGTTGCTTTTTTAGCAGAAAGCATTTTTTCAGTGATGTTTTCAGCATTATTGATGTCCTTTTTGTACAAGGCTATTTGTTTTTCAACGTTCTCTGCGTTCCCCCGGAGCTTCGTTGTCTTTTTCTTCTTGCCGGTATAGTAGTTCTGCACGTCCTTTGACTTCGTTCCGGTCCTTTGGTTTTCGTAGTCAATGGTGCACCCGCATCCCTCATGACGGGCAAATATTCCGGAGGAATTAACCGCCTGGGAATTTTTAAACGTCCTCGATCCGGCACGTTCCAAGCAATATGAACAGCGTTCTGCGTGCTTTGTTTTTCTGCGAAGGCCGACGCCGTCATATGTCCTTTTAACTTTGATCTCGTAGCCTGTCCCCATGGCGAAATCCATATTGGCGCGTTCCGTGGAATCCACGGTCTTGCATGCATGTGTTGCCAGTTCGCCGTCAAGTGCCGACATCTTCTTTCCGTCAAGTCCTTCTGCTATTCTGTTAAGATCATACGGGTCGGCTACTGCAGTCTGAGGTTTTATCCTCATTCCCGCTGCCGCGTTTTTATTATCCTGGATCTGTTCGCAGGCCTTCAGGATGTCTTCGTTCATATCCGGAACAACACCTTTAAGCAACTGCTTGGCGGTTGATGCAAAGACTTCGGAGTCCTGCATCAATGCCTCCCAGTTTTCAATAATCGCATCTTCAAGATCATGCCCCGCACGCTTGGCAAATTCGTAAGCCTCGGTATAATCCGATGACTCCTTTGTCGCCGCAAAGAGCCTTTTAAAAACAAGGTCCGCTGCCTTATTATCCTTGTAGGTCTTTCTGACCTCTTCAATCAATTTTAAAAGCAGCTCTTCCATGTTCTGTCCTTAAATTCCGAATATGTCATGTACCTTTTCTTCTGTCATGTAACCGGGGAAGCTGGTCTCAATCTTCTGAACCGAGTCTCCGATCGCTCCGAGAGCCGAAGCATCGACACCGAATATCGGCTCCCAGGCAATCTTTGTTTTGTAAATCTCTTTCCGTGCGTAATCCTTTTTATCTCTTACACATGCGGCAAGATAGCCGGCATTTATAAAACCGACTGCAAAGCATTTCTGCGCCTTTCTCGTGCTGAGCCTCAAGCTTTCATGTGATGCTCTGATAGCTTCGGAGCTTGAAGGATTTGAACTTGCAAATCCGAGATCGTCCATGGTGAGGCCACTCTCTCCGGCAAAAAGAGAAGCGAACATCTTAAGCTCATCCAGGAACGGTGACATGCTCTGCTGCGTAAAACTTCCGAGGGTCGGCTTCTCACCGTTTTCATTGTTCCCAAACCTTAAGAAACTGGAATAGGTCGCAGCTGTCTTATTGAATTCTGCTTCATCATCAAGCCCAAGGACGTACTTCTGCGGGAAGCTATAAAATTCCGAACAGATCTCTGATCTCTTAAGAGTGCGAAGCGCTCCCTGCTGATAGCTCATGCAGGCTCTTGTTATCCTCGAACGTCCAAAAGGTCGTGTCGCTTCAGGCCTGTGGATGATCGGAACAAGAAGCGGATAAAGAGCCGTATTTTCGATTACTTCCGTGAGGATCTTGTTTTCATAGATTGTTGTTTTTCCGGGTTCAAGGTAAGCCTCAAGGGTGACGTTTCCATTTTTGTCCCGTTCAAGAACTGCGTAGCCTTCCTTCAGGAGTCCCGTTGTATCATCAACGATGCCCGTCGCATTGTAACCGTCGATCACCTGGAGCGAGGGATAGCCTTCCTGCTCTGCGATGTAGATGAACGAGCAGGATCCGATTAACGCCGACAGGATAGCTGAGTCAAACAGTATGTCGCTGTTGTTAAGCTCGTAGATCTCCTGCATGAAGAAATTATCATCCCGGAACTCGTTGAAGTTCAAACGGTCGGCAATGCTGTCTACAGCCTTCGTGCTCCAGCCGAGAGCATGGCTCATCCATCTGTACTCGGAAGGAAGGAGCTTGGAGAAGTACTCCACCTGCTTCTTCATGTCGTAGTACTCATAGCGGCGCTTAACACGTGGCTGCTTCTTCTTGAGCTGGGCTCTTAAGTATTCCACTCCCTTGAGTTCCATTTTTACATCTCCTTTTCAAAAATTACAAAAAAGGTCAATTTTACATACACTTTTTTCAGAACATTTTTCAGTTCCGTAAAATCATATAGTAAATTTAAAATTTTATTTCTTTGATATAATACAACGCATTGATTTGCGTGTGTTTTTTTGTGCAATGACGGCGGGGAGTCCAGAAAAGCCTCCGCGAGGGGTCTCTCCCCCCTACTTGCCGACCGCGAACCAATCGAGGCTCCAAGGAAGCTGTTGATTAGTTATCGTCTTCCCTTCTTTGTCCGCAAGAAAAGTTTTGTTCCCTTTCGCCTTGTTGCAGCAAGCATGTACCAGGTGCAGGTTGTCAATGTCAGAGGGGTGGCCACCTTTTGAGATAGGGATTATATGATCTATCTGGGGAGCCATAGGATTGTCCGGAGACAATGTTTTGTCTACAGGCTTGCCGCAGATGGCGCACACGCTTTCCATTGCCAGGATCCGTTTTCTGTTCTTCTCGAATGCCGACCTATGAGGTCCGTCATGATCAGCACGTCTGTTCACCTTTGCCATAAGACCTCCGGGGGTATTAAAAGAGGCATCGGCTCGGCAACCGATGCCACCTCAGTGGAAAAGCATTGTTTGGATTTCTCCTGCTATCATATTAGCACATGCCTTTGTGCTATTGTGTGCTAACTTTTTTATCGAGAACTTCCGTCTGAAAGCTTTTAAGTGCCTCGCCGTGGAGGTGCCTGATCCGATCGAATGAGAAGCACATATCAACGGCTATCTGTTCAAAGCGTTCAAGGTCGCAATAGCGAAGCGTGAGCAGTTCCACATGAATCTGTTTCGGCAGTGTTGAGATCTCTGCCATAATCTCGGCTCTTGTCTTTTCGAGCTGGAGCATCTTCTTCGAGATATCCTGTTCCAGCTCCATGATTTCCAAGGACTTGTTTATCGTCTCGTCACCATGGGGGGATGTTTGAACCTTCACTCCGGAATAATCGAACCCCCTCACCTGTCCTCTTAGGTCTTCAAGCCTCGCAAGCTGCTCCTTCTTCTTCAGGATCTGAAAGTCCATTGCTCGGATTTTGTTCAAGTATTCTTTCGCGTTCAATCTGTTCTTCCTCCCTCTTCCTTCTTCTCGCAAGACGGCTCCTCTCCATTTCCTCGTGCTGTCTTTTGATCAGCTCCTGTGAGATGTATTCGCCGTATGTCATGCCTGCGGCTCTCGCCTTCGCATTAACCTCTTCGACTGTTTCAATGTGTGGCTTTTCCGCCGCTTCCTTTTCTGCTGCCTTCCTCGCTTTGTTCTTCACGTATCTGTTGTGAACCCGTACTTGTTCCGCCGACCTTAATTCCTTGGGTGTCACCATTTCCTTTTCCTCTCCCTTTTCTGTTTTCTTTTTCCTTCCGGGCTTTTTCCGTTTCTTCGGAGCTTCCTGCATATCCAAGATCGCATATTCTGCTTCAAGCTCCTGATTCAGTCTTTCGACATCAGCCTTAAGCTCTTCAATTTTGGCGGTTGTTAAGGCTATCGCTGAAGCTGTATCTCTGATCGTATCTTCAATGACTTTTTTTATTTTCTCGGGGATTAACATTGTTCCTTCCTCCAGTATTCGTCAAACATATCTGACTGCTCGTCTTCCGTCAGCATTATGATGGGTTTACCGCACATCTGGCAGTATTTTGAATCTTGGATCTGCTGATTGAGAGGCTCGTTGCACCATGGGCATGTGATATCAATTCTCACGCCATTATCAAGCGGGACAAGTACACTGTTTGCCTTTCTCGGTTCTAATTCTATCCCTTCGAGTTTCATCACTTTTTCGAGAGGCTTTATGCCGAATACGACATATTCTTTTTCCAGTCCCCATCCTGAAAGAACATATGTGATGACATACTCTTGTTTTTCGATTTCATGGCCGGGATAAAAGCTACCCATTTCGGTGACTCTCGAAAATTTCACATGATCACCAGCTTGGAATCCACGATCATTGAGTCGGATTTCGAAGTTCTTGCGACCGTTTAAAACGTCATCGCAAAAACTTTCTTTGAGTTTTAATTCATGAATCTTTGCCATTACTCTTCTCCTGCATTTTTTTTGAAGAATTCGTCACAAAGTTTTTGGACTTCTTTTTCTGTTTCAAGCCGAATCAGTTTCCCGCAATTGTGGCACTTTGTTTTTCCCATTCCGCTTTCCTTTTCGCACCACGGGCAGTAATATCTTATCGTGCAAGTCATGCTATTTCCTGTTAACTTGAGTATAACCTTCTTTGCTTCCGGTTTGCGGCTCAATCTTTGTTTAGTCATGTTCCTCACTTTCTCGCATTGATCTTGTGTGTGATAAAGATATTTTTATTCCGCACTGGGGACAGAGGATATAATTACTTTTGACTTTTATACTTTCAAACATTTCTTCTTGCAGTACATCCTCGCATTCATCATACGAGAATAAGCAGCCGCATTCTTCACAAGTGCATTTCTTTCTCGTTCCTGTTTTGATGATCTTAATCATGCCTTTCCTCGCTTTCCTTGCTGGCCTTCTCCCGTTCGTATTCTTCCCATTTCGTTTCAATTAGCTCTCTATGGCCGAGCGTTATGAGTGCAAAGGTTTTTCCGTCTTTTTCCCAAAGCCAGTCCCAGAACTCTTTTGGCAGTTCTATGGTTTTGGCGGTGTCATTGTTCTCCATCCGTCCGCTCCTCTCTGCTGATTATAAAAAAATGCACTGCATTAGATATAGTTATTCCTAAGCTCATACTTGCTATAACAATAGCAATTGCGTTTGGAATCGATATTGTTATCATTACTCATCCTCCCTCAGCTCCAGCTCTCTCAAATAGTCGTTCAGGAGATCTACGTCATGAGCTGCCTCTTCGATTCCGCGGGCATTTGATACAAAACTCGTAACCCAGTCCTTCCTTGTGGCGGGAACGTTTCCGCTGAACATGATGCTCTCAGAAGGGTGGAATCCGAAGAAGTCCTTAATGCATGAAGCGCTGACTTCCATGTGTCTGAGGCGGAGTCTTATTGCATGGTCAACCTGCAGGATCTGCGTCTTGATGTCCGCCGATGCATCGATCTTGAATCTTTCGAGGTCTATCTCTTCTCTGACCTCAATGATCCTCTTTGTGTCCATGGTTATCGGTTGCACCGGTGCAACTTCTAACTTTCCGAGAATCTGAGGCTCTTCGATGGGTTCGGGCATGAATCCCGCTGCCGGTTCAGAACTTGAGAAGAACTTCTCTTCAGGATCTACGGGAGAGCCTTCCGGCTGTCCTGAGGTCTTAGCTTCTTCCTTCGGAGCAGGCTCCTCGGTCTTCTCTTCAACCTTCTCAGGCTTGTGGACACGCTTCTTTTCTTCGGGTTTTAATTCGGTTTTCTGCGGTTTTTCGTCGTTTTTTGCCGTTTTATTGTTAATTTCTACGGTTTTGTTATCAAAAGCAGGCTTTTTGTTATCAGCCGGTGCTTTATCGTCAGAATCGAGCTTCGTTCCGAAGAAGTTCTCCCAGGAAGCAGCTGCTCCCATTCCAACATTGAACCATTTCTGCATCTCGTCCGAAATTTCCTTCCAACAAAGGGCTGTTTTCTCCAAAGAGCGCATGTTCACGATGGAAAGGCCGGCGGTCTTGTCGGCTGTTACCGTGAATTTGCCTACCCCCGCCACCCTAACGACATAAAGGTCCTTTCCGTTGGGTGCAAGCTCGTCGGGAAGCTTGTTCTTGTTGTCAGAAGCGAAGATCCCGTGAAGACTCTTGTAAAGCTTCGGATAGCTCTTGACCAGTTCCCTGATAACAAGTCCTGTCTCTGTGATCTCTGAAACGACTTCTTCCTTCTCTTCGAGTGCAACTTCTATGTCTGTGATCTGAAGCTCTGCATCGACTTCTTTCTTCAGGTCTGTGATCTCTGCCTTGGTCATTTCCGGAGCGAGGTCTTCAGTGATCTGTTCCGGGAGCGTCAGCATGATTGAAAGCTTGGCATAGCCGAAGTTAACATACTTGTCTTCCAGTGCGTCCCCGTAGCCGCCTTTAGAAAAGCGGTCATTGATCGCTATGAAGCGGGAGACCTGTGTCTTGTCGAGACCATATTCAGCCTTAGCGAAGTCAACAAGGGAATCATGGCCCGATTCTGCCAAAATGTCCGTGTCTCTTGCGTATTTGAGTAGATAGCCTATGCGGACGAAGTTGTTCGCAGTGTTCAGAAGGACCGTGTCAAAGGCCTTCTTGTACTCCGAGAAGTCGTTATAGGTTTCTCCTGAGGTCCCCGCTGCCGTTATGGGCTTCAGATTTTCAAATTCATTTTCATTCATGATGCTTTTGCTCTCTTTCCGGGCTTCTTCATGCCCTTTTTCAAATGTTCAACGTATTTGTCAATGATGGGTTGAAGTATCTGTTCGTCGGGCTTCTTGTCGTATGCTTCATACCATTGCAGGATCCTCGGCTCTTTTTCCTTAACGCCTGAGATCTCGATCGTTGTGAACGGAACGTCCGGAGTCTCTTTCTTTCTCAGAAATAGGATGTAGCTCGTTCCTGCAGCATGTTTTCTCATGTATGTGTCAGAGGATCCGACGCAGTGGTGGAGTTCCTGACTCTCTCTGATGAGCTCTGTTGGGCACTTTGCAGGGCGGATTATGAAGCCCGCTGCCTCGTAGCAATACTTCTTACAAAGCATCTCGTAAGCTTTGGCCATTCCTTCAAACTGCTTTTCCATCTGTGCAGCTCTCTCTGAGTCTCTGCGCATCTGCTGTTCCTTGATCAGATCCTGATGCTTCTTATGGAGATTCTTCGGGTGGATGTAGACCTCATTAGTCATGTCATATCCGAGCTGTCTGCGAAGCTTCAGATAGTCACTGTACTCTGTCAAGATAGTCGTTTCCGCATATATTCTCTTTTCAGCCTTTTCTTTCTGTGCCTTGTACTCCTTCAGCCTGTTCACCAGCTGAGTCAGTGTCATATATTTGAGAGGTTCGTCGGCGTCTTTGATCTGATAGAGGCTCATGAGGAAATCAAATTCTTCCTGTGAGAAGTTTTTCTTTCTCCTCTCGGAGAGCTGAAGGATCTCAAGTACCCGATACCATTTTTCAGGTTTGATCTTCATGTAGTCTTTGAAGGTGCGAACGTTCTCGCCCTTCTTAAGCCGGAGCTGGCTCTTGAGAGTCTTTCCTCTCTTGTTGATGAGAGCTGTACTTCCGTCCTTCCACATGACGGTCTTGATCACGTTCGTCCAGCCCATCTTTGCAAAGCTTTCGCTCCAGGGAGCATTTGCATAGATGGCGAGGCTCTTAAGAACTTGATAGGCGTATTCCGACTCGTAGCCCCATTCGTTGAAGATGTCAAAGAACAGGTTCGGATCGTAGTAAGGAAGTTTGCTCGTCTTGATCTCTTCCTTGAAGTCGTAGCCCGGGCCTTCCTCGTACAGAGTCGCCCTTTGATTGAAGGACATGTGTCCGTTTTTCAGCTCGTTCCAATATGTCTCCCCTGAGTACCAATTCCGCTCATGTCTGAGCTTTATGAGCTCTCCGGGGCTCTGAATGTATCTTTCCGTCTCTGTCACTTCATGATTTGCTTCAAGGCCTTTCTTCCAGGCCTGTAACACCTCGAAGCATCTTGAAACGAGATTCCCGTCCGTGTCCTGCTGGACAAGGACAAAGTATTCATAGTTCCTGTGTTCCGCCGTGACCTGTCCGATCTCATAGTAGCCTTCATAGTTACAGAGCGGACATACTGCTGACTTGTTCCTTTCCGGCTTTTCCCATGGAATGTCGAAGATGTCTTCCATTCCATCCTCAAGATAGATCGTGGACTTCTCTCCGCAGTGTCCGCAGAGAAGGTCTGAATAGCCTTTGTGGTTCCTGAAGAAGATCGGCTCCGGCGGAAGCTGGGACTCGATCCAGTTCCTAAAGTCTTCGGGGAGGGGCTTAATCTTGTTAAGGTCGTACATGATCCCGCCCCCTTATCCAAGATAGTATTTGCGAATGAGTTCCTTTGCGGTTCTCATTCCGGGAACGCCCATTGTCACTCTGCCCGCATTGACGCCCGCTGCCTTAACAAGCTCACTGTCAAGCTGCACCTGATTGTTGAAGGACCACTTAAGGATCTCCGCTATGCAATCCTTGACTCTCTTTCCTTTCTTCCTTACCGCACGGGCAAATTCTTCGCTCTCGGAAGCTTCGAGCTTAACAAATCCTATCCAGTCGTGGATCAGTTCCTGGTCTTCGTAGAGCTTCTCGTTCTCTTTCACTTCGAGCTGGATCTTCGCCACTGCTCCGAAGCAGGGAGTCGGAATCAGCTCGGAGACATAGTCTTCAAGATAGTCGTCCGTGTCATCGTCCTCGATGCCGTTCTCTCTTGCGAGTGCCTTAAGGCTCTCGATGTCTCCCTCTGCCTTGAGGCCTGCAGCTGCCAAGTTGATCTCTTCGATGGAGTCCATTTCTCCAAACTTTTCAAATAGTGCCATTGCTTTTCCTTTCCCCGGTTCTTCTTTTCTGTTGCACCGGTGCAACTTATGCATTTTCAAAAGGGTTTCGTTCTTTACGAGGTCTTTCCGGCCGTCCTCTCTTCGGAGGAGCAAGCCGAACTTCCGTGTAGTGCAGATAGCTCATGCCCGTGTAGGCATTGACTCCCTGCCGAACCGAATCATAGTCGATGTAGTATCCCGGGCTTGCCGTAGGCCCTTCGTCAATGATCCGTCTCATCGTGCGGTGTGTGTACTCCTTGCGCTCGGGTTCAGGTTTCTCAAGATTCCTCGATGGCGAGTATTTGATAACCTCTTTCCGTTCTTCCGGCGGAAGTTCGTCGATGTGCCGTTGAGCTTCGACCGACGGGGGCTTCACAAGGTACGCCGCAAGGTCGGCATAGCCCCCTGTCTCATGCAGGTGTTGGAAGTTCACGTGTCCATAGGTCCATGCTTGTGTCACGGCGAGGTCTGTCGGTATCCCTTCCGCTCGGTTCAGGATGATGTGAACATGTGCTCCGCCTCGGGATCCGATCTCAAGGCGGTAGATGAACTTGACCTCTTCTCCAACCTTCTTGTACATCCTTCGGAGTCTTCCAAGGAACCGTGTCATGTCTTTCTTGACCGTCTCGATCGAGGGTCTTGTTCCCTTCGGGTACTTCAGAGTGATCCAGTAGTCTCTCTCGGTGAAGTTCGCCTTGATCAGACGCCTGACCTTCTTTTCCCTGTTCAGCTGGTTCTGCTTGGCCACCTGTTCAGGGGTCGCCTTTTCTTTGGCTGCCCTCTTCTCTCCCTTGCCTCCGTATCTTCCCAGGAACTTGAACTCATACTCTATGGAGTCCCTGAACCTCCAAGTGTCTCTCACGTATGCCATGATGTCTCCTCTCCCTTCCAAGGATCCACGGAAGGGACTAACAAGAATTTTGTATTTCGAAAATCTTTACAAAAGATCTGTTAAAAAATCGGGGGGTTGTTTCTAACTTTAATATGTTAAGAATGTTCCCAAAGCCACATCACAGTGGCTTTTTCTTTGAACTCATTTCGGGACATTTCTCTTTCAGAGAGCAGTCCAAATAGATGTTGCTTTTTTCAACTTACAGATTTATAACTGAGATATCCCCAATCGAATTTTATTCATAACCTCGGACCGCCAAACCCCTCAAGCGGTCCCCTTTTTTATGAGGTCAAGGTGGATCTTCTCCATTCGCTTCTTAAACAGGTGTCCTGCGTCCGATTCATAGTACATATTGCCTTCAGGATCCATATAATAGAGATACCGTGTTTCGCCTCTCATGATGCTCCCAAGATACTGTGTATTATTCGGGGGGTATAATCCGGAGAAGCTCCATATGTCGGAGCGCCGTTCATTGATCCAGGCTTTAAACTCGTCCTGATCCATTCCTTTGATTTTTTCTATTTTCTTTGAAACATCCATTTTTTATCCTTTCCCCTGTCTTCCCGTGGAACAAAGTCCATACATTGTCCCACGGGTTCCAAGGGCTCTAAGGGGGACTAAATATGTCCTTGTCAACTAATTAATGAAAGGCTCCGCTCACCAGCTCATAGATCTTGTTCTTGATGTTGAACCTCTCCACCAGCCGGCCTGCTCTGAAAAGATCGCAAGGTTTGAAATAGTCCGTACTATAGTGGCTCTGAACGTATAGTGCCCATTCAAGAGTGTCTTTTTCAGGGATCTTGTCCGTTAGCGGAAGCTCCCGGTCCTCTTCCATGTAGTCAAGCACATCAGCATCCCTTATGATCGTGAAGCTCCCCGCGGAGTTCCCTCTTGCTTCTCGAATAACGTAGCCTTCACCTGTGATATAGGAGTTCTTCATTGCGAAGGTCTTCGCAGCAATTGCATCTTTTATATTTTCAAAGAGAAAACAGTCAAATACGTTATCGCCTCGGATAGCGAGAGCGAATCCTTTTCTTTTTGACATCTGATCTACTGCATTCAGTCCCGTCCCGGTAAATCCATATAATCTCATTGCTATACGCCTCCCCGCTTTCGCCTTCCTAACGTCTTCCTCTTCTCTCTATGTCTGCCTGTCTCTTCCTCCACTCTTCGAAGCCATCTGTCATGAATATGATCTTTGAATGCTTCTTCATGGGGTTCAGTTTCTGAGCAAACGTCTGCTTCGGGTCCGCATACGCTCTCTCCAGGAGCGTCCTCGGAATCCCCAATGCCTCCAGCTCCGTTCGGCTCATTATTGCCTTTGGATAATCCATAACCTTTTCCTTTCTCCGGTCTTCTTTATTGTTGCACCGGTGCAACTTTCTCTTTTTTAGTCCTGCGGGTGAGCGATCTCGAATGTTCCCAGTTCTCCCACTTCTTTGATGTTCACAGAGAACAGTGCCCAGTCTCTTGCCCGTTCCGCTGCCTCTTTCGAATCAAACAGCCAAAAGGACTTGACATAGCCGCCCTGCTTGATCGGCTGCTGATACCTCTGAACGAATCCGGGCCTCGATGCAAGGCGAAGATCATATTCAACGGTCAGAGCCGGGAAGCCGTAAAGCGTAGTGTTAAGCATGTTTCCTTCTCCTTTTTCTTAATTTGTCAAAGAGTTTCATACAGATACGGAATGTCAAGTCCGTATCTGTTCTGCTATGTAACATAGCAGCGAACCTTTAAAATCGTGGATTTCTATAGGTTTGACAGATGTTATGTGTCTTTTAGGACACCATATCGGCAAAAAAAATTTCAACAGGAGACTCCAAATTGAGGAGTTTGCAAATCTTAACCATTTCGCTATGAGTGAACTCTGTTTTACCGCATCTTTTCCTATAGTACGCGGACCTGCTGATTCCAATTGCTTTGCAAAGGTCCTCAGCAGACATGCCCTTCTTTTTCAGTTCATAATCAAGTTTTAAAATATCCATGTCATTTCTCCTTTCTCTTTGTGTCCTTTATGACACCAACTTTAGCATTGATTTTTGATTCTGTCAATACAATTTTTGTCTTTTAGGACACTTTTTTTATCTTTTATATCTTTTTTGTTGCATAAAAGACACATATATAGTATTATATCCGCGAAAGGAGGATGTGAATAATATGGATATGGGCACTATAATCAAGCAACTTAGAGAAGAACGAGGCATGACACTTGAGCAGCTCGGAGATAAAATAGGTGTTGGAAAAAGCACCGTCAGAAAATGGGAAAATGGGATGATTGCTAATATGAGACGCGATAAAATAGGCCTCATTGCAAACGCCCTCAGTGTATCTCCTGCCTATCTTATGGGTTGGGAAGAAAACACACCCGCTGCTGTTCCCGTTCTTGAAGACAGGGAGCAGAAGCTTCTTTCTTCCTTCGCTCTTCTGAATGACTCAGGCCAGGAAGAAGCTCTGAAGCGGGTGGAGGAATTGACGGAACTGCCGAAATATAAAAAATGATCGGGGGTGGGTTAGATGGCTGTAGCGAAGTATAAGAAAGGAACAGACGGAAGATTTCAAGCTCGCGTATGGGACGGTACTTTCTTTCCGGACGGAAGGAAGCGGAGAAAAACGATCTATTCAACCAAGTCCTCGAAGGATCTCGAAGAAAAAGTCATTGAGTTCCAGCTTGCCGTTAAGAATAAGAAGAACGTCAAACAGATCGATGATTCTTTTCTCGAATATGCCCGCCGCTGGGTAAGGCTCTATAAGTCTTCCCTGGAGACAGGCACTCAGAAGATGTATCTTTCACTTGTGGAGCGTCACATGGACGTTCTGCAATATGTTCGGGTGTCAGATCTTGATAAGGTTCACATCCTTGAGGCTCTGAAGGCCTGCGAGGACCGTCCCCGGACTCAGGAGCAGCTTCTCATGATGTTGAAGCAGATTGTGAAGGCTGCCGTTTCCGAGAATGTTCTCCCGGCGGGATGTGATACCTCTCTTTTCTCCGGAATACGTCTCAAAAAGCATCAGGTGAAAGAGAAACGTGCTCTCACTCCCGAAGAAAAGGAAGCGGTCTTCTCCGCAAATTTTACCGACCGAGAAAAAGCTTTTGTTTACGTTATATATTCCTTCGGTCTTCGGAGAGGCGAAGCTCTTGCCCTCACGGTCAAAGATTTCGACTTCGACAGGAACGTCCTCACGGTCAACAAGGCCCTTGCTTATGACAAGGACGATAAACCCTACATTAAAGGAACCAAGTCGTCGAATGGAGTCCGCAAGATCCCGCTTCTTGATAAAACCAAGGGATATCTTCAGGAATATTGTGGAAACATCGGGGACGGATATCTGTTCACCAGCAAAGGTTCTGATCTCATGACAAAGGATGCATACAGACGTATGTGGGAATACATTCAAACTAAAATGGGATCCTCGGAGCTGACTGCTCACATCTTCCGTCATAATTTTTGTGCCAACCTCTGCTATCAGGTGCCAAGGATCTCGCTCAAGAAGGTTGCGGAACTCCTGGGAGACACCGACAAGATGGTCATTGAAGTCTATAACCACGTTATCTCAGAAAAAGACGATGCTTCCGGTGCTATGGCAGCCGCTCTCACGTGATCTTTCCCGACTCATCAAATCTGATGGGTCGTTTTTATATACTTACGTATATTGGGGTTATTTTTGAAGACAAATTGAAGACATCTTGGTCTTCAAAAATGACTTTGAAGACAAAAAGAAGACTTTTAGTTCGTTTAGTTTGTTTAAAAACCTATAGAAATGAAATAGGCGGAAACCGTAATTTTCAACGGAATCCGCCTATTTTAATGTTGTGAGCCACGCGGGACTCGAACCCGCGACACCTTGATTAAAAGGCAAGGTTTAAAGTTCCGCGTAGCCTGTATATTTAAGGCTTTTTGTCAATTTTGAAGACACCTTTTGAAGACATCCGTTTCCTTTTCAATAAAAAGAGCCCCACTTCCTTGGGAAGAAGTGGGGAGAGGTAAAAACAATCATGGAGTCGTGTCAGCAAGTTTTTTGATAAAGCCACCTTTTACTTCCCAAGCGAATGAGAAGCTCCAAAGCATCACGGTCTCATTGACAATAGTCATCCAGCCGATGCCGATGATGGATGTGACGACCTGAACCGCCATTGCTGCGATTATGATCCAGGAGCACATCCGATATATGAGATTTCTTTTCTGCTTTCCGGTGGTCTTCAGTGCCGCGTCCGTCTTCGTAAATCTCCAGCCTATCATGTATGCGAAGGATCCGAAGAGCAGAGCTGCACAAATGCAATGGAGAATATGACTGACAGACGTCGGGAGATTCAAGAGGCCCGTTGTCGGTCCCGCTGCCGTCGTGTTGCAAGGGAACAGCAGTATCCCGAATGCCATCGCAGCCGAGAATTTACATGTCGCCCGGTCGCCTATGTCATAACCTAAATACGTGATCAGGAAGCAGCCGAACGTGTAGAGCGTCCCGACCATGAAGTCACGGGAAGTGGCATAGTACTGAGCCGATATGCTGTACCAAAAGTCCTCAGCGTTTCTGTCACCGCCTATAAATCCGAGGATAGTGGTCAGCGGGAGCAGGAAGCCCATGAGTCCGAGCATACGTCTCTGAAAGTTCATCGTCTTTTTATCGTGTCGCATCAGTTATCTCCTTTCTGCTTGTCATACATATCCATCCTGTGATGGGCTGACTTTGTAGACTGCTCTACTGCGACTATTCTTTCCCTAAACTCATTCATATCTGATCTGATTGAAAGAATGTCCTTCTTTAAGTCACCCATTGAGGTCGAAAAGTCATTTTTCAAGTCCTTCATATTGTCCTGAAGACTCTCCAACTTAACGGCAACAGTAGTCATAGCCATAGTATCGGCTTTCGTGTCTGCTTTGTTATTCTTCTTGAAATTACTTACCGCATTGATGATGGAAAGGATAACTCCGATGATTGCGATAAGTAAGGTTATCGTAATGGTGGTGTCTCCGGTCATTATCTCTCTCCTTCAGGTATATAATCTGCGTGTCCGTGTAATATCAGCTTTGCATCGATGGCGGCTTTGTGACGAGTTCTTATAAAACCAACCATTACTTCCGTATATTTTGCCTGTGCGTTCTCAGCTGAAATTCTTCCGGCTCTTTCAATTACTGCCACGATTGTATTAGCCATTTACCTCACCACCTTCCAAAGCAGCTATTCTTCCCTGAAGGTCAACAACTGCTAAACTTAATTCAACAAGGGCATCCTGTATGTCAACAACGGCACTCTGTGTACTGTCTCTCTGGACAAGAGTTATGTCCCATTTGCCGTTTGCGTACTGACCGAGGAAAGAACTTTCGGGAAGCAACTCAAACCCAGCATGAGTGAAAGTCACAACTCCATCTTCCTTCTCGATAATCTCTCCCGTGTTTTCCAAGATGCCATGAATTTCATCAAAGGAATGTTCAGTGCCATCAATGACGATTTTGAGTGCGTTCTTCACTCCGTTATAGACCGAGGATGAAACCGCCAAGACGTTCAATGTCACATCCTCTGCACCGTTGTTATAGGTAATTGTTTTCATATATGCTCCTTTCTATTTTGTAAAACTCATATTACTTACCGAGCCACTACCCCAAAACCAAGGTGAATAGCCGATGTAATCGTTTGCTTTATAGCCTGCCCGTATATATCCGTTCGCACCCACCTGACTGATTAGGCTTGCAATGTCGATTGAATAAGTAACAGTACGGCTGTCGGGAAGATAAGACGGATCTTCTCCTGTGCTATAACTTCCTGCCCACGTATATGCGTAACCGCCCGTAACCGCTATGCTATACGGTAAATCCTCGCCATTCTTTGTAAGCCCAACATATAACTCTCCCGCTTTCGTTCTGTCGGTGGTTGCCGTTATTGTTACGTTGAATGTAGTGTATCCGTAATTCAGAGCCGTTACAAAATCACTCATAGGTATCTGTGCGCCGAGGAAGTTCATATTTGTGTTCTGAATGTTGACATGGTTGAATGACCTGTCAGCATACACAGGTGGTTTATAAGCTACATACCCCTCACGATATATCCCGTTGACTGTTGCGGGAATAGCGGTTACTTCACGATATACTCCATTGATGGTTTCTGCAATCTGCACGACTTCTCTATGCGCACCATTTATTGTTACTGTTGCGTTTGCCATAACTCACCGCCTATCTATACGTTATACGCAAAGTTCCTTCGGGGTCTGTGCTTACCGAACCGATAACTACCTCGGTGTCGCTGAAATATATGTCCCTTACCTGTGCCGTTCCCAAGTTTGCCATAGCTGTCGGGTTCGCTTTCACTGATCCCTTGAACGTGCCCGCTATTATTTGGTCTGCACTCTTATCCCCGTCTGCAATCTCTGCCACTTTGTTGATGGTTTCAGCGAGACTTTCAACGTCAGCAAGGGTTGCAATCACACCTTCACGATATGTGAGGGAAATTGTCGTGCCGTTGCTTGTGATAACGTTTGCTCCCTGTAGAAGCGATACCTGTTGGGGAGTAAGTTGGATTTCATAAGGAGTGGCAAGTTCATAAACCGCTGATCCCGTGGGCTGCGTTACGCTGCTTCCATTGTAGACTGTGATTAAATTTCCATCTTCTATTGAGATTGTATTAGCTGTTGCCCCACCATAGACATTTCCGGCTGTGTCCGCAGTGTAGCAACTTGCCACAATACTTGCGACTGTGGTGGTGTCCACGTATTTCGCATTGGGACTAATGCTACAATACCACCGATTATGCGCATAACCCCAAGTCATATCATCCAAAGTAACAGGCTGCTGATTAACTGTCAGCACTCCTGTCTCCACGTTCAAGTTTCCACCATATATAGTAGACGGAAGGGGAAGGGAAATGTTTGTGCCTTTTTCGTATGGCTCAAATGCCGTTCCTGTTGCTCCAACTTCTATCATTGGGTAAACAGTAGCCGAGCCTGTGAAACTAACACCTGCTCTTATACGGAAAGAGAAAGGTCTGTCATTCTCTCCGACATTAGCCATAAAACCATTACTGTCAACTCGCCTATCAATCCAATAGCCTGATGTACTCTTTGGGCATATTGTATTCAGCCATATCGTAGTTGAATCAGCGGGAACACCCGATATGAAGTAAGTACCAGCGTTAAGTTTAAATCCTGAACTTACTTCTGCCAAAGAAAATTCCGTCTGTGCTGATGCCGTTCCGCTTAAATCTACGCTTGTAATATATCCGTCTGCGTTAGTGTTGACCGTAAACGTAACACCATTTAATATATAAGCATTCCCCGACCACGTTCCTGTTGTATTGAGTGCCTTAATGCTGCTTAAAGTAGCGGGTACTAAATTCTTCCCTGTTCCCTTCAACTCAACCGCACTATACCCACTTATCGGAATAGGTGCAGACGGAGTAGGTGTTCCAGATGCCTGAATCGGTTCAAGTGTGACAGTCACATCTTTTGCGGTCTGCTTACTTTGCGTAGTGAAAGAAAGAGGATTACCGCTTACAGACTGACTATCATTGCAAGAAGAATTTCGCCATATGCCGCTTGCTGCATCGTAGGTTAAGACCTGTCCTTCCGAGGGAGTGGTGATCATTACGTCTGATAAGCCACCAAGAGCAGCTCCGGCAATCTGTTGAGCCTGATTCTTAAAAAATTCCGCATTGTTCTCGAAATATGGAGACTCACTCGTGACAGGAACCCCATTCTGTGTGCCTTTAGCGTAGCCTTCGGATTTGAGGGCATCACTTTCAGCGGAATTAGCCGCATTTTCAGCATCGGTCTTTGCTGCCTGGCAGTCTGCAAGGAAGTTCGGTTGCAACTTGCTTGCGGTAATCGAGCCGTCAATCACGTTGGCTACGATCTCACCGCCGGCACTTACCGTAATTGAGATCGTGCTTGAATTTGTAAACTCGTACTGGGTAATGAGTGCCGACAAATCAGCGTACTTAACCGTGCCGTCAGCCAGAGTAATGATAAGGTTCTGGTAGTGAGCAGAGTTCGGATCGTCATCGTAGTCGAAGTTGACCGCCAGCTTCTCAATGTCCGTGTTGATGGTTACTGTGGTGTTGTCGAATTTCGTAAACGTGAACGTGCCCGTTGTACTGTCGAAAGCCACGTTCTTGAACACCGTCAAGAGGTCGCTCTGTTCGGCTTTGGTAGTCGAAAGGTTTGCCACTCTCCCGCAGTTGTTCTTGATACCCTGTTCAGCGTGATTCAAGTTGCTCTGATTGATGGCCGGAGTAGTGTTGTTCACCCAGTTCGTCTTTACATAATCATCTGAATAAGCCACTATTCTTCACCGCCTTTCTTTTTATTTTCTGCGTTCTCTTTTGTTTCGGCCAGCTTCTTATTGATCTGATTGTCGGAGATCATCCGGAATTTGTATGCCAGCATTTCTGCCACAACCGCCTTGTATTCCACCGAGCAGTCTGCCCGGTTAAAGAGATCGTTGACCGAATTATAAAAACCTTTTTCTTTTATTCCTTCCATGTCAAGTTCCTTTCAGGACATAGTCTGTCGGTTGAATGTTCTGCAGCTGCGTCCATGCGATTGTCTTTGTTTGCGAGAGATCATATAGCTTTTCCATTGTTGCCGTCCCGTCTGAACAATCAAAATCTCCGGTTACGTAAACGTCACCATGAAGTTCTGTATCGCCCGTAATCGTAACTTTGTCGCTCATATTTATATTGAGCCAGGTATGGTTGTAACCACTGCTGATCGACAAGGCCCCGTTTATGCTGTTAATCGACAAATCCCCGTCCCACGATTGGAGGCCGATTCCTCCAAGTTGCGGACGGAAGAGAATTCTTTTCGTGTTATAGTAAAGCCCGCTGGTCTCATTGATCTCGAAAGGACCAATTTTGCCACTCTTGGCAGTAATCTCGCCTGTCATGCTGACGTTGCCTGCCGCGTCAATCTGAAGGTTCCCGGCATCCACTTGGAAGGTTCCCGTTGATTTTATGTGTACTTTGTTCTTTGAGATCACGATACCGCTGTAATCTTCGTCGAATTTAACGTACAGGCTCAGCGTGTTGTTTATCCCATCAATGCGGAAGCCGAGAGCTGTGTCAGCGTTCTGTCTGTTCGTGACTTCCGCAGCGATAGAGTTCGCATTCTGAGTGATCCTTGAAGTATGATTCTGATCGAAGATCTCGGACACTGTTTCGTCGACTGTTCTTTTTAGAATGTTGCCTTTATTCCTTAAGCGGCTAACTTCGCTCCGAAGTGACGTCGATTCGCTTTGATAGTTTTCTCCGCTGCCAATAGCTCCATAGGCATCCGTCAAGGTCTGAATTCCGGTAAGCGTTCTTTGAAAAATATAACTGTAAATTGAGCCGTTATATGTCTGAGCAATTATTCCGTCACCCGCCTCGAAGCAAGGATCGCCAAGAAGCTCTATGGAATACGGCACATATGTTACGTTCTTGATTTTGTTAAAAAGGTTTGTTGCATAGGTTGTGAGATCTGCTGCGCTCAGGTTCCAAAACAAGAAATTGTCCGTGACGGTGTAAACGTTCGTTCCGGATCCGACGGTTTCTCCCGCTGAGCCATCTTCCAAAAGGATATCCAGCTGATCTATCTTCGCTACGGAATAGTTTTCAAAGTCTCCCGAGAGCCATCCCGATTTCTCGTCTCCGGGGACAATTACCCGCGAATTTCCGTCTGAGGGATAAAGCGTATCTGCCGGACAAAGATCTTCCGCAGGATAGAGAGGCAATGTCTGATCTATCAGCTCCACATATCTAAATTTGTTATCTCGGGTTATATGTCCAAAGACTCCATTCGCTTCACAAATGCATTTGATCACATAGCCTGCCGGAAGCTCTCCTGCCCATGTCTTTGAAATAGGCATTGAATCATTTACAAGAGTTACTGCCTCCTGGGTGATCCCGAAATGGCTAAAAAACGAATTTCGCATTGAAGCGAGCGTTGTCGTGCTTTGATCTGTTGGAAGCAACGAGTCGTACCACGATCTTATGTCTGTAGCGTCCAAAATATCTTTTAGAACATCATATCCTCTGATATTTCTTTCGTCTGTGATGGTGTCTTTTGTGTCTGATGCCACTTTATATGTCCCAAGAGTCAGCTTATTCGATGAGTGGCCATTAAGATAGATCTGTACGGTAATCTTTTTCCCTTCCAAAGAGTAAGGGACAGCGTCTACCGCAATTGACAAAGAAAGCTCCGAAGCCTCACAACTTCCAAATTGAAGTTGGTCTCCGGAGCAAAGATTTTCAATTAAGCTCAGTCCCTGATCTGTCAGCTCACTGTTGGTGATCGTTTCAGCCTCTCCCTGAATGGTAATTACTATATTTTTTTCTGTCGAGTCGTCGTTGAAAAGCTCGGCATCAGAAAAATCGCTAACTGATATCATATGCACCGCCTTAATGCTCTATGAGCTCAATCGGGGTTTCTGCGTAATAAAACTTTAAGTTATCCGAATATGAATGTCCCCAGTCCGGAGCAGTCATTTCAAAGGTCCCGGATATATATGAGTCTGAATCCTCGTCGTAAAACGTCACAGGTGCATTATTTCGGGTTCCCAGTGCCGTTCTTAAAGTGTCATATTCCGCTTTTGTGCCTGCTTTAATCTTAAAGGATATGTAATGCTGAAGAGTTGGGAAATATTTGTAATGGTTTATTCCGTTTGCATCCTTCCTCTCAGATCTTATCCTCTTTCTCGGAGTGTGGACATATGAGCCAACGACCATACAGCTGTTCGGAATAACGATATTATTTACTTTTACGTTGTAGCCGTTATACATTACGCGAACGCCTCCTGTCCCGTGCGGTTTTTATAAAGCTTTGCTTCGATCCTCATTTCATCAAAGAACTTCTTCATTGTGGGGTTGCCCTCGATGCTGGCAGCAAGCGTCATATTACTGAGTGCTTCATACACTGCACCGGCGATCGTCCGTGCTGTATCGTTTCCTCCGGGAGCCGGTGTACTAAGAGAGCCGACCTGCCCAATGTTCTTCTGTATGTTCAGTGCCGCGTTCATAGAGAAATTATCGTTCATTTCATCAGCAAGCAGATTCTTTGTGTCTGCCACTGTTCCCTCTATGCCGCTTAATCCTTTTTCAAGCCCTGCGTCGCACATTTCTCCGATTTCAGCAAAGGCAGTCGAAGGAGAATGGATTCCAAAAATATCTTTAACGCCTGAAAGAAGCTTCGAACCAAGGTCTTTAACTCCTGAAACAAGTTTGCTCCAAGCCTCTTTGATTCCGTTCCAAAGTCCATTGACCAGATCAGGGCCGATTTCTTTTATTTTTTCAACTCCGCTTTTTATACCGTTAATCAAAGCCATTATGATTTTGGGAATTGCCGCAATAAGCTTAGGAATAGCTTCAACCAGTCCGATTGCCAAACCTATAACCAGCTGAACAGCCGCTTCTATAAGCTTTGCAATCGTCTCCGGGTTTGTTAAAGCTTCTACGAGTTTTATGATAATTTCAGGGATCTTTTCAACGAGCTTCGGTATAGCTTCAATCAAACCTGTGGCTAAAGCGATCATGAGATCGATCGCCATGTTAATGATCTTGTCTATGTTTTCCAAAAATCCGTCTATAAGGCCGAATATCATATCTACCGCCGCAGGGATCAGGACAGGAATGGAGTCGATCAGCCCTTGTCCGAGAGCCATAACGATCTCGATTGCCGCTTCTAACAATAAGGGTAAGGATGTTGTAATCGCCGTGATAACTTCCGGGATAACAGCCGAAAGGCTCCCGAGGATCTCAGGAAGAACGGTCACGAGTTGATTAACCAGTTGTGATGCTCCATCGACCAACGTCGGAAGTAAGCTGTTTATCATCGGCGGAATCTCAGGGATCAGTGAGCTCACAATTGCTCCGAGACCCGAGATAACATTGGGGATGATTGTTGAAAGTTTTGGGATGATATTTCCTGCTGCCGTTACCACGGAATCAACAAGAGCATTGGTTGAAGCTTCCATCTGCTCGGGGCTTCCGTTCATGGATGTAAGGAAATTCGTCCATGCAGACTTCATCGATGCCACAGAACCGCTGATCGTTGTTGAAGCTTCCTTTGCTGTCGTACCCATCGCTTCAAATGCTTCTTCTTCGGTCATCGTTCCGTTTGCTACTGCCTCGGCTGCTTCCTCAGCTGTTATTCCTGAGATTCTTAACTCTTTCTGGACAACATGTATAGCTGCCACTATGTCCGCATAGGAGCTGATGTCGTATTCCACGCCGGAGATTTCCATCGCATCTTCCAGCAGTCTTTCCATCTCTGCTTTCGTGCCGCCATAGCCAAGCTTAAGGTTGTCCAGCATTGTGAAGTTCTGCTTTGCGAAGCCCTGGTAGGCATTCTGAATGCTTTCCATGGACGTTCCCATTTTGTTGGCATTGTCCGACATGTCTACAATTGCAGTCTGGGCATATTTCGCCGCTGCTTCTGTGTCACCGTCCAGAGATTGCAAAAGAGAGGCTGAGAAGCTTGTGACGGTTTCCATGTATTTATTTGCAGAAAGGCCCGATGTCTTATATGCATCTTCCGCATATTTCATGACTATGTCGGATGAGTCTTTAAAAAGAGTTTCCACGCCTCCGGTCAGCTGTTCGTAATTGGCAAATGCGGAAAGGGCGCTTTTAGAAAGGCTGCCTATAGCCCCTACTGTTGCCGTCATTCCTGCACCGATAACAGCCGCGCCGCCTGCAAGAGCAGACCCGATTCCGGAAGATAGCTTGCTTCCTGCGCTTTTTCCCGCTTTGTCGGCCTCTCCGTTCATTATGTTTTCAAGGTTGCCCTTTATCCCTTCCGCTGACGGAAGGATCTGGACATATGCCTTTGCCAGTTCTATAGCCATAATTATTCTCCGTTTATGATTTTCTTCCTTGCCGCCTCGAATTCCGCTCCCGAAGAATAGCCTGTTACATCTTCCTTCCCGCTTTTTGTTTGGCCGAGCAGGATCGGAAGGATCAATTGAGGACGGTTAACATTTTTTCTTCCATCCTCCGAATTCATCCATACAAGATTTCTCATGCTGTCGAGGATGCCTGCAAGCAGAAAGGTGTTTGTCGGGAGTTTATTATCAGTGAGCTCAGATACGACACGAGAGCCGTCCCTCAATCCGCAAACAAGCGTTGCGATAAAGAGAGGCGGCTTTTCCGTGTAATCGTATATGTGGTAATATTCCGCAAGGTCACATATCACTGCTTCCTCGTGGTTTGCGATCAATTCGGCAAGGACGAGGATTTTTTTGTGTCTGCGTCCTCCTTTGCGGCATCGAAGATTTCCTTCATGGCACGGATCACATCATCAAATCCGGGGTCGCCTCCCAATGCCTCGATAAGCTTCTCTTCCTGCTCGTCTCCGAGGATCCTCGGAACAACGTCAAGGATCGTGAACGGTTCCTTGTCCGCTGCCTTCAACATCTTAAGTGTCTTGTAATTCTGAAACCGCTCCTTCGGTATATCAAATTCAAAGCCGCAGGAGATCTTCCCTTTGATCGATCCGTTTTCCATAAATTATCCCTTTCTTACGATTTCTTGTAGTAATTGTGAGCGCAATCTCCGTTTGCATCCGGGTAGCTGGTGAACGTTACTTCGTATGCCAGTGCATCGTCACTCTTATAGACGATGTCTCCGAGCTCCGTGATCTTTGCCCTGGCAACAACGATACGTTCCAGCGTGCCATCCTTAAGGATCATGTCAACAACAACGCTCATCTCATCGAGTTCTTTGTTGTTTATCTTTACGTCAAGGCCTGCGGCAAGAGAGCCGCTTACATTGCTCTCGCCGTAGATAGCCTTAAGCACGTTCAGATCTATACTGTCGAGGAACACTGTCTTGTACTTGTTGTCAAACTCGTTCTGTACACTGAGTACAGTGTCACCGCCCCATGCCTTGATGTCAGTTGAATTTCTTGTGATGGAATTTGTAAATCCATCCTCGGAAATGTAGCCGACCGCATTGAAGCCTTCCGCAAGAGCAGTTGTCGCATCGGTGGGAAGAGTTGTCCCGACAGGTGCAACGGATATCGCTCCGCCTACTTTGGGTTTTGCATATGTAACCATATGTTTTTCTCCCTTCTTTCTTGTGGTTAATAGTGATAGATTTCATATACCGCCTGATAGCGGTAGCGTTTACGGGTTATGTCGTTATACTCGTAGTCGGTGTTCAGCTTCACCTTGCTAATCTCGTCGAGGCAGACAGCCTCTTCCATGATCGTCTTGACTTCTTCGTTGAGCATGGCCGCATTGTAAAGACTTGTTCCGTAGCTTTGTATTGCGAGCGTTGCATTCGAAAGCATATTGGTTTTACCGGACCCCGTCTTGACGATAACGACACAGGGAATAGGATCTTCTCCTTCAGGCAATTCCATGACCGCCTTTACATTGTTCGACAGATTCCTATTCAGATGATCGAGGATAATCTTTTCAATCATTGCTCTCTACCTCAGCGATTTTAGTATCGTGTTGTTTTCGTTGTTGTCGATGATGGCTTTACGAGATGTTGCTACCACCGATGCATTTGCTCTTTTCCGTCCCACGAAGTTAGACACTTCATAGCCGTCGCCACCGGCTCGTTGTTTTATGCCTTCAGCGATCTCCGAAAGAGCGTTCTGCACGTCCTGTCCTTTCAGAAGCTCACCGACGCCTTTGGTGTTCAGTTTGATCCTGACCTTACTCATACTGTTCGACCTTTATCTTCTTGTTCCAGTCGAGAGGCACCATGCTTTCGATCAGCTCGATAGGCTTCCCGACCGTTCTGAAATCCTGGTCATAGAACGACACCTTTCTGTTGATCCAGTCGTCCTGATTGCCTTTAGGAATGCAAAGCTCATACACAATCTTTTTTCCGGTCAGATTAAAGTCCTGTGCTGCATCCTCTTCGGAAACGGGTCTTATAAGGACGTTTTCAACGTCCTTTGCACTTTCCGTAAAGATGGGAGCTCCGAAAGGATCCTCTCCTGTCTCTGTCTTTTCGTAAAGCTTGATCGTAATTCCTTTAATCAACGCCATAGATATCAAGTCCTCCGTAGCTCTGGGAACCGAGTCCGAGTTCCGCCCAGTCCTTTTTGCTGATGGCCAGACCGCCGCCGGGTGCATAGTACGTTCCCGAGATTGAATAGCCGCCGGCAGACTCCGAAAACTGAGTTGCAGGTACAGCCTCCACAACCTTCATCGCATTTATAACGCACTTGACCACTACAGTCTTAGCCACATCCTGAAGGTCCGGATTTGCAAGGATCATCTCGTCAAAGTTCTTTCCTTTCGCTGATGCTCTGAGTCTGATCTTTGCGGAAGCATCCGCTATCATCTGTGTGGCCGTGGTTTTCTCCGATTCCGTCAGATTTCTCCAGTAGAGTTCCACGTCTGAGATTGTTGCATAGCTTGTTCCCATGTTTCATTCCTCCGCTTTCTTCTTGCGGGTCGTTTTCTTTTGTTGCACCGGTGCAACTTCCGAATTTTCTACCTTCACAAGTTCAGATTTAACCTGTGCCTCAAAATCAGGCTTGGGAGCCTGCTCTTCTGCAAGCTCCCAAACGTCTGAACTTATTCTTGAATTGAACTCGATAACCGCTCCGGTCTTTTTATTCTTATACAGCATCTATCAGCTTGCCCACTGAGCATAGAGCTTGAGGCCTGCCGATGTGAGGGTGTAGGATGCACCTGCTGCGTAAGCTGTGCCGGATCCGTCAGCTTTTGTGTTCCAGCCGCTGAAGGTCTTTCCGGTCTTGGTGTAGGTGTTGGATGCGATCTCAACAGCCTCGCCAGCCATTCCGACTGTGTCAGCTACAGCTGTGCCGCCGTCTGCTCCGTTGCCATCGTACTTGATAGCATAAGGAGTCTCGATGCGAGCGAATGCAGCAGGATCGAGAACTGCAAAGCCGATGTAAGCTTCGCAGCGAAGATATACCTGGTTAGATCCGGCAAGGTCAACGCCGGAGTTGTCGGGATCGCCGTAAGGGATCACAACTGCTTCGATATCTCTTGCGAAGCCCCACTTGAAGCACTCGAAGTCACCAACTACGCCGAGGGCTGTTCCATACTTGTTAACGGTTCCGTTAACGTCGCAAGCGATGCCTCTGAGGTTCTCGGGAGATGCGCCCCATTCGAGTTCAGGGTAAATCTTAACGCCCTGAGAGTTTACTTCTGTTGCCATTTCAGCGGCAAGAGTCTTTGAAAGAGCAAGGCCTGTCATGTCGAAGTCACCGATCAAAAGTGCAGCGTCGTTGATGTTTGCGCTTGTGTCTCCGGGAGTATGAAGGACTCTGTTGGTGACAGTTGTGAAGTCGTTAGTAACCTGAGAAGCGGTCGCACCTGTCTTAGGGTTAACCTTCGCGAATGCGATCATGTCAAGCGCACGAGCCGCTTTCTTTGCGAAGCCATCCTTGAATGTTCTGAGGATGTCCATCCTGCGCTCTTCAGATGCCTTCAGGAACTCATCAGATACGCGAACACCATACTCGATCTTGTAAGGCTTAACTGTGACGGGTGTGATCGTTGCTCCCCCGTTAACCTTCTGCCCGTTCTCACCAACGAGAGAAGCTTCGCCGTCCATCTGGAATGTGAAATAATCGGTTCCTGAGAATGCAACAGGCTCCTGTCTGCTGAGCTTTGCGAGTGTGGATTTGCCTCTTACGAGGTCAAACACCTCATTGACGAGTTCTTCAGGAAAGTTAGTTGATTTTGAAATTACGTTTCCCATAATCTTTTTTCTCCTTTAATCTGCGCTAAAACTTTGCGCGAATGTGCGGAGTGCGTCGTCATTCTTCTGACTGCCGCTTCCTGCCGCGTTTGTCATCTTCTGTGGAGCTGCTGCTTTAGGGAAAGCTTTTGCAAGAGCTTCAGCGTCCTTCTTGAGCTCTTCTTCAGTGGCGCCTTTGAGTCTGTCTGCAAATGCATCGGGGATGTTGAACTCCCGCGCTATTCTCGTTTTTACCGAGTCGGTCTCGTACTTTTTGACCTTGGCCTCATATTCAGCCTTTGTTTTCTCAAGGTCAGCGATCTTGGATGCATCTTCTTTTCCCTTTGCTGTCAGCGTGTCGATCTCCTTCCGGAGACCAGCTGCCTCTTCGGAATACTTCTTTTCGACACGGCTTAAACGTTCGCCGATAACGGCGTTCAGCTGCTCCTGTGGTTCAATCGGTTTAAATTCTTCGCTCATTTTTAACTCCTTCCGCATTAACCGCTGCGTGTGCGTCAATATGTTACTTTCTGCACTTTATGCTCCTTTTGTCTCGAACAAGACCAAAACGCATATATGATGGCATCCAGTATCGCGATCTCAAGATCATCCATCAGAGCTTCATAGCCGAATCCGCCATGACTTCCGATGTTTCTCTTTTTGACATTGGATGCGACCTGTTCTACTGAAAGCTGTCCGGAATGGCAAAGGGTCTGTTGAAAAACGGCCTGCTCAAACTTGGCGTTTGCGTTGATGACGTCTTCCACGGTCGGATAGTAGATGTTTTTCATCTTCGTTTCCGCTGCAGCTTCTTTAAGAAGCCCCTGTCCATTCGCTCCGTCCGCCACGACTTCGGTATACTCTATCTTTGCGAGCGCATCCAGGATCCACCCGATGCCGATGTTCATCGGTCGGCAGAACAGGCACTCAACAAAAATGCGACCATCTGAGAGCTTGGTCGCAATTGCCATCGCTGCGTTCTTTCCACTCTTTCCAAACTTGATCCCAATGCAAGGCTTTGAACTCGGCACCGGCTTATAGTCGAGTTTAAGAGCCTGCCATTCCTTCAAGGAAATTGCAGAAGCAAGATTGTAAGAGAGCCAAAGACCGAGACGCTGAATGTTGAAGTCAACGTTGTCGGTCCCGATCTCGTCCTCGATGACTCGCTCGGTCAGGATGGTGCCCAGTGACGGATTTGTTCGTTTCCAAGCGTCCCGATCTTCGGGATCAGTCATCTGATCGACAGACCATTCGGCCCACATTGCGTTTTTCTTTTTCTTTTCAAGCGTATCGTTACGGAATTTTACGAACACCGTTCCGGAGGAAACAGCTGTGGGCGGTGTGCCGCACATGATAGTCTGTGGATTCTTTGAATCCGAGACAACATACTTCAGAGCGCTCTCTTGGTCATCCTGATACTCCTGTGCTTCGTCAACGATCAGCACGTCATATCCTTCACCAAGTCCGCCCTTTGATGTTCTTGTACGGAAATTGACTCTCCCGCCCGTTTTCCGGAGTGTCACCGATTCGAGTCCATTGGCTTTGTAAGAGTCATATAGCTTTTCATCGGGTACGGAGTCCTTACGGCGGACGGTTGAGCTGTTAACATATCCGAGTTTATCGAGAGCCTTACACAGCCGTTCCCATGAAGCATGGGACGTGGTCGTTCTGTGTGCAGTATGGAGGACTTGCTCACCTGTCTCTTCGAGAGCATAAAGCTCTCTCATTACCAGGATCTCGGATTTTCCGTTTCGTCTCGGGACAGAGTATCCAACCTTTGTGTGAACCCACAATCCCTTCTTGTTTTTGGCGAGAATGTGTTTTTGGAGGTTCACTTGCCACTTCAAGGTCTTCCGTCCGGTCCGTTCGTAAATATCAACAGCTTTCAAGTATTCAGTTTTGTTTTTCTCTTGACGAGTCAAGAAGACACAACGGGAAGGAGTCTGACTGCCTTTGAGTTTAGCTGCCATCCTCTCATCTCCTTTGTGCGTTTATATGTTTAAAGCCTGAAGGCTAAAAACCAAATTATCGGCTCCGGCGAGTCCGTGAGTTCTGAACGTTTGTCGTTCTTGTCCCGGTCGCCTCGTTCTCATAGTCGATGGTGCATCCGCAGCCATCGTGTCGGGCAAATACACCCGATCCGCTGGCTTCTGCCGTAGTTGAAAACGTGTTCGTTCCAGCTCTCTGCAAGCAATAGGAACACCTTTCAGCGTGCTTCGTCCCTCTGCGGAGTCCAACACCGTCATACTTCCTTGTGACTTTTATCTTGAATCCAACGTCCATAGCAAGGTCCATGTTGGCCTTTTGAGTCAGGTCAACGATCTTGTGAGCATATGTCGCCAGCTGTCCATCGATTAAGTCAATGGTCTTGTTGTCCATCTGCTCTCCGATCAGCCCCAGCTCGTCTCCGGTCGGGATAGCTTCCTGCGGCTTCAAGCCGATGCCCGCTGCCGCGTTCTTGTTTTTTTGAACATTGACACAGGCCTGAAGAACATCTGTGTCCATGTCGTCAGTGACCTTGTAAAGAATTTCTTTGATCGTTGAAGCATAGACTGCGCTTCCTTGGCCCATGATCTTGTTCCAGCTCTCCATGATGGAGTCTTCCATCATGAAGCCGGCACGTTTTGCAACAGCATAAGCATCTTCATAGCTTCGAGCCTTTTCTGTTTCCTGCATCAGCTTTTTGAAAACGATGGTGGAAGCTTTCTTTGACTTATATTCTTTTTTGATTGCTTCAATGAGCTGTAATATCAATTCATCCATGCTTTAAATTCCAAAGATCTCATAAATCCTATCCTGTGACAGATATCCGGGGAAGCTGCTTTCAATCTTCTGCAAAGCATCTCCTATCGTTCCGAAGGATCCGGCATCAACTCCGAAGAGAGGCTCCCAAATGATGCCCGTGTTATATATCCGCTGTCTCTGATATCCCTGCTTATCTCTCAGGCAGGCTCCCAGGAAGCCGGCATTGAGAAAACCGATTGAAAAGCACTTTTGAGCCTTCACTGCTTTCAGCCTCAGTCTGTCATGTGATGCTTTGATCGCATCAAAGCTTGAAGGATTCGCCGAAGGGAATCCGATATCATCCAGCGTCAATCCTGTCTCTCCGGCAAAGATGGATGCATGCATCCTGAGTTCTTCGATGAAGGGAGACATACTCTGCTGAGAGAAGCTTCCGACTGTGGGTTTATCTCCGTTCTCGTTACTGTCGAATCTCAGGAAGTCTGAGACCGCTGCCTTGCGATTATTGAACTCGGCATCAGGATCGAGGCCGAGAACGTACTTCTGAGGGAATGAGTAAAACTCGGAACAGATCTCCGATCTGCTTATGGTTCTGAGCGCTGCGTTCTGAGCGCTCATGCAAACTCTTGATATCCTGGAGTGACCGAAGGGACGTGTTGCACTGGGCCTGTGAACGAGTGGAACGAGCAACGGATAAAGAGCAGGGTTCTCAATCCGTTCTTCGATCACATTGCCGCCGTCATATGTGTAGACGGTCGTGATCCCGGGCTCGAAGAAAGCCTCTTTCACAACCTTGTTGCTCTTATCTCTTTGAAGGACGGCATAGCCTTCCTTCAGGAACATGGTCTCGTCATCGATGATCCCCGTGGCGTTGTAGCCGTCAATGATCTGCAACGTGGGGAAGTTGTCCTTCTCGCTCACGAATATGAACGAGCAGGATGCAATGAGAGCGTCCAGCATTCCTGAGTCAAAGAGCACGTCCTTGTTGTTGAGATCAAAAATCTCCTGCATTCCGAAGTCGTCATTCTTGAGACCATGGATGCCGAGGCGATCTGCTATACTGTCCACGGCTTCCGCACACCAGCCGAGAGTAAGGGCTATATTCTTGAAGTTATCCGGGAGCCGCCTTCCAAAACGTTCAGCTTCAACCTTGCCCTCGTAGTACTTATAGCGAAGCCTTACTCTTGTCTGCTTCTTGTTCAGCTGCTCCTTCAAATATCTCATTTTTTCGGCGTCCATTTTTTCACTCCTCAAAAATTCTCAAAATGACACAAAAGGTAAAAATCATATACACGTTTTTTGATTCAAAAACATGGGATTTGATTCCGGGATAAAAAATGCTTATATACGTAGTATATAAGCAAATTGTCTGACTATTTTATAAATTTATGTTTTGTTGCATGTGTTTTTTTGTGCA
>JAEEGK010004383.1_pt1 | contig 34720 bp, 21 predicted proteins | sample 8958771 | NCBI WGS metagenome assembly JAEEGK01 (sample SAMN16246547, study PRJNA631951) | gut metagenome | biome: gut microbiome; feature: rumen; material: SC-attached | host: Bos | place: Iran: Karaj | collected 2018-10 | reverse complement strand
CCTTGACCAACTCCGCTCCGAATGACGAGGCGGAGCCTTTGATCGGGATGCCCTTGAAAGAGATAGGGGGAACTGTGGAAGACGAAGGGATGGAAGTAGTTGAGGGAGTTGAAGGGGTTGACGGAATAGCCGAAGGTTCATCGTCACCTATTCCAAGCTGCCTTTCCAGGTCCCGGATGTCATCCGGAACATCTTCATTATCAGAGGATTGTTTGTCGGACTTGTCTTTCTGACCGAACCAGCCGCCGCCACCGCCTGTCTGCTCGGAATCGTTTCCTCCCAATCCTCCGGGAAGGGAGATCACATTGCCGAATTTGTCGCTGCAGTATCTTACCAGAAAGACAATAGCCACGATGGCTACTAACAACTTGACTAACTTTTTCATATTACGAATCGCATTTAATTATCAGTTATCAATGTCAAATCCCACCCTGCGGAGAGTCTCGAGCCGGAAGGCTCCGGGCCAGGCGACCAACCAGTCGTTCACCCGGTGGGAATAGTCGCCCCAGGCACATTCGAAGTAAGCTTCGTTCTGGGAACCGGCCGGGCGGAGATGGCCGTGGATCTCAAGAGAACCGTCGGAAACCAGTTGATTACTGTTGCGCCAGATCGCTAGAGCTTTCTCTTTCCACTGGCTATCTCCCGTCAGCTCAGATAGTTCCATCCACTCGGGAACCCAGTACAAGGCATAGGGGTCAAGGTGGTTGTGCTGGACCGAGACTGAGGTCGCTCCGAAGGTGTGGAAGCCATATTCTGTGAAATCATCCTCTTCGGGATAGATTCCGTCGTAGTGCCACAGCCAGGTGGAGAGATAGTAAGATATTGCCACCGCATCCTCGATGAATTCAGAGGAACCGGTCAGGCGATGGAACCGGATGGCGGAACGGAGCAGGGAGATGGACGACTCCTTGTCGATACACCAAGTGTCCAGGGCACCGGCGGTCGTGAACCCATTTTCTTTCAGTTCAGCCAGATAATGCTTGTAGGCCTTGAGGCCGGAATCCAGATACTTCTGGTTCCCGCTCCGGCTGAAAGCCTCTATCATCGCCGGCACCAGGAAGCAACCGATAGTGCCTTCCCGGTAGATGCTCTCTCCGTTTGGCAACCAGCCTTTGGCATAGCATCCGTTTTCTTGCTGGTCAGAGACCACGAAGTCGCAGATGGCATATGCTACACGCTCATATTCAGGACGTTCCATTCCGCATTTTTTCGCCACATCGCAGGCTTCGAAGAAGTTCACAGCGGCGGTTCCGAGATTGCAGGCGTCGATCGAGCCGTTGGGATTGCCGGTCAGAATGTAGTCGTAATGAGTCACGAACAAGCCGTTGGGCAGGCCGCATTTGCTCCAAGTGTCGAGGGTGGCCATGCCTTTCTCTAGCGATTCTTCGGATCCGTTTTTTAGGTAATCCTCTAGAAGCGAGATGGCGTAGGATGCGTTCTGGCCGCACCAGCCGATTTCATATTTCCAGCCGGGACGCTGCTGCCAGTTCCCGTCCTGATCGAGTACGAGTCCGATGCTGAAGCCTTTATAATCACCCTCCTCTGCCCAAAGGGACTCTTTGGCGTAGCGGATTCCGAGATCCCATAGTTTCTCGGGCGGCAGCACTTCGACCTTGGGCTTCGTGGCCAGTTCCCAAGCCTTGTCCAGGAATGAGCGAGTGGAGCGGTGTTCGTCCAAAAGGGGAGTGGCGTGGACATATATCTGAAACTCAATCGTTTCCCCTTTACGCAGGGACTGATTGTCCCTGAATCCGGGCACGAGATGATCCCTGTTGGAATAGGTCAGCGGCAGTTCTTCCTCAGGCCAAAGATAGACGTGACCCGTTTGGGATTCATCGGGCCGCAAAGAGCATGAGAAGTTCTCCTTCAAAGACCTCGGAGTTGCGGCCCAAGTAGCTATAGCATAGCGGTTTCCTTCTGAATACATCGCTCCGGGGATGGGGGTTCTCCTGAAGGACACCGAGCGCCATTCCCCATTCTCCTTGGCCCCCTTAGGCTCTTTGCCCTTGCCCCAAGCGTTGCCGTTGTAGTTGACTGAAGGAATCATCCAGAACGAGCTTTTAGCGAGATGGTTGAAACTGGCCTGCAGCAGGACCGAGTCAAGGTCTTTCACCGCCTTGAAAACACAAGTGACCTTGAAGGTTGAAGAATCCAGCGCCTCGACCTTCTCTTTGTGCGTAATCCCTTCAACTTCAGGAATATCCAACACTCCCAACGGGGTTCCGTTTTCGACCAGGGCGAAAGCTCCATCCATTTTCTCCCAACGGAGAGTTCCTGTCTTTCCGCAAGAGGCCATCCCGCAAATCAAGATGGCCACAATCGAGGCTCTTCCTATCCTTTCAACCAATCCCATAGACAAAAAGTGCTATAACATTTTCAAAGATAGTTAATTCTTGATTATATTGCGACATGAAAAAGATCACTCACATCTTAATGTTGGCGCTTTTTGTCTGTGCCTGCGCCCAAAAACCTGCCCAAACCAGTGGAAACCCTTTATTTGACGGTTGGTACGCCGATCCCGAGGGAATCGTTTTCGACCATGAATGCTGGATCTATCCCACCTGGTCCAAACCCTACGATGAGCAACTATTCATGGATGCCTATTCCTCAAAGGATCTCGTCCATTGGACCAAGCATGAGAAGGTGATCTCCAAGGAAAACATCTCATGGCTCAGGCGGGCCTTGTGGGCTCCGTCCGTGGTCGAGAGGAATGGAACTTATTATCTCTATTTCGGAGCCAACGACATGCATGAGAAGGGTGAGGGAGGCATCGGGGTGGCCACCGCTGACAATCCCTCGGGCCCGTTCAAGGATGCCCTGGGCCATCCTTTGATCGATGAGGTCATCAATGGAGCCCAGCCGATAGACCAGTTTGTCTTCAAGGATGATGACGGCACGTACTACATGTATTATGGAGGTTGGCGTCACTGCAACATAGTCAAGCTAGGAGAGGACTTGATGAGCATTGTCCCTTTCGATGACGGTGAGACCTTCAAGGAGATCACCCCGGAGAATTATGTGGAGGGTCCTTTCATGCTCAAGAGGGGAGACACGTATTACTTCATGTGGAGCGAGGGTGGCTGGACAACTCCGGACTACCATGTCGCCTATGCCATGTCAGACAATCCTTTCGGACCATTTGAGCGTATCGGGACAATCCTGGAGTCGGATCCGGAGGTAGGCACCGGTGCCGGCCACCATTCTGTCATCAAAGGGCGCGGTAAGGATGAATATTACATCATCTACCACCGGCACCCGCTCGGAGCAACTGACGGCAACAACAGGGTGGTCTGCATAGAGAGGTTGTATTTCGACAAAGACGGCAAGATTCTTCCGGTCAAGATCACCTATGAGGGAGTTCCGGCCGCTAGACTCTGATCTCTCGGGATTTGCTTTTTACAGTCTTTTTTAGTTGTTTTACAATCTTACTAATAATCTCACAAGGTCATGTCTTCTCATAAACATGGTTTCCAAACCCGCTTAAGGGCATTCCGGATCTGGCAGAAACTGGGAGTGCTTCCTTGGGCGAAGCCTAAAGAGAAAGAATCCGGCAAGGGCGACTTCTCAAAGGGAGCTTTCGACACCATTCCTTTTCTGAATGATGACGCGAAGCGAACCTTTGTCCATCTGTTGTTCCGTCCCGGGTACATGATCAGGGATTACATTCATGGAGATCATGAGCGTTTCCTGGCACCATTGACATCCTTGATTATTTTCTATGCGTTCTTTGCCTTGCTGGTTTCAATCGTGAAACCGGATTACCGGGTTGGTACGGAGCAAAAAGAAAAGATAGAGTTTTCCGCTTCATTGGATAGCATGGAGGTTGCCATAGGTACCACCGAGAGGCGCAAGAACGCTATAGCCGCGATCCGTTTCATAGAGAAAAACAAGCATATTTTCAGCCTGGACAAGCATCCGGAGGCCGTAGATTCTCCGGCCAAGGCTTCCTTGGCGGCGCTTGAGGGCACATTGAGAAGCCAGGGTGTATATTTGTTTCTGGGCAACTTCCTGATGCTGTGGATGGCCATGTATTTCTCGTTGAGGAAAAGGGATATGGGATTGTCGGCCTCTGCCGCCGCCGCTGCCTATGTGTTGTGCCAGTTTTGTTTCTTCATGTTGTTCACCTTGATCATCTCATTCGGGGGGAACTCAAAGATCGGTTTCTGGCTGATGGCTGTTTTGCTGGTGTGTGACTATAGGCAGTTGTTCGGAGTGACGTGGAAAAACAGCCTGCGCCTTGCCATTAAGACAGGCTTGGCTTATATCTTTATGTATTTGATACTCTTTGTCCTGCTGGTCTCCGTTATTGTGCTGATCGCCCTCGCTACCGGGACTTATAGTCAATAACGGTTTTTATCAGTTTGTACTTGCTGACCATGCCGTTGACACTCTGGTCATGCGACCTGGTCCTTGTGGCGAACGCGAGATACCTGTCCCCGCCAATAGTGATGAAGCCAGGTGATGCCAAAGCCCACAGCTCGTCAGGGGTTATCCACCGGTTCAGTTCGCAAGGCAACTGCCTGACATAAGAGCCATCCACCACATAGGTCCTGAAACAGCAGGTGTCGGTGGTGCCTCCATGGGTGTTGTAGTAGGTAGGGAACATCAGGTCGTAACGCTCGTCAACCTTGCATGCAGCGGAATTGTAGAGGCAATCTCCAGCCAATATCTCCGTGTCACTGACTTGATCTCCGTCAAGTGTGAACTCCGTCAGCGTGACCCTGCGGTTCTGGAAGTGCTCCTGTGTCAGGCGGGAATAAAGCTTCATCCGGTCACCTCTTGGCACCAGCGTGTTCTGGGTGTCATGCTTGAAATCATAAAGCATCTTGCGTTCGCTGAATGAGATCCCGTCTTTCGACTTCCAAAGAAACATGCAATGCTTCCCATCTTCAATCTGGTTGCCGATCAGGCGGAATGGCCATTCCGGATCATCCACAACACTGACGGAAGATTCTATCAATTTGTCCATTACCTTGCCCTTAAGGTCGTAATGGAAACCGTCTGCGGATTCCGCCCAATAAAGATTCTGGCCAAATTCATCCTCCGCGATTCCGCTATTTTCATTGCCGGAGAAATACATCCTGTAGCCTCCCTCCGGAAGCTGAATGATATTGAAATAGTTGATAAGTCTCATTCCAAATGCTTCATTGTCAACTAGTTCAATAGGAGGTTCAGGAAAACTGACCGCAGATATCTCTTCCCCATTCTTGTCATTTCGGCAACAGCCAGTCAGAAGGAAGAGCACAACGATAAAGGAATAGATGATGGTTGAACGATTATTCATTGGGTTTGTTTTTATGAACCGCAATATACGGATATTTATTAACTTTGTCTGTATGAGAAAGCTTCTTTGTTTTTTGATAATGGTTCTTGCGCTTGTGTCTTCTTGCAAGGACCACAAGAGGATTGATCTGACTACTTTAGGGCCCGGGGTTCCGACCGACAGCCTCTATTGCAGGGATCCGTTCATCGTGCCGGATGCCGCCACGAAGACTTACTGTCTGTTCCGTACCTCCACGACCCCTGAAGGCCTCGGAGGTGTCGAGATGTTCCGGAGTGAGGATCTCAAGACTTGGTATGGGCCTCAGAGGGTGTTGACTGTCCCGGAGGACAATTATCTCAACGGGAAAATATTCGCTCCGGAAGTACATCAGTATCAAGGGAAATGGTACATTTTCGCCACCGTCAACTCTGACCGGGAGTGGGCTGAGAGTGTGGAGGGATGGCCTAAATTCACTTGCCGCGGGACCCAGATATTCCACTCCGGGTCGTTGGAAGGTCCTTTCGTCCCTTTCAGTACGGAACTGACTACACCAAAGGACTTTATGGCTCTTGATGGTACCTTCTGGGAGGAAGATGGCGTTCCGTACATGATTTTCTGCCATGAGTGGGTTCAGATCCTGGACGGCTCTTTCGATCTCATGCCACTGAAGAAGGATCTTTCTGGACCTGCCGGTGATCCTGTGACCCTTTTCACTGCCTCGGAAGCTCCTTGGATATCCCCGGCCGCGTTTTTTACTGAGCCTGACGGGTCTAAGAAACCCGGCTATGTCTCGGACGGTAATTTCGTATATAAGACTAAAGACGGGGAATTGCTGATTCTCTGGTCATCTTTCAAGAACGGCAAGTATTGCGTGGCGATCTCCCGCTCCGCCTCCGGCAAGATAGCCGGGCCTTGGATTTGCGACCCCGAGCCGATATTCGAAGAAGACGGAGGGCATCCGATGGTCTTCAAAGACTTTGACGGAAGCCTCAAACTAGTCTTTCACCAGCCGAACGTCGGTTTCTCGCATCCGATCATCCTTCCGGTTAGGGACACGGGCAAAACTCTGGAGATCATTTAGTTGATGAATAGATCGTCTGTGCCAGTTTCTCAATGTTGAGGCTTCTGGCCGAGGCGTCCATAATGTCCTTATAGACACCACCTTCCTTGTAAAGATCATCAGGAGAGCCGTTTTGTTGGATACGACCCTCCTGGAGGGCGTACACCATCTCGCTGTCAATTATCTGGGAGATTGAATGAGAGATGATAATGACCGTCCTGTCTTGCTTGATGGCATCTATCGCGGACTTTATCTGTTCGGTCGCGATGGCGTCAAGCGACGCTGTCGGCTCATCGAGGAATATGATAGGAGGGTTCTTGAGGAACATCCTTGCGATAGCTACCCTCTGTTGTTGGCCTCCGGAGAGATTGGTGGCCGCTGTCTCGAATCCTTTAGGCAGCGCGATAATCTGGTCGTACAGACTCGCTTTACGGGCGGCCTCATGGACTTCCTCGATGGAGGCTCCGGGCTTGCCATAGCGGATGTTCTCCTCGACGCTTCCGTCAAAGATGTGGTTTTTCTGGAGGACCAATCCGATGTTCTCCCTAAGGTATTTGGTGTCCCATTCTTTCAAGTCCACTCCGTCCAATGTGATGCTTCCGCAATCCGGAACGTAGAACTTATCCAACAAATTGACAATCGTGGATTTCCCGGCTCCACTAAGCCCGACCAAGGCGGTGATCTTCCCACTTTCGACCTTCAGGGATATGTCGTGCAAGGCCTTGGTCCCGTTGGGGTAGGTGAAGTCAACCCCCTTCATCTCGAAGTTGCCGACGACCTTCTCCGGCCTGTAGCTTCCGGTCGGCTCCAACTCACTGTCAGCGTCCACTATGTCGAAATATCCCTCGGCGTAAATAACCGCGTCGTTGAGGTCGTCGAATATCCTTTGCAACTGCGTGATAGGAGCGGTCACGTTGGAGAACAGCATGATGTGGTACATGATTTTTCCTATGGTCATGCCCGGATAGTCGATCAACACAAGGTATGAGGTCAGGATTATTATCAGCACCGTGCCGGTCTGACTCACGAAACTCTTGAGGGAGTCATATCCGAAGGAGGCCTTTCGGATCTTCATCTGGTTACCATAGAAACCTGTCTGAAGCTCAGTCTGTTTGGCCATCTCGATCTCTTCCCTGTTGAACGACTTGACGACATTCATGCTTTCGAGAATATTCATTATGCTTCCGCTGCGCTTCTCGTTGAAGCCCCTCATGTTCCGCCTTGAGCCCTTGAGTTTCTTCGCTTGCATGGAAGTAATCCAGAAATAAATAGGGACTATCGCGAGCGCCGTGAGACCGACATAGAGGTTGGCGGCGAAGATAAGCACAAGAGCCAGGACGGAGCTGACTATCATCGGAAGCAGATCTATGAAAAAGCTCTGGATGGTTCTGGAGATGCTGTTCGCTCCCTGGTCGATTCTTGCCTGGAGCATTCCCGGGGCGTTCTCGCTACGGGCGAAGAAGGCCATCCTGTATTTCAGGATCCTTTCGACAACTCCCAGAGAAAGGCTTTGGGAAATGTTGATTCTCAGTCTTTCACCGAAGTTCCTCTGGGCGAAGGTGATGCCTGCCCTTAGAATCTCTTTCCCTAGCAAGACAATACTAACTATCGTGAGGATCCTGACCGCCTTACCCCAAGTGAATTCGGGAGAACCCACCAGGGCGTTGATGGAGTCAACGGTCCAATCCAGCACAACGGCGTTGACCTGGGCGAGCAAGGAGCCGATAAGAGTCAGGAAAAGGGTTATGGCCACAAGGAAGCGGTAAGGCTTCACGAAGGGCAGGATTTTCTTGAAAAGATTGATAATATTCATGTTGGGGATATTCGTCTGCCACAAATATAGCAAATAGAGTAAATATTTGTATTTTTGCGGATTGATAAAAAGAACGAACTTATCAAGACGTATTTTTGCTTTTTGTACGTTATACATATATGACGCGTCAATTAATATTCAAGACACTCCCGATTGTCTTGGCCTTGGTTATTTGTGGCAAGGCCTCGGCGCAGAGTATTGTCAATTATGACATTCCTGAGGGATCCGCATCCTTGTTCAGGGGAAATCTGCCCAAGACCTATCCATTCCGTTTCAACGGCACCTACTATTGGTCTCAGAAACAGTACCAGGAAGGCTCCGTGTTCTACAACGGAAAGCTCTACGAGAAAGTTTACCTCAATGTCGATGCCTATCAGGGACAGCTTCTCGTCAGCCCCGTCCAGAACTACACCCCTATAGTGGTTTTCCGTGACCAGGTGGCTTGGTTCACAATGGGAGACAAGACCTTTGTCAACCTCAATTATCTGGGATACACCGAAGCTCCGGAAGGTTTCTTCGAGATTCTTCAGGACGGGCAGGCTCCCTTGCTCCGCCAGGTCAAGAAATATCTCGCCACGGACGGGAATAATCATAACGGCCGCATAATTGGTTATGACGATCCGGACTATAATACCTCGGTCAACACCTATTTCAGGTACAATGAGTTTTTCTATGTGATTGAAAATGGGAAGGTTCTGCGCATAAGAAGGCGTAATTACCTGAGGCGTCTGCGCCATGAACCCGGTGAGCCGACCTTGATGACGGCCCCTGTGGCGTGGCATCCCACGACCGAGGAGTCCAAGCCCGGGACAATCACCGGAGGGTCATTGCCCGGCTCTGGAATCGGACTTCCCACCGGTTATTTCGATGAGGTCAAAGAAGACACCGTGACAGTCAGCTACGCTGAGAATGTTGTCACCGCGTCTTACAAGAACAAAGTCTATGCGATTGGTTCCGCCGGAATGGCTAAGCCGGGGAAGAGCACCGTCAGCGGAGTTGTCCTTGAATATGAGACCGACGAGCCCATGTATGGAGTGGTGGTGTATGATGACAAGACTTCCACATACACCCGGACTGACGCCAAAGGCCGTTACAAAATCGTTCTTCCTAAAGGCGAGAACACATTGAATTTCAGCTATGAGTCAAAAGAGCAGCTGGCCCTTCAGGTCAACATCCTCTCGGACGGCAATCTCGATGTTGTTCTAACTGAGAAGGTTACCATGCTGAAAGGCGCTATGGTCTCGGCGGAGAGTATGGCCAACCACCGTACCGCGCAGATGGGTATCGAGCGGTTCGGAGTCAAGACTCTCAACAAGATTCCTACCGCTTTCGGAGAAGGAGATGTCTTGAAGGCGGTCCTCACCTTGCCCGGCGTGAAGAGTGTAGGAGAGGCTTCCAGCGGTTTCAATGTCCGTGGAGGTTCTTCAGACCAGAATCTTATCCTGTTCAACGAGAACACGATTTACAACCCTACCCACTTGTTCGGAATATTCTCATCCTTCAACCCGGACATCGTGGACAATGTGGAACTGTTCAAGAGCTCCATCCCTGTTGAATATGGCGGCAGGGTATCTTCCGTGCTCAATGTCAGGACCAAGGAAGGGGATTTCCAGAAATGGAAAGGCTCCGCCGGAATAGGCCTTCTGACAAGCCGTATCCATCTCGAAGGTCCTTTGGCAAAGGGCAAGACAAGCTTTGTCGCCGGAGCCAGGACCACTTATTCCGACTGGCTGCTTGGACTGATTCCTGAAAACAGCGAATTCTCAGGAGGTTCCGCCCAATTCTCGGACGCTAACCTTGGGATAACCCATCGCTTCAATGCCGACAATTCTATACAGGCTACAGGCTATTTCGCCAAAGACAAGTTCGTCTTCGGTCAGGACACGACCTTTAACTACACCAACTACAACGCTTCCCTGATATTCAAGCACAGGTCATCTGACGGAGGGTCTCTTAACATCAGCGCCGGCTACGACCATTTCGACAACCTTGTGGCCGTCTATGGCTGGCCATCAGGTGCTTACGATGTGAGTACCTATATCCGCCAGGCATTCTTGAAAGGTAATCGTAAGAAGCCGATAAATGACGCTCACACAATCGGTTACGGAGTCCATGTCATCGGCTACGGCCTCGATCCGGGCATCCAGCGCCCCTATGGGGAAATGTCGATGGTCAGGGCCCGGCAGCTTGACAGGGAATACGCCCTGGAGCCCTCGGTCTTCCTTTCCGACAGTTGGACACTCAACGAAAAGCTGTCCTTTGAAGGTGGCGCCAGGCTGAACGGATTCTATGCCTTGGGCCCCAAGGCCTTCTACATTGGTCCCGAGTTCCGCCTTTCCGGCAAATATGCCTTCGCTGACAACTTCTCCTTGAAAGGCGGGTTCAACACCATGAGGCAGAACATCCACCTGATTTCCAACACATCATCGATCTCGCCGATGGACACTTGGAAGCTGTCAGATGCCACCATAAAGCCAACTCGTGGTTGGCAAAGCGCCGCTGGAGTCTATTGGACCGACCTTGGCACAGGAATAGACCTGTCTGCTGAGGCCTACTACAAAGAGACCGCCAATCATCTTGACTACAAGGCGGGCGCTGTCCTTTCCATGAATGAGCATCTCGCTGACGATTTAGTTCCTGTGCGTTCCCGTTCCTACGGTATCGAGCTTATGGCTAAGAAGACGACCGGAAAATTAACTGGTTGGCTCTCTTACAGTTATTCACGTGCCTTGTTCCGGGAAATGTTCGACAGAGGCGCTGAGACCATCGCTCATGGTGACTGGTACAACGCACCTTACGACAAACCTCATGAGTTAAAACTGGTCAGCAACTTCGCCATCACCCATCGCTACAGTATCTCGGTCAACATGGACTATTCCACCGGACGTCCGGTGACTGTCCCAATGGGTTCCTACATGTACAAGGGTGTTTGGAGGCTCGCTTACTCGGAGCGTAACTCCCACCGCATCCCTGACTATTTCCGCACCGATGTCGCCTTGAATATCGATCCCGGCCATTATCTCCTGGCCGCGGTCCATGGCACATTCACAATCGGTGTGTACAATGTGACGGCTCGTAAAAACCCTTATTCGGTGTTCTTCGAAACGACGACTATGGGAAGGCCTAAAGGTCACATGCTCTCCGTCTTCGCCATGCCTATCCCTTATGTCAACCTCAACTTGCTCTTCTAGATGAAAAAGGTTCTGTTAATATTGATTACAATCGCCCTTGCCGCTTCTTGCATCTATCCTTATGATGCTGAGCTTAAAGGGACTGATGAAAATATTGTGGTGCTCGAAGGCGAGATCATAGTCGGAGGTGTCTCCACCATGAGAATCTCCACGGTCAACTCATTCTCCGGGCAAATATACAACCGTGAAACCAGGGGTGTCGCGACTGTTGAGGATGATCAGGGCATCGTTTATGGTGACCCTTCGATCGCTCCCAGTAACTACGCCTCAATTCCGATGGAGACCGCACCTGCTAACCGCAAGTACAGGTTCAGAGTCAATGTCGGAGACGAAGTGTATTACAGCGATTGGCTTCAACCGTTGGAACCTCCTGTGGTTGAGGACGTTCACATCGGTCTTATGCCCAGCGACTCCTCCAATGTCGAGGTCACTGCCTCAATAGACCCTGGCAAGGATGCCTCCGGCTATGTCGGCATCACCTATGATGAGACTTGGGAGTTCCATGTGGATTATATGTGCCGATATGTCCTCGACACAAAAAGTTGGCGGGTCAACGAACGTACTGAGGACTATCCTAATTACTGGTGCTGGCGTTCCAATTCATTGAATGGTGTGATTCTGGTGAACTACTCTCAGATCGAGAGTGGGAAGATCGTCTCTTTCCCCGTCATAAATTTCCCCAGGATAAACAATCGCAACCATAAGAAGTATTCCATCAATGTTCATGCGATCAACATTCCCGAGTCCACTTACAAGTACCTTAAGAACCTCGACGACATTTCCAGCTCCAATGGGAGCCTGTTCACACCCAATCCCGGAGAGATGCCCAGTAATCTCTACTGCGAGAGTGATCCTGATCAACGGGTGATGGGTTATGTCACAGCCTCCAAGGTGGGATCCAAGAGAGTTTTCATGGATTCCCGGTACTTCACTCCCAAAGAACCATCCACATCTTATCTGTTCATATCGGAGGATCACAAGGAGGATTATGAATTCGGGTTCTATCCGGTTGACCTCTTCAACCTTCCAAAGGGGCGGGATGGCAGTTATGTGGAGACGGTCTATTGGGGCCCGATGTATTGCATCGACTGCGTCGCGGCAGGCGGAACTAAAGAAAAACCAGACTTTTGGCAATGATGAAAAAGACACTATCAATACTGATTATAGCCCTTTCGGCGGCTTTCTCGCTTCGTGGGGCCGACATGCCGGTCGAGCGGATATTCGTGTCCACCGACCGTGAGGTGTACATCGCTGGAGACATGGTCTGGTGCTCCTTGTTCTGCCTGAACGGCGAAGGGAAACTGGCTTCTGCCAGCGCGGTCTCTTATCTGGAGCTCATTTCTTCGGAAGGAACCGTGGTTGAGGCCAAGGTCGGGCTTCTTGAAGGACGAGGAGCCGGGAGTTTCAGAATCCCTATCACAGTTCCGACCGGCACTTATCGTCTCGTGGCCTACACTTCAGCCAATGTCAACGAGGACGGTACCCCTTGGATGGCGGGGTCAAGGATACTCACCATATTCAACACCTTGTCCGCTGACCGTGTGAAAGATGGTTGCTCGATCGTCGATGACGCTACTTATAAGTCTATGAATAAGGAAGTTGTCGCTTCTGCTGGAGACTTGGTGTTCAATTCCACAGCCCGTGTCCGCAAAGGAGCGGACGTGGGAGTCCTGGTCCAGAACCACGGTCCTTTGGCGGACTTTTCCATCTCGATCTACCATGAGGATGAAGTGGTGCCGGCTCCGCAGGACAACACTATGGCCGGTTTCCTGAAATCCATCCCCTCGGGGGCTCATCCTCATTTCACCGGGGACAGGGCTTTGGAATATGATGGCGAGATCATCACCGCCAAGGTATCTGGCACAATGTCCAGCCAGACCGATTATTCAGTCACAACCTTGTCTTCCGCTGGCTCCCCGTCCAATCTGTACATCGGAGTCACGGATAATGACAGAGTCAGATTCATGACCAACAACATCTACGGAGATCGGGAGATAGTCTGCGAGGTCTCCACTCTTGACCGTATGGATGGCTCCATTGAGTTTGAGAATCCTTTCATCTACCCTTCACCTGGTGAGTTGCCCAAGCTTTCCCTTAACAAGAGCCAATACGGAGACCTGTCGGCCAGGAAAGCTGCTCTTCGTGCGGAGAAGCCATTGAGAATCGATACTTTAGCTACTATGCTCAGGCATCGTGAGGACCTGCTTTTGGAAAGCTCTCCACGCACGCGCTTCCATCTTGATGACTACAACCGCTTCCCCTCAGTGAAGGAGGTCTTGATTGAGATCATCCCGATCTTGAGTCTTCGCCGGGAGAACGGCGAGACCGTCATGAGGATCACGGTGACTGACGGTACCGAGGCCTACCGCACCCGTGTCGGCAACCTTCTGGTGATGATGGATGGGGTCGTGTTGACCGATCTTGACCTCTTGCTGGATTTTGATGCCATGCTGCTTGAGGATGTCGATGTGTATCAGCAGGCGGTGGTCTGCGGGAAAGTCTCTTACTCTGGTGTGGCCAATTTCATCACCAAGAAGAACTATGTCACAGCTCTTTCTTTCCCGGCGAATGTTCGTGTCGTGGACTTTAAGGGCGTCTCTTATCCAGTCGCTTATTATGGGGAAGCTCCTGAAGGAGAGGGAGTTGATCTTAGACAGGTGCTTTATTGGGATCCTTCGATGCGTGTTGAGGCAGGCGGACAGGCGAGGATTAATTTCCGCACGCCAGCTTATTCCGGCAGCTTCAGGGCAGTCGCTGATGGCATCGCCGCCGACGGCACTCCTGTCCATCATGAGTGGACATTTGATGTCGAATGATAAAAAAATCCTAAAAACTATTAGGTTTTATAAAAAACATGTTATATTTGCGGTGTATTAGTTCAGTAGTACACCGCAAATTATTATTAAAGTATATTAAGATGAGATCTAGAATTATCTTTCCGGCCATCGCGATGATGGCAATCATGGCCTCTTGCGGCCCCCGTATTTCCAAGACGGTGGTGGCAAATGAACCCGCTGATGGTGGATCCTACACCGAGAAGACCGTCCCTGTCGTGACAAAAATAGCCCCCGACAGCGAGGTGACCCTTCGTTTCTATGACGCCCTTCCGGATGTCGCTTACATCTCAGCGGCTGATTTCCAGTCGATTGTGCTTCCAGGATCAACTATGACCGTGACCCACACCGGAGTGGGTGAGTACACTCTCACCAACGCTGACGCATCCGCGGTTGTCAATATCAATAATGACGTTTTTGTTTCTGAGGATTTCGAGGCTTTCACCAACCAGATGGGACTTCTCCAGCCCGGGATGGCCAATGTCTATTATGACGGCATGCCTTTCGTCCGTTACAAGAGTGTGACTTACACACCCGCGAAGGTGACTACGACCCTCGACATGGGTAAGTACGGGATTGACATCCACGCCGACGGCAAGGGAACTGTCTATTTCCCCTTCGCCACTTTGGCCGACATGTACACCGATCTTTTCTATCACCACGCCGGCTTCAACGGTGAGAAGGTGGTCGCCAACCTTTCCGTCAATGAGGTCAGCCTCGCTGAGATTGATTCCACATATAATGAGCCTCTTGTCAGGAGCAATGTACGCTCCGAGTCTCTTGCCGCCTTCAATTATAAGGAACTCTGCTTCGCTATGGACCATTTCTATGGTTTCCCCGGCCGAGTCAAATACAACGCGCAACTGAAGGCTAAAGGACTTGACAAGACCCTTGAGGAAGACGTGGAGTCAGGCCCGGAGATCAAGAAGCTTCTCCTCTCGACCTCGTTGCCTGAGTACTTCACTGGCATGATGGGTCTCTTCGGTATCTATTTTGACGGGCACACATCAATGGATATAATCTCTTCCATCATCGGAAGTGACCGTGAGAAGTACAAGGACTTGATTACCGAGTACACCAGGACTCAGATGGCGCATATGAATTTCCAGGGAATGCTTTTGGAGGCTATCGCCCCGATGATGAGTATGGTGCAGTCAAGCGCGGCTGTCGCCCAACAACGTCCCGCAGCCTATGGTGAGGGTGTGACATATTACAAGAAAGGCAACACCGCGGTCTGCGTGTTCGATTCTTTCAACAGCCGCAATGAGAAGGCTTGGAAAGACTATTACGCCGGAACGGGCCCCATGCCGACAATCGAGAACGCTCCCGGAGATGACATGGTGATATTCCTGGATGCGCTTAAGAAGGCGAATGACGATCCTGAGGTCAAGAATCTCATCATCGACATCACTGCCAATGGCGGCGGATCGGCCGACATCGTGATGGCAATGACATCTCTCATCATGGACAAGAGCTACATCAGCCAGGACAACGCCCTGACAGGCCAGAGGTCTTATGTGGAATATGAGGTGGACCGCAACTTCGACCGGGTTTTCGATGAGAAAGACAAGGATGTCCATTACGACCTTAATTTCGCGGTGTTGACCTCCGGAATGTCATTCTCTTGCGGTAACCTGTTTCCCTCGATGCTCAAGGACAATGGTATTCCCGTGATGGGCGAGACTTCCGGTGGAGGCGCTTGCGCTATCCAGGCCATGTGCACGGCCGATGGTTTCTGCTTCCAGATCTCATCGTTCAGGGCAAGGCTCAACACCCTCGCTGGGGAGAATATCGATGAGGGAATCACTCCCGACATCCCCATCGCCACCAAAGCGACTCAGGTCGAGATCTCAGAGGAAGAGGCTATGCCGGCGTTGGACTTCTCCAAGTACTTCGACGTGGATTATCTCACCAAGTTGCTCTCGGAGTATAAGAAATAAAATGTCATTCTGAGCGTAGCGAAGAATCTACAGCTATTTAATCGCCAGCCTCAAAATGGCGGCGCTGTGAGGAGGAAGGACAGTCTTGACGTCCTTCCTCCTTGCCGTCACCTCCAGGGGAGACTCGCTGAAAAAGCTGTGCGGAGTCACATCGTCTGAAGAGAACAACCTGGCTTCCAGTACCTTACCTTTGATGGCGAAAGTGAACTCCCTGTCAGAGTCATAGGATGCGTTGATCAGGGTGATTGTCAGGACGCCGTCCTTGATGGTCGCCGCTGTGGAATAGTCTTCGTTATCCCCGATCTTGCAGACTTTCCCGTCCTGGTGGGCTTTCATCATCGCGAACATCTGGCCGTTGGCAGTAAGGCGGCTATCTTCGGGGGTAATCAGTATCGCTCCCTCTCCGATCGGCTGGAAGTAGCAGACAATCGGGATGTTAAGAGCCGTGCTCTCGTTGATGTAAAAATGCATTGTCCTGGCGGCGTAGATCCCTTCCGACACGCAGGAAGGACGATACCAGGAATACCACTGGTTCCACTCGTCAAATGAGATGTGGAGATCTTTTCCAGTGGCGTCGAGGCTTTCCCTCATCCTCTTCGCAAGGTCAATATTCCCCTGTAAGGAGGCGGTGATTTCCTCATAAGATTTCTTGATGTCCTCAGGTGTCGTGAATTGCTTGCTTCCTCCCGCATAGTGATGCAGGGAAATATATTTGACCTTATCGGCGAGCGGCGCCGCGGAATGCTTCGCCCAGTTGTCGTTCGGATATGGCCCTGAGGAGCAAAGCTCCAGATCCGGAGTCACCCCCAACATCGCGTCAGCGTGCTTCTCAGCCATCTCGGCATAGCCTTCAGGCCCCTTGGGACCTTCCATATGGCCATATCCCATCTCGTTGCCAAGGGACCAGAAATGCACATTATACGGTTCTTTGTGGCCTCTTTCCGCTCTTATTTTGCCATATTCAGTGTCCTCCCCTCCGTTGCAGTACTCCACCCCCCCGGCGCTCTCTTCCGGTTCACTCCAAGCGATGTTAATCGTGATCATCGGCTCGGCTCCGACCTCCCGGCAAAGGGCTATGAAGTCATCCGTGTCAATCTCGTGGAAGTCAAATCCGTATGAATATGGTTGACTCTCAATCTCTGTCGCGGCCTGGAGAGGACCTCTCTGGTCAACAGGAAGCAGCCCGTCTTTCCAACGGTACTCCCCGGCGAAGTTGCCGCCCGGCCAGCGGATGATCCTCGGACCTATAGCCTTGAGGTTGGCGACCACATCGCTCCTCATCCCATGGAAATTGTCCTTGGGCATCATTGACAAGGCACCGAAGATCACCTCGGCCTTTTTCCTGAAGGTGTACCTCACGCAGCCTTCCTTGTCCTCATCGGAAGGCGTCAAGTCGAATTCGCTGGCCACCCAATCATCCGAAGGCTTCAATTCCAATGACTTGGACGCATAGACCCTGGATCCATTTTGGTCAGTGAGTTCAATCTTGAGAGTAAGGGGAGCCGACACCTTTGTCACGGTCCTCATCTCGTAAGTCTCACCTTTCTTTAAAAATAGCCCTTTTTGGAATATTCCCGCGACCTGTCCCTCGGTCAGATTCTGGACAGATTGGGAGCGGAGTTCATTGCTCCTTTGCATGCCAGGGTTGCCAATATGCTTCGTGTAGTGCTGTCCTTCTTGCTGGAACAAAGTCTTTTCCCCGATACCGCTCCATTCGGCGCATACGCCCTCGTTGCGTGAGGGCTTTCCTGCGAACTTGCGGTTACGGATCATCTGGGCGCTCAGGCCACCATTGACGGCGGCCCTGGTGTGCTCCAGGTTATGTCCGAAAACAAAAGGCGACAAGTCACAGGTGTTCTTGAGATCAATGGTTTGAGCATTAGCGCCTAGCGCGAATGCGACTGCCATAGCGGCAAGGAGTATGAGCTTTTTCATATCCCAAATTTAACGATAAATATCTATATTTGTATAATCAAGATTTCTCATGATATGGACGTCAAAATGTTTCTCGCCACAGTGGTGGCCATGATGCTGGCAAGTGTCTGCGTGTTCTCCCAGGATGACGACAGGAATCCTGTCATCATCGCCTCGATGAACAATTTGGAATACACCCACAAAAAAGCTGACAGGAGCGCCGGCTCAGTGATTGGTGAGATAGCCACAGCGGTTCTTACCGGACAGACCTCAAAACAGATGGAAGGCTATCAGGGAGCTGTCCGCTCAGCCATACTCAAGGGCATGTCAGAAGCTTACAGGCTCCGGGTTGTGGACGGTCCGCTGACCAAGGCGGAGGTGGAGACTCCCGGTTCGATATATGTCGACGCCACGTTGAACAATCTCTCCACGACCACCAAGAACGAGGTCAAAGAATACGAGGAGAAGAATAAAGATGGCGAGAAAGTCAAGAAAACCCGCACCGAAGTGTATTACAGGGCTTTGCTTTCCGTCACCCTTCATGTCAAGGATGCCATGACCGACGCGGTCATAGCCAGCCCTTCTTTCAAGATATCAGAGTCGGACATGTCGTGGGTCAATTCTCCTGAGAGGGCTGTTGAGAACGCCATCAACAGGCTCTCCAATCTTGTGATGAGGTTCTTTGACGGGATGTATCCCCTCACTTGCGAGATCATTGAGCGCGGAGGCATAAAGAACGACAAGCAGAAACAAGTCTACATCGACCTCGGCTCCGCTCAAGGCTTGCAGGAGGGGCAGACTTTCGCCATTTACGTCAAGAAAATGATCGGTGGCAAGGAGGCTCGCCAGCAGGTTGCGAGGCTCAGGGTTAAGAAGATAGAGGGAGAAGAGGTCAGCTTCTGCAAGGTTCTTTCCGGTGGCCGTGACCTTAAGGCTGCCCTTGATGAGGATCTGGATCTAATTGTTGAGACTGATAAATAAATAGTTATGAGGACATTGCTGTTTTTGACAGCCCTTCTTTCCGGTTTCTTTTACGGGCGTCAAGACGCCCCTACAGGTGAGGAGTGGCAGTCCCCCCAGTATCTCGGGTTGAACAAAGAAGCCCCGCACGCATGGTTTTTCTCTTTCCAGGACGTTGAGTCCGCCCGCAAGGTTCTTCCTGAGAACAGTTCTCTGTGGATGACCCTAGATGGGGAATGGAAGTTCAATTGGGTGCCTAATCCGGATGAGAGGCCATTGGATTTCTTCGAGAAAGAGTTTGACGACTCTAAGTGGGATGTGATTCCCGTGCCTTCCAACTGGAATATTGTTGGAATAGATGTGGATGGCACTCAGCGCTACGGAACCCCTATCTATGTCAATGTCAATGTCCCCTGGTGGAAAGAGGTCAAGCCGGGAGATTGGAAGCTCGGAGTTATGCGCGAGCCTCCTATGGAATGGACAATGTACAAGGCTCGTAACGAGGTCGGATCCTATCGCAGGGCTTTTGAGGTCCCTGAGGATTGGGGAGACAAAAAGATATTCGTCAATTTTGACGGAGTGGATTCCTTCTTCTATCTTTGGGTCAACGGTCACTATGTCGGCTTTTCGAAGAACTCCCGCAATCTCGCCCAGTTTGACATCACCGAGTATCTGGAGCCAGGTATGAATATCCTTGCGGTTGAGGTTTACCGTAATTCAGACGGTTCCAATCTCGAGGCGCAGGACATGTTCCGTCTTCCCGGAATATTCAGGGAGGTTGCCCTCGAGGCCAAACCCAAGGTCTCTGCCATGGACATAAAGGTCACTCCCTCAATGACTTCCTTGAAGGTTGATGTCGAGATTGCCGGTCAAGTCAGCAATGACGGTCTTTCCATCTCGTACCACCTCTTCGAGAATGAGCTGTATTCGGATGAGAATAACCTTGTGGCTGACTTCGACGGACAGGCTGTCTCATCTGTCTTGGAATATCCAGCCGCCAAGCCTTGGTCCGCCGAGGCTCCCCATCGCTATACTCTTGTAGGTGAGCTCAAAGACGCTTCCGGTAAGACGCTTGATATATTCTCGACCATTGTCGGCTTCCGTGAGGTATGCATCAAGGATACTTCCGCGGAAGAGGACGAGTTCGGCTTTGCCGGAAAGTATTTCTATCTTAACGGGAAGCCGGTGAAGCTCCGTGGAGTGAACCGTCACGAGACGGAGCCGTCAATGGGCCATGCTGTTACCCGTGAGGTGATGGAGGAAGATATAAAGCTCATGAAGAGGGCCAATATCAACCACGTCCGTTGCTCCCATTATCCCGACGCCCCTTATTGGTACTATCTCTGCGACAAGTACGGGATTTACCTTATGGATGAGGCTAATATCGAGAGCCATCATTATCGTTACGGGGACGCATCCCTTTCCCATCCTATAGAGTGGAAGGATGCCCATGTGGCCAGGATGGTGGAGATGGTCACCTCCGACTACAATCATCCTTCTGTGATTATCTGGAGCATGGGTAATGAGGCCGGTCCTGGAAAGAATTTTGAGTACACCTATGCCGCTGCCAGGGCCATTGACCCTATGCGTCCTATCCAGTACGAGCGCAATAACGACATATCTGACATAGGCTGCAGCCAGTATCCTGGCGTTAAATGGGTCCAGTGGGTCGCTAAAGGAAAGGGCAATGTAAAGTATCCATATCACATCAACGAGTTCGCCCATTCGATGGGTAACGCCCTTGGTAATTTCGCTCAATATTGGCAGTCAATAGATTCCACGAACTTCTTCATGGGAGGAGCCATCTGGGATTGGGTGGACCAGTCTCTCTGGAATTATACTCCCGAAGGAGTCAGGTACCTGGCCTCTGGAGGTAACTTCGGGGATGTTCCTAACGACGGCCAGTTCGTGATGAACGGAGTTCTCAACGGAGACCGTTCCCCGAAGCCGCAATATTGGGAGGTGAAGAAGGTTTATCAGAACTTATATACCTCATTGATTGGAGCTTCCGACGGCTCTGTCGATATCTGCCTATTCAACAGAAACTATTATGAGCCTTGCTCTTACGATGCTGAATGGACTCTCATAGCTGATGGTAAACCGGTTAGGACAGGTACCTTCGACGCTGACGGGATCGGCCCCAGGGAGAAAGTTACAAAGGCGATAAAGGTCGGCCCTCTGCCTACAGGCAAGGAGTGCTATCTTAATGTCAGTTACACCCTTAAGGAGGATATGTTTTGGGCGGAAAAAGGATATGAGGTCTGCAAGGACCAGATAGTTCTTCCCTCTGTCATCCTGAGCGAAGCGAAGGATTTAGGCAACACCCGCCCGCCCAAGAGCTTCACTGACAAGAAAACAGGCTACCTCGTAGTCAAGGGATGCCGTTTCAAAGCTGAATTCGATCCCGCCATCGGCACCATCGCCAGGCTCCAGTATCGCGGGAAGGATGTCTTCGTTCCAGGAGAGGGGCCTAGGCTCAATACCTTCAGGGCTATCATCAATAACGATGGCTGGGCAGTACGTGGATGGTTTGAGAATGGACTCCATAATCTCGAGCACACCGCTTCCGGAATGGATGTCAGCGAGGAGAATGGTTGCGTAAAGGTCTCTTTCGACATAGTATCAAAGGCTCCTAACGGGGCTCATCTCGAAGGTAGCACAGCATCACCCAGTTGCTCTATTGTCGAGGACGTTGACAGTTTGAATGTCATAACCTTCACCTCTCATGTTGTCTGGACGGTTGACCGTAAGGGCACTATCTCCATGCGTTCCAAGATCACCTCCGATAAACCGGAACTGCCTCTTGGACGTCTCGGCTATGTCATGAAAGTCCCGAAGTCGCTTTCCAATCTCACCTATTATGGAAGGGGCCCTGTAGAGAACTACTCCGATCGTTACACCTGCGCTTTCGTCGGCAAGTACGAGAGCACGGTGGCGGATCAGGTGCAGAACTACACCAAGCCACAGGATATGGCCAATCATGAGCAAGTCCGTTGGGTTTCCTTGACTGGACGAGGCGGAAGGGGCGCTCTCTTCGAGGCGGCCGCCAACAGCCTCCGGAGTTCGGAATTCGGCCGTCCAGTGATGTCTGTCAGCGCCTTGCCATATTCCGCTGTAGACCTCGTGTTGGCTCCTCATCAGTTTGAGCTTCCGGATCCCGGCGACACTTGGCTCTGCCTTGACGCAGCGGACACCGGCCTCGGTGGCAACAGTTGTGGTCCCAGCCCTCTTCAGGAAGACAGGGTCTTCTCTGACGCCGAGTTCGGCTTCGTGATCAAGCGTGACTAAAGGTTTCAGAACTTCACAAGGGTACTGAACTCAACTGTGAAGGGCCTGATGTAGGATCCGCTTGTGAGATAGTTCTGGTAGGGGGTGATGTCTGTGGCCAGGGAGGCTTCCCGTATTCCAGCGGACGCCCCTGTGACATTCAGGAAGTTAACCACGTTCAGGGACAGGCTCACATGCTCGTTCCACTTGAAATCCACTCCTCCGAAAGTCTCCCAACGAGGATTAAGGAAGAGGGTATTCGTGATGTTGATGTAGCGTTTGCTATAATAGCGGGCGCTTAGCCAGAATCTCCATTTCCCGGTCTGATAGGAAGGCTCCAGTTCGATCTCGGTGCCACTGCTGCTGGTTATCCTCTTGCCGGAGAAGTCATATTCCTCCGAGTACCCGTCGCTGAAAACAGGAGTGAAGCTGTAGTTTTGGTATCTCGGAATCCTGAAGGTGAACAATCCGTGGAAGGTGAAGCCTTCAAACGGGCTTAGGATCATGTCGGTAGTCCACCCGAGAACCTCCATGTCGTAGAAAGAGCTTGCGTAGACAGTCTCGTTGTAGCCTGCCGGGTAGCCTCCCGCGGCGTGGGAAAGCTTATGGGTCCACATGCCCATCTCATAGCTGTTGGAGCGCTTGAGATATGTCAGAAGCGACTGGAAATCAAGCCATTTGTTTTTGAAGTTGACTCCTCCACGGAGAATATAGCTGGGCTGGGCTCCTTCGTAGGGAACACTCGAGTCACTGTATTGCCCCAGGTTGGGATGGTTCAGGGAGGCTATGGCGTCAAACTCGGCCCCCCAATGGGAATTGAGGTTGTAATATCCTATCAAAGTGGCCGCTCCGTTGATGACATTTCTCTTGAATGGGGTAAGGGTCACTCCGGGGCTTTCCAATGACCAGCCGTTGTAGCGTGAGTTGTTGTCTTTGCCATCTATATTATGGGCCGCGGTTCCGTTGATTCCGCTGTATTCCGCCCGAAGTCCGTAATGGAAATTGATCTTCGGGTTGATTCTCCACTCATCCTGGGCGAATAGGGCGAGACGGCTCTGGGAACCATCCAGGTACTGCGCTCCGGTGTTGTGGACATAATACAACTCACCTTTGTAAGTGAGGGCCTTGGGGTTTTTCTTGGCCTCGTAGGCGAAGTTGGAGGTCATGGATGCGGATTGGCTCCAGTTGAACCAGAAATTGGCTCCGGCGGTATAGGAATGCTTGTTTTGGGTTTTCTTGACACGGAGGGTGGTGAGCCATTCATTGAAATGGTCGGCCTCATACATGAAAAAGCGGCTCTGCACGTTTCCGGAATAGGGGGTTCCGTCAATATACGAATAGCCGTCGCCTGCCGAGACTTCGTTGATACCGTTGAGGTAGGTGCTTTTCTGTGTGCCGTAACTCATCCTGACACGGGAGCTCAAATCCATCTCCATACCGTTGCTGAGGGTACGGTTGTAACAAGCCGTCAGGACATGGACAGGAATACCCAGATCCTCTGTGTAACGTCCCGTTTTTTTCTTCCCGTCGTATATGTCGATATATTCGAAGATGGATGTCTCGGGAATATACTGGTCCCTTCCAAGCCGGAAGTCGCCGTAAGGCTTCACGCTTCCATCTCCAACGAATATGAACGGTCCGTACTGGTCTGTCAGATCCAGGTAATTCATAAACAGATATGTGGCCTTGAACAGACCCCGTCCGTCAGGAAGTTTCTTTGATACTCCGGCTTTGTAGAACCGGATTCTCTCCTGATAAGTTGTGAAATCCAGATGGTTGGAGCCCCGATCGAAACTCTGGTACACGTTCAGGTCGATTCCCCATCCATTTCCGAGCGGGGAGGCGGTGTGAAGCTCAATCTCGTGGCGGCCGTACTGGTTGGCGGTGTACTTCACCGCCCCTTCGGGCTTGTCCGCACCGGTTTTCGAGACAGACATCGGGAAAAAGCCTGTGGTTCCAAGCTGTATCGCTGACTCGTCCAGGCGGGTCAGCTGCATAGACTCGGTGGAGAGGCCGCTTCTCCAGGACCGGTATCCCGGGAAGTAATCCTTGAACACAGAGGCAGGAAGACCGTCATCCATGATATAAGAACCCCATTCCGGTATGCCAAGTGAGATGGTTCTCGGAATCGAAGCGTAGGATGCGTTCAACATCACGTTCTGGTTGCTCCGGCGTTCGGAGCCTGTCTTCAAAGTGTCGGCGTTTTGAGCCATCGCCAGGCTCCCGCTCAAGAGCAAGGCCAGCAGGACGAATATTCGTTCCGAGGTCATATCAGGATGTTAATAATATCTTTGAACGACTTAACTTTAAATAAGTGCTGATGATCGAACTCCTCTGTATGCTCAAGCTTCCAAAGAGTCTCGGAGGGGATGTATATTCCCCAGCCGCCGAGCTGAAGTACGGGCTCTATGTCTGACTTGAAGGAGTTTCCGATCATCATCAAGTTCTCCGGGTCGATACGAAGCCTGTCGCAAAGGGAGAGATATTCCTTTCGCGACTTGTTAGAGACAATCTCAATGTGACTGAAGTATTTTGAGAGACCGGATCTGGCGATTTTCCGTTCCTGGTCGAGAAGCTCCCCCTTAGTCATCATGACAAGGTTGTAACGACCGTCGTGTTTCAAGGCTTCCAGCGTCTGCTCAACACCAGGTAATGGAGTGGCAGGGTTCCTGAGGATCTCCCGGCCGCTGTCTATTATGTACATTACCTGGTCTCCGGTAAGCTTGCCTCCCGTGAGGTTGACCGCGTTTTCGATCATTGACAGGACATAAGCCTTGGCCCCGAAACCATAGTCTCCCATATTCTTGAACTCCACTTTATAGAGTTCGTCAGAGATATAGTCGAAATCGCCATATTCCGAAAGCCTTTCGGCAACCTTTCTCTCAGCTTCCCTGAACAAGGGTTCGTTTGACCAGAGAGTGTCGTCGGCGTCGAACGCCAGAACCTTAAGTCCTTCAATCATATAATTATCTTTGATGACAAATATACGACGAAATCTACTTATCTTCGCAGCCGTACAAACCAAAGATTAAGATATGATGCGGAAATTATTGTTATGTCTTGCCCTGATGGCGCTCTGTGCGCCGCTGTTTTCGCAGACCCGTCAGGAGCGTCTTGCCAGCCATGTCTATTACTTCGCCGCCGACTCCCTTAAAGGGCGCCAGGCAGGGACAGTATCCGCTCACAAGGCTGCGGATTATATTGTCAATGAATATAAATCAATGGGTCTGAAGCCCTTCTATGATGATTGGTTCCTTCCGTTCTCGGGACCTGGAACAGACGCTTACAGGGATGTGGTGGCCGTTCTTGAGGGAAATGACCCTGTGTTGAAGAACCAATATATTGTCGTTGGAGCCCACTATGACCATCTCGGGATTAAGAACGACAAGATTTATAACGGAGCTGATGACAACGCTTCCGGCTCTGCCTCCGTGATTGAGATCGCCAGGGCGCTTTGTGAATATCGTGACCAGTTGAAAAGGACAGTGGTCATAGCCGCTTTTGACGCGGAGGAGATTGGCCTTTATGGTTCAAACGCTCTCGCGAAGCGGATGCTGGATGTTGACAGTCTCGACGTGAGGCTGATGATGAGCGTTGATATGGTGGGTTGGTATAAAGCCAGCGGGAAGCTTACCCTTGAGGGAGTCTCCACCATCAAGGACGGCCGTAGGATTCTTAAGTCAGAGAAACTCAACCTCAAGATGGTGAACTTTGAGAAATCCATCCTGACTGCCACTGACACAGAGGGCTTCGCTAAGAAAGGCGTTCCCACCCTTGCGGTGACCACGGGTCTCAAGTCTCCTTACCATAAGCCCGAAGATGATGCTGAACTTATTGATTACGAAGGCCTTGATAAGGTGACAGACTACCTCACGGATTTAACCCTTGAAGTCGCTTCTGATGAGAACTTTGCTCCGTCAGGCAAGGTTGCCCCCAAACACTCAGACGCTCTTCCTGTTTTTGAGACAGGATTGTCATTGAATGTCGGAAGCAGCCACTTCAATTTCAAGAACGCGGCATTTGACGGAAAGACAAGCTTCTCCTACGGTGCCGGACTATCAGCCAAGTTGAATTTCGGCCGTCATAGTCATTATGCCTTGAAAGCTGAGGCAATCTATGCCATGACTTCCGCCTTGTATCCTGATGAGACCAATATCTATTCGTCCTCTCTTAAGTATAAGGGCAGCGAACTGTTTGTCCCGGTGCATCTCATCTTCCAGGGAGGAGGAAGAGGGTCGGCTTTCCTTGGTCTCGGGGGGTATTATGACCATAGGTTTAAGGCTTCACTGCCTGTGGATCAGACAATCAGGACCGAGGATTACGGTTTCAGTGCCGAGTTTGGCTTGAGGGTCGCGAAAGTCGGGATGTCCGTTATCTGGATGTCCTCTATGGCACCTTTCTTTGAAGAAGAAAGTGCCCCGTCTGTTCGACAGGGCACCGCTCTTTTCAGAATCAGCAAGTACTTCTAGCCTAAGCCTCTTCCCATTGCGCGCGGAGGAGGTTGACAGCGGCGGTGACAAGGGTGGCCCTGTCGCCTCCGCAACCGCACTCGAAGCTGACATACTTGTCGTATCCGATCTGCTTCAAAGCACGGAATCCCTCCACATAGTTATCCACCTCGCCGTTCTCTCCGGGCATCTTGCGATTGCCGCGGCTGGCGATATGGACATGCTGCAGGTACTGCTTTCCGGCAGACATGAAGGCACCGTAGTCTGAGGTCTCCTCCTGCATGTGCCAGAAGTCTCCCATCGCTTTCACACCTTCGCTGTCAGCGTCGCGGGCGATAGCTGCGGCGTCAGCGACGAGGCGCATGAAATAGGCCTCCTTGCGGTTGAGGGGCTCAAGGATGACGGTCGTGCCGCAGCTCTTGGCGAACTCACCGAGCTTGTGAAGCTCCTCGCACAGATAGTCGCGGGTCTCCTGGGTGTGGGGCATGCAAGGTTTCTGGCCATTAAAGGCGGGAACCATGATGACACCGGTGGATCCGAGCTCACCAGCAGCCTCGACAATCTCGCGCATGGTGGTGTCGAACTCATTCTTCACGGCAGGATCCTCTGCGAGAATGAACCCGCTGAAACCTGCGCAAATGGCTGACACTTTGATGTTTCTGCCATTAAGGGCGTCCTGGATCTCTTTCACGCGGCCTTTAAGTCCACGTCCGCTGGGCTCAAAACCGACGACACCGAGGTTCTGCATGAAATCGAGTTTCTCGGCGAGAGTCTCTCCGGGGGCGATGCCTTCCTGGAAGGAGATGTTGAGAGCCACGTCGTTAGCGGCCTTCTTCCCATCCTTATCCTTAGATGAGGCGCAGGCGGGGATAATGGAGGAAGCGGCTACGGCAGCTCCCCCAATCGCGGATGTCTTAAGGAATGATCTTCTATCCATGGCCTAGTGCTGTTCTGTTCCAGGTACCGCGACCTTATACTGGCTCATGTCCATCTTTCCAATCTCGAGTTTCTCAGGGAGATAGTCGAGGTCGGCGGCGCTGATCTGGTCCCATTCGACAGTCTGGCCGGTGTAAGCGGCCTCACGTCCCATGACTCCGCACAGGGAGGACGTTCCGCACTCGCCAGCCTCAACGTGAGCCGTTCCCTTACGGATATGGTTGACCCAGTCGACATGCTCGAGAACATAAGGGTTATCCTGGCTGAATTGAGCCTTGGATGCTTCCTCGTCGAATTTCCAGATTTGATTGCCCTGAAGATCGTAGATGGCCTGGTCGGCGGATTTCCAGTAGCCCTTCGTTCCGTGAACCTCCTCGCTGACGTTGTTGGAGCAACCGCTGATCTGACGGCACATGCTGTGGAGATGGACGCCGTTCTCATATTCGAAATCGACACTGAAGTTGTCGTACTGGTCGCCGGTGATCCTGCGCTGACGGCTTCCGAAACCGGTGGCCTTGATGGGGTGCTTGTAGCCGAACATCCAGTTGAACACGTCGATGTTGTGGACATGCTGCTCAACGATATGGTCTCCGGAAAGCCACTTCCAGTTGACCCAGTCGCGGATCATCCACTCCATGTCGCTCCAGCCCTTCTCCCTTTGCTTGTACCAGAGCATGCCACCATTCCAATAGACATTACCTCCGGTGATCTCACCGATCATACCTTCCTGAATCTTCTGGAAAGCCTCCACATAGGGACGCTGGTGATGCCTCTGAGTACCGCAGACAACGCTCAGCCCCTTGGCCTCGGCCTGCTTGGCGGTGGCCATGATCAGGCGGTAGCCCTTTGAGTCGACGGCGATTGGTTTCTCGAGGAATGAGTGGACACCTTTCTCAGTGGCGTACTGGAAATGGGTCGGACGGAACACGGGCGGAGTGGCGACAATGACCATGTCAACACCCGAGTCGATGACGTTCTTGTAAGCGTCGAAGCCGACAAAGCAATGATCATCAGGAACTTCTTGCTGCCTTTCTTCTTTCAGCTTGTTCTTGAGGTTGTTAAGTCTGTCAGCGAAAGTGTCTCCAAGAGCGGTGACGGTGATTCCGTCAGCGGCGTCAAGAAGGTTGATAATGGCACCTGAGCCACGTCCGCCGCAGCCGATGACACCGACCTTTAGGGCTTTGCCATCGATGGCCTTGTCAGGAAGCTCGGGGATGTAGTACTCACCGGGTTGCCTGAGGGGTACAATCTTCGGTTCTTTTTTGCCGCAGGAGGCGAGGAGGGTCCCTCCGACAACTCCGGCTACTCCGATCTTGGCGCTTGTGCCGAGAAAGGATCTTCTGTCCATTTTGTTATCGCTCATGATGTTATTAATAATTAAGTATTTAATTGACTTTCAAATCTTCAGGCACATCGCAGACCACCCTGAACCCGATACCCTTGATGTCTGAGTACCACCATATGCTCTTGGGGTTCTGAGGATCGGTCTTCAACCATTTGTCATGCTCGGTGTGGCTTCTGGCGGCACAGCGTACAAGGGATGCGTCGTCAGAATAGCTACCGCCCCTGATCACATGCTCAGTACCGCTAGAGGGGCCCTTGGGGTCGGAGGCTCCGTCGGTGAGTTTGGAATACGCGTCCTCAGCGTACCAGTCTGAGCAGTATTCCATGACGTTTCCAAGCATGTTCTTCAGTCCGAACGGATTGGCTTTGACGGAATTCGGCTCCTGGGTCTTTCCAGAGCTGTCTTCGGAATAGACCACATAGCGGGCTATCATCGTGGTGTCAGCTCCTTTGAGCTTGCTTAAGAATCCTCCTCTGGAATATTTCTTAGGATTACCCTCAAAGAAGTAAGGAGTGTCTGTCCCGCCCCTGACGGCATATTCCCACTCAGCCTCGGTAGGGAGGCGGTAGTGGCGCCCTGTCTTCAGAGAGAGCCATTGACAGAAGGTGGTGGCGGCATAATGGGTCATCGTGATGGCAGGTCTGTCACCCATGCCCCATCCCTGGTCGGGGAACCCGAACGGGGGAGTCGGGCCGCTGACCGCATCCACATCTGGACGGTTGTTGTTGGCGTAAATCTTCTCGGGAGGAGTGCGGCCCTCGGACATGGTCTCGTTGTAGAAAGCCCAGAACTGTCTCCAGGTCACCTCAACCTCACCCATGAAGAACGGAGAGATCTTAACCTTCTTTTGCGGTCCCTCGTCAGCATTCCGGAGCGGTTCCTTCTCCGGACTTCCCATTGTGAACTCACCTCCAGGGACGGCTATCATCCGGATAGCGGCTTTAGTCCCCGGGACTGTCTCCGTGAAGTCGGTGAATGAATCGACGTTTGCCAGAGTCTCGTAAATGGGACTGTTGTCGGCTTCTATAACCTTACCCTCGAGGCGTTTATGCTCATATCCGGGCATATAATGGCCCACATCCAGATGGCAGCTGATGCAGTCAAGCCCGAGCTTTTTGACGTTTTCCTCATAGTGGAGATGGGCTGTGATGCCGTCATCGGATATTCCCTCGGGGAAAAGATTGACGTGGCATTTCTCACAAGAGGAATTGTAGACGATCTTGCGGGCGTTTTCAAGGGATCTTTTAGACTCCCAGTCGATCTTGTCGGTGTCTTTAGTCCACTTGGTCCAAATGTCTTTGGCGCCTATTTTCGACTTGATCATATAGTATTTCAGGAGACCATCCTCTTTCGGGGGAAGATGGCAGGCGGCGCAGTCGGTCATCACTCCGCTGTGGCTGAGGTAATGGGGGGATTTCTTCCAGTCGAGGTCGGCTTGCTCATGAGTATGGCAGCTCATGCAATACTCATTGGTCGAAGTCTTGTTCATCGCAGTGTCAAACACCGACATGATAATGACTCCGATCAGTAAACCGATCAGACCGATAATCCAGTATTTTCCTTTGCCTCCAGCCATTTCGCTATTTCCTAAAATCCAATAAATTTAGGGATATTATCGATAAAAAACAATTTTCTCTTTTTTTATTCACCTTTAGTTGTGTGAGAATCAACAAGATAAGCGATTGACATATATGGGATTCCCGAGTGTCCGGACAGGCCGATCTCACATGTGCGTGAGTTGGAATACCCCACTTTGGCTTCCTTCACGCTGTCTTTGAGTTTACGTAAAGCCCAGGCGTTCAACTCAGGGTGGGTCATACCCTTGTCTCCCGCGAATCCGCAGCAGCCTACTTCCTCAGGCACGATCACATTAGTCGAACACATCTTGGCCAGGGATATGATCGTGCCCGAAAGCCCCATCAATTTGGTGGAGCAAGTGACATGGACAGCCACAGGTGTGTCGTCCTGGTGGAAGACCAAACGGTCTTTAAGGAATGTCATTATGAACTCCGCCGGCTCGTACAATTTCAAGGACCTGATGTTTTTCCGCATCCGGTGCAGGCAAGGGCTCTGGTCGCACAGGACGGGCCACCGGCCGTTCTCGGACGCCTTCAAGAGAGCCTCCTCCAACTCCTTGGATTTCTTGTCGGCTATATCTGGCATTCCTTTACTCTCCCACATCATCCCACAGCACAGTTTTTCCATCTTTTCCGGGAATATCACCTCGTATCCCGCTTTGCCCAGCAGGGAAACCATCTCTTCGACCAGAGGTTTTTCCGCCAAGCTCCCATGGCGGGGCAGGCCCATCATCTGGTTGAGGCAGGAAGGGAAATAGACGACTTTGAGGGGGCCTTCGCTAGGCTCAGGATGACAGGACGGCTCAGGGCGAGAGGATAGGGAGAAAGGTTTAGGGGTGGAAGGAATCCAAAGCGGCAGTCCCAGGCCCTTGTGGAGCCCTTTACCAACGGCTGACATGGCTTTGTCTCCAAGGACGGCGTCTCCGGCCGAAGCCAGCCCCAGGGCGGTTCTGACACCTGTTTTCACAATCGGAAAATGATCGGCGGCGAGTGACCAGACCCTTCGCTTGAAAGAACCCTGGGGAGTCTTCTCCTCACGGATCAGGTGGGTCATGTCGCTGACATCAATACCCATCGGGCAAGACATCGAGCAGAGCCCGTCCGCTGCGCATGTTTCATCTCCTAGGTAGGAATATTCCTTTAGAAGTCTCGCGAGACGTTCCCTGTCGGCCTCGGACTTCAATGGATCCGCCTCCAGACGGGCTATTTCCCTGCGGGCGACGATTCTGGTCCTTGAAGATAAAGTGAAGCCGCAGGATACACAATTCACCTCGCAGAATCCACATTCGATGCACTTGTTGATCTTCTCTCCATACGGCAGGACAGGTAGTGGCTTGAAATCCTTCAGGAAGCATCCGGGATCACTGTTGAATATCACCCCGGGATTGAGAATCCCCTCAGGATCAAATATTTCCTTGATCCTTTCCATGACCTTGAAGGCCTCGGCCCCCCACTCGTATTCCACGAAAGGAGCCATGTTTCGGCCGGTACCGTGCTCCGCCTTCAAGGAACCGTCATATTTTCCGACGACTATTCCCGCCACATCCCGGATCATCTCCTCGTACCTTTTCACCTCAGCCTCAGAGTCGAAGGACTGGTTGATGATGAAGTGGAAGTTGCCCTCGAGTGCGTGGCCGTAGATGCAGGAGTCGTCATACCCATGCTTGTCAAGCAGGTTGGACAGATCCACTGTCGCATTGGGAAGATCCTCGATATGGAAAGCCACGTCTTCAATGAGACATGTGGTCCCTTGACGTCTCATGCCTCCAACGGACGGGAATATTCCGGAACGGATCGCCCAATATTTAGAGCAAGTCTCAGGATCACTAGTGAATTCGGGCAGTCCCGAGTCGGACAATACTCCGAATCCATCCAGGGAGGAAACTATCGAGGAGATATTTGATTCCAGCTCTTCCCGGGAGGATCCCGTGGTCTCGGTCAGCACAGCTGTGAGGTCTTTGTCCGGGTACTTCTCCAGCATCGGATCCGAGACGGACATCAGCGACCTCTTGTCGAGCAACTCGGCGGCGTTTATAATGGATCCTTCGTCCCGTTTCATCGCCACAACCGCCTCCGCAGCCTCTTTTATGGATCCGAAATAGATCATCGCGCTGGCCTTGAAGGGGGCGAGCGGAAGAGTCTTCATCGTGACCCGGCTCAGGAAAGCCAGCGTCCCTTCCGAGCCCACGAGCAAGTGGGCCATGATGTCGAACGGGTCGTCGAAAGTCACTAGCGGCAGCAGGTTGAGACCGGTAACATTCTTGATTGAATACTTATGCTTTATCCTGTCTGTAAGTCGTTGGTTGGAAATGACTTCCCGGTGGAGATCCTCTATCGCCTTAAGGAACTCCGGGTGGCTGGTTCGGAAAGCGGCCTTCGAATCCTCGTCACCAGTGTCAAGGACTGTCCCGTCCGGGAGCACCATCCTGGCCGAGATCATCATCTTGTCTGAGTTGGCGTGTGTGCCGCAGCTCATTCCGGAGGCGTTGTTCATCACGATCCCGCCCACCATGCATGAGCCGATTGACGCCGGGTCCGGCCCGAATTTACGCCCATAAGGTTTAAGGATGGCGTTCACCCTGGCTCCGACTATCCCAGGCTCCAAAGTCACGTTTCCGCTGCCCGGATCCACTTTGAATCTCTCCCAATTCTTCCCTGCCACAAGCAGGACAGAGTCGCTTATTGCCTGGCCAGAAAGGCTTGTTCCGGCGGCCCTGAAAGTGACAGGCACCTTCATGCGGCTGGCCAGTGACAAGACTTTGGACACTTCCTCCTCATTTCCGGAGCGGATGATGATTTTTGGAATAAGCCTGTAAAAACCGGCGTCTGTTCCCCAGGCGAGACATCTCAAATCGTCTGTGTAGATGCTCTCTTTCGGGAGTATTCTCTTTACCTCGGAGAGGAAAGTCTGATGCCTTGTGTCGCTCATCTTATGAACACGATTATGTGGTACATCATCAAGCCGCTGGCGATCAGCTTGATTCCGGTGCCGAAAAAGAACCCCAGAAGGGCTCCTATGGCTGATTTCGAAGACTCCCAGCCGTCTTTCCTGGCCACCAGGTACTCAGCCAGGAAAGCTCCTCCGAGAGTCCCCAGGATTATTCCCACCGGTGGCACGAACATCCCGACAATAAGGCCGATGATGGCTCCCCGTCCGGCCGCTTTGCTACCCCCTGTGATCCTCGTGAAATAGGCTGGGACAACATAGTCAATGACGCAGACAATGACCGTGATCACCAACCAAATCAGGAGGAACTTCGTTGACATCGGATCTCCGGCGGCATTGGTCCCATTGCCCCAAATGTACAGAATCAACAACCCCAACCAACTGATTGGAGGCCCTGGAAGACCGGGAATGACGCTTCCGGCTATTCCTATGATTCCTGCCAGGACGGCCAGGATGATGATTACTATTGACATGACATTGCGGCTTCCACGTCGTCCGGCTGGATGGGCAGGCGTTTGGGGCCGGTGCGGCGGGCACCATCCTCAGTCACAAGCACATCGTCCTCGAGGCGGATTCCTCCGAAGTCGTAATAATCCTCAAGCTTCGCGAAATTGACAAAGCCCTTTCCGGTGCCCTCGCTCTTCCACTTCTCGATCAAGGCCGGAATGAAATATATTCCCGGCTCATCGGTGATGACATTCCCGGGAACGAGACGGCGGGCCATCCTCAGGCTGCCAAGGCCAAGCTGCTTTGCCCTGGTCTGGTCAGGATCGTACCCGACGAGGTTCTCTCCGAGATCCTCCATGTCGTGGACATCAAGACCCATGTTATGGCCCAGTCCATGCGGTTGGAAGAGGCCCGCGATTCCCTCTGCGACCATCACGTCGAGGTCACCCTTGACAAGATCCAGAGCCGAGAGCCCCTCAAGCATCTTCCTTGCGGTCGCGAGGTGGATGTCCCTATAGGCCACTCCAGGCTTTGTCAGGCTGAAAGCCAGCTCGTTGCAGTCACAGACTATCTGGTAAACATCCCTTTGCTTGGAAGTGAATTTCCCGGAGGTCGGATAGGTTCTCGTGAAGTCGGAGGCGTAGTGCATGTTGTTCTCGGCTCCGGCGTCGATGACCATCAGTTTGCCCGGCTCAACGATCTTGTCGTGGAGGTGGTTATGAAGGGTCTCGCCGTGCTGTGTCAAGATGGTCGGGAAGGAGACACCCCAACCTTTCTG
>JAEEGK010004382.1_pt1 | contig 34725 bp, 29 predicted proteins | sample 8958771 | NCBI WGS metagenome assembly JAEEGK01 (sample SAMN16246547, study PRJNA631951) | gut metagenome | biome: gut microbiome; feature: rumen; material: SC-attached | host: Bos | place: Iran: Karaj | collected 2018-10 | reverse complement strand
GTCGAGACCGGGGTCACGCCCGTGCTGCACTACGACGCGCTCGACAGGCTCGTGCGCACGGACATGCCGGACGGGACGTTCAGCAGGGCGGAATTCGCCACGTGGGAACAGAGGAGTTTCGACCAGGACGACACCGTGCTGGAAAGCGCCTGGTACGCGGACAGGAACTCGCCGGACCCGACAGGGAACGAGCCCGCAAGCTCCGAAAAGCGGGCCGCATGGCTCGCCGCGAAACACGCGGGCACTCCGTCCGTGGAGTACCTGGACGCACAGGGACGCCCGTTCTACGGCGTCGCGGACAACGGGACGCTGGGCAGGTACGCCACGCTCACGGTGTTCGACGTCCTGGGCAACCCGCTTTCCGTGACGGACGCCCGCGGCAACGTGGTGATGTCGTATGCCTACAACTCCCTCTCCGTGGCCTGCAGGACGGACAGCATGGACGCCGGCGAACGGAAAACGTTGCCTGCCGTTGACGGCCAGTCCGTACTGGGCTTTGACAGCCGCGGACACAGGCTGCGCAGCGTTTACGATGCATTGCGCCGCCCCGTGGAACAGTGGCTGGAGAATGGCGGCACGGAAAAGCTCGTCGGCAGGACCGTTTACGGCGAAAATTCGCCGACTCCCGAAGCCGATAACCTGCGCGGCATGCCGTGGAAATCCTACGACCAGAGCGGGCTCGTCACAAACGAGTCCTACGACTTCAAGGGCAACCTGTTACAAAGTTCGCGACAGTTTACCAAGGCGTATAATCAGACTATAGACTGGAACGTCGCCGACCCGGACTCGCTACTGGAATCGGAAACGTTCACGACGGTCACTGCCTATGACGCGCTGAACCGCGCGATAAGCATAAAGACCCCGCACAACGTGGACATCCCCGCGAGCGAGATTTTGCCGAGCTACAACGAGGCGAACCTGCTCGAAAGCGTCGACGTGAAGCTGCGCGGGGCCGCGACCGTCACGAACTTCGTCAGCAACATCGACTACGACGCGAAGGGACAACGCGAGCGGATACAATACGGCAACGGCTCCACGACGGGCTACACCTACGACGAGAAGACTTTCCGCCTGAAGCGTCTCTTGACAACCCGCAACAACGGTGCGGATTTCTTAGTGCATTTTACAAGAGGATAACGCAATTTGTCATGCCGCGCTTGTTGCGGCATCGCCGAATGCTATCCGTGGTAACCGCCCATCGAAAAAGCTATTAAAGCTAAGCCTCCAAAAGTCGCGGCAAATATAATAAGTACGCCTAATAAAAAAGAACATGCTGCGTAAATGCCGCCGAGTAAATCGTCTGCCATGACTCCCCAGGCTCCGGAGAATTCTTCCATGCTATGGATTCCGAGTGGTTTTAAAATATCGAAGAATCGGAATAGCCCAAAGGGTATTGCTAAAATTGCTGGATAACTGATTATAGCTTCATTTGATATAAATGCTAGAGACATGAAAATTCCGCAGACTTCGTCGATGACAATCCAGCCAGGGTCTTCGGTGCCGGTGTCTTTCATCGCTTTGTTTACGAATGGGATTGCTGCGAAAAAGACGATGAGGGCGGCGAAAATAAAAAATAGATTTATCGATAGAAACGAGTCGCCAAAAAAGCCTCTCATGTTGAAATCGTATGATTTCAAGGGACTGTTTTGGGCTAAAGTGGCCATGGGGTAGGCGACAATTGCGGCAGCGAGGCTTCCCATGGTGCCGGGCGCTTTCGGGCTCATTCCCGAACCGAAGAATGTTACGATGAGGGCGGTTAATTTGTCCGTCTTTCGCCATTCGTGCGGAACGCGCTTCTTGCCGTATTTTTCTTTAAGTTCTTGCTTGTTCATGATGAAGTGGTTGGTAAACAGTGGCTAGGGGGAATGGTCGTTAGTCGTTAGTCATTAGTCATTGCTTGATGGGGTCGTTATGTTTTTTCGTCATGCTGAGTGTAACGAAGCATCCAGGGCGATTTGAAACTTGACTGGATTCTTCGCGGTTTCTCCCGCTCAGAATGACGAATCATGAAGTTTAATTCTAAAAGCCTCATGCCTCAGAGTGGCGTAAGCCTTGAGCCCACACCCCAGAGGACCGTAGGTCCGTGCTCATACCTCATCCCCCTACCTCCGGCCATGGCATTTCTGCAATTTCCTTTTCTTTTGCTTCGGCGGCGGTGCGTTTTTCGTGCCAGCGTTCGAGCTGTTCCTTGAAGGCGGCGCGTAATCGTTCCATGCCGATGTTCTCTTTTGCGCTGATTTGGATGGCGTCCGGGTAGTTCTGCAAAAGTTCCGTGCGGCGCGCTTCATCGGCGACTTCGACCTTGTTGAACACGCGGAGGCGGGGCGTGTCTTTGTCGATGATGCTTTCCAGCGTCTTGTGCGTGACTTCCAAGTGATCGCGGTAATCCGGGGCGCTCCCGTCAACGACTTCTAGGATGCAGTCCGCATGGGCGGCCACGCCAAGCGTGCTCTTGAACGTTTCGATCAAGTTGTGGGGGAGCTTGCGGATGAATCCGACCGTGTCGGAGAGGATGATGTTTTCGCCGTCGAGGTAAAGTTTTCGCGTGGTGCTGTCGAGCGTTGCAAAGAGTTTGTCTTCAACATACACGTCGGCGCCGGTCAAGCGGTTCGTGAGCGTCGATTTGCCGGCGTTCGTGTAGCCGACGATGCCGACTTGGAAAATGTCGTTTCGCTTGTCGGCCTGTTGCTCGCGGGCGTCTTCGATTTTCTCCAGCTTTTTCTTGAGTTCCTGGATGCGCTTGCGGATCATGCGGCGGTCTGTTTCGAGCTGCGTCTCGCCCGGCCCCTTGGTGCCGATGCCGCCATTGTGCTGGCGGCAAAGGTGCGTCCACGCACCGGTGAGGCGCGGCATCATGTACTGCAATTGCGCCACTTCCACCATCAAACGGCTTTCTGCGGTCACGGCGTGCTTTGCAAAAATGTCGAGGATAAGCCCCGTGCGGTCGAGAACCTTGATGCCGGGCATGCGTTCTTCGAGATTGCGCACCTGCGAACCCGAAAGGTCATCGTCAAAAACGACCATCTTCGCGTTGTCTTCTTCGAGGGCGCGCTTGACTTCGTTCACCTTGCCTTCGCCAATGAGCGTTGCCGGGCTAAAATTTTGTACCCGCTGCAAAAAGCTACGTGTAACAACTGCTCCTGCGGTTTCGGCCAGCCGCCCGAGTTCTGCGAGCTGTTCGCCTGCAAGCCATGGACGAACCTTGGGTGTGGCGATGCCTACTAAAATACATCGTTCCTGTTCCTTTTTGTGTTCGACCGGCATCGCGCCTTTTTTTCTTGGTTCTTCCATAAATCCTATAAATTAGATTGCGTTAAATATATCAAAATGTATTAAATATAGATTATAAATAAGTGGGATGTTTAGTTACGCAAAAACAATAATTATGTAATTAAATCTTTACGTTGAAAACGACTGTACTTGCGAGTTTCTTTCCCAAAATCTGTTTTTTTCGTTATTTTAACGGTTTTTTAATTTAAAAAAATGTCTATTTGTAATCTTTAATTAAATTTATTCCGTATTAGACAATATAAATGTATAATACTAGTGTAATATTCCCAAGGGATGAGTATGAAAAAAAATATCTGTTTTGGTTTAAGTTTGACTCTTGCTCTTGTTGTAGGCGTCAATGCACAATCTTCTTCGTCTGCAACAAATATGTTCAAGATAACTAAAGTTGGGAACGATGAAAACCAGTCTTTTGACGTTATCTTGAACAAAAAAGTTGTAACAGAAGCTAAACAGGGGGATTGGCCGGAAGTGTCTCCAATCGTTCCTGACGGAAAAATGTTCAAGTCATTTACTGTCTATGACGAATATGGCGAAACAACCGAAGATCAAAAGGTTTCGGCAACAGGAAGAAATGGAATGCGTTTCTTGATGCCGAAGCACGAAGTTTTCGTAAAAGTATCGTATGAATCATTGCGATATATGTTGTTTGTAGAAGAAACAGAAAATGGAACTGTTTCGTTGTCCTTTAACGATCGTTATGGGCACCATTCGAAGCCGGGGACGAAGGTGACTGTGAATCCGAACGCAGCAAATGGATATAAAGTTTCGTCAATTAAAGTTAGCAAATATCTCGATTCCAAAACAACAGTAACTTGTACGAAAAACTCAACGCCGACGGGACCTGGTACCGGCGTGATGGGGCCAGGCGCATTAGTCGGTGCTACGGAAGGCAGTTGCACTTTTGAAATGCCGAATTATGATGTCAACGTTACGGCCACGTTCGTTGCGGATAGTGTCCAGGTTCATGAAACGGATTTGAAACACAAAAAGTTCAATGTAACCTATGAATTGAATGGTGGTACGCTCGATAAGGATGCTGCAAAGTCTTTCGAATGCACTGAAATGGCGAAACTCCCGACACCGACAAAGGATGGTTTTGATTTTGTCGGATGGTCTTTGGAAAATAAACTGGATAATGTTTATTATGCCATTGATGCTTTAGACGGTTCTGCTTGCTCCGATGTGACAGTCTATGCAATTTGGACGGTTAAGGGAACTTGCTTGCCGCAAAGTGTAATCGCTGTTGATAGCGTGCTTCCTGTTTGCTCTTCGAATTTGAAGTGCGCTTTGTTCCACAGCAATGTAGCTAAGGCGGATTCCCTTTGCAATGGCATTGTGTGGACTACGGATATGAGTATTTTGTCGAGCTCCAGCTCTGTGGTTTCCTCTAGCAGTGTCGCGGCCTCCAGCTCCAGCGCCAAGCCCGCCTCTAGCAGTGTCGCGGCCTCCAGCTCCAGCGCCAAGCCCGCCTCTAGCAGTGTCGCGGCTTCTAGCTCCAGCGCCAATCCTGCCTCCAGCAGTGTCGCGGCCTCTAGCTCCAGCGCCAATCCTGCCTCCAGCAGTGTCGCGGCCTCTAGCTCCAGCGCCAATCCTGCCTCCAGCAGTGTCGCGGCCTCTAGCTCCAGCGCCAAGCCCGCTTCTAGCAGTGCCGCGGCCTCTAGCTCCAGCGCCAATCCTGCCTCCAGCAGTGTCGCGGCCTCTAGCTCCAGCGCCAATCCTGCCTCCAGCAGTGTCGCAGCCTCTAGCTCCAGCGCCAAGCCTGCATCTAGCAGTGCCGCTGCCTCTAGCTCCAGCGCCAAGCCCGCATCTAGCAGTGCCGCGGCCTCTAGCTCCAGCGCCAAGCCTGCATCTAGCAGTGTCGCTGCCTCTAGCTCCAGCGCCAAGCCTGCTTCTAGCAGTGCAAAGGCCACATCTTCGAGTGATAAGGCAAAATCTTCTAGCTCAGTGGAATTAGATGTCGAATCCGTCAAGACGGAAGAGGATTTGCCTAGCTGTACCTCCAAGCGCGAAAACGTGACATACTACGTTTCCGAACTTAAGAAGGTGTTTGTCTGCAAGGACCGCAAGTGGACGCAGTTCGATCCGAACGGAATCCCGGTAATTGCCCATGCTGCGAAGTTCTCTGCTGCCGTGAATGGCCGTCAACTTCAGGTTTCTGGCGCAAAGGTCGGTTCTCAAGTGAACTTGTTGGATTTGCAAGGCCGTGTGGTGTATAGCGGTCAAGCTAATGCTGCAAACTTCACGATGAACTTGGCTCGCAGCGGAACATTTGTGATCCGCATCGGCACGCAGCAAAAGATTGTGAACGTGCGATAGTGTAAAACGGAAACATTGAAAAATCCAATTTGAAGAGGCCCTGCATAGACAGGGCCTTTTTGTATATTTAAAGTTGTATGAATCGAATTTGTTCTTTGTTTGTGCTTGTTCTTTGTGTGGCTTGTTTTATGGGGTGTGCGACCCGCCCTCCGTCAGCCATGCAGTTTATGGAATCGTACAAGAAATCTTCTGCACCGCAGAATAAAAAAGTTGTAAATCTGAGCGGATCTGTCATTGCAAAATTTCCTGCTGTTACGGAATGGTTTAAAAATAATTCGGCAAAGAACAAGGATGACGATAACATTTTTTATGAAGAATTCCCTGAAGATTTTTCTGGGCAGTTGACGTACTCGCTGTCTCATTTTGTGACAGGCTTTGATATCCATGTCTTTGATTTGTCTCCGTTTGCCGGTGTTGCATTTGACCATTTTGGGGCTATGGCTTGGTTTGATCTTGCGGGAATATTGGCTGAAAAGCCAGGGTATGGGTTGATGCTTATTGAACAGTTCCATGTCGGGAAGTCATATTCCTGGGGTATCACGCAACATGTATCGCATGATGTCTTTTTTTCCCTTAGAGGATCTTCAAGGGATGTCGATTATATCGAAGTTGGTGGTGGAGCTTATGTTCTTCTTCGAACGGATAGACATGCTGTAGGTTTGGAAGGTCGGTATGGCAGAAAAGTGACTGATGGAATGAGTCATTTTGCTTTGGCTCTTTCATTCATGTAAAATGTTTTTGCCGGCACTTCGCTTCGGAGAAGTCTTTTTTTGTATAAGTAAGAGAATATGCGCTAGTTACTTTGTTGCGAAACATACTAAAATTAAAAATTGGCGATTTAGTATGTAAAAAATGATGCAAAAGAAGCGATTTATGGAGTTTTTTCTCTTTTTGGGGCTGAAAATCTTTAAAAAACTTCAAAATAAGGCATTTTTCTTGATAAAATTACATACTAAATTCAAAGAAAATTTTTTTAGTATGTAATTTGACCTTGTTTCGCGTAGTTGGTTCCCTGTTTTTTCTCTGAATTTGTAAATTGAGCTCATGATTAAGAAGCATGTTAACAAGATTCTTCTTTGCGGTTTTATTATGAGTATAGCTTTGCTGCTATACCATTTTAATGAATTTGATTTTTATTATGTCAAATCTCCGCATTCCACAGAACTTGGCACATCGTATGGATTGCCTTCTTTGCATAGCGTAGAAAAATATAAAAGGCTCGATTCAACAGCAACGGATGAAGAATGGGAAGAGGATCAAGTTGAAAAAGAAAGGGTCTTTCGTTTTATAGACGTAACTGTAGAACGAGTAAATCTTTATTCGTATCATCAAGATTTGCTGGACTCTTCAAATAGCGAAATGATTTTATGTGCAAAAGATCCGCTGGATGGCTATCTTCCGCATTGCGTTACGCGAAAAGGCTCCAGTAAAATTTTGGACAGCTATTTAAATAGCCGAAATCGTGAAATCTGTGCGATTCCCAGTGTTCGAAAAGTGAACCATGTGAAAATATTTTTCGAAAGCCTTTTTGATTATCGGTTTGACGATGATTTCTTTGCTGTAGAATATGCCGATAAGTTCTGCTTGAATTTTATTGGTATTGAAGTCGGCAAATATGATAATTACATGGTGAATCGTCTCTTGCAGACTTTATATGATTTAAAAGATGAAATAAAAGACGCTTGGTAATCCTCTGATTTTTCTATCTCTCGTCTCTAGTCTCTGTACTTTCACTTCGTTCAAGTACCAAATGCTAGCCTCAGTTATGTCAAAGCAAGCTTTGCCGCAACATTCGGCTTACGCATTTGTCGTCTAATTTTCTATCTTTGCGCTCGTCAGGGCCTATCATCCAGGTAGGTTCCTAGTCCGGCACGCCGAAGCGCCTGCCGAAAAAAGGATTATATAATGGCAAAGAAAGTTCAGGATGCCCTCAAGGACATCATTTCCCTCTGCAAGCGCCGCGGTTTCATTTTCCCCGGCTCCGAAATTTACGACGGCCTCGCCAACACTTGGGACTACGGTCCGTATGGCGTGGAACTGAAGCGCAACATCAAGAACCTCTGGTGGAAAAAGTTCGTGACCAGCCGCCAGGACGTGCTCGGTCTCGACAGCTCTATTCTCTTGAACCCCCGCGTTTGGAAGGCCTCCGGCCACGTGGGCAACTTCTCTGACCCGCTGGTCGACTGCCTCGCTTGCCACGAACGTTTCCGTGCCGACCAGCTTTTGGAAGACAAGCTCGGCGAAGGCTGCTGCGCCGGCAAGAACTTTGATGAAGTCCACCAGATGATGATGGACAACAAGATTGAATGCCCGACCTGCGGCAAGACCGATTGGACCAAGCCCCGCGCATTCAATTTGATGTTCCAGACCGAAATCGGTGTGATCGAAGGCGAAGGCAACAAGGTTTACCTCCGTCCGGAAACCGCTCAGGGTATCTTCGTTGACTTCAAGAACATTGTCGATAACGTCCGCCCGCGCATTCCGTTCGGTGTGGGTCAGATCGGTAAGTCTTTCCGTAACGAAATCACTCCGGGTAACTTCATCTTCCGTACCCGCGAATTCGAACAGATGGAACTTGAATTCTTCTGCGAACCGGGTACCGAACTTGACTGGTACAACTTCTGGCGCAAGTACTGCTTCGACTGGCTCGTGAACGACCTCGGCGTGAACAAGGAAAAGCTCCGCCTCCGCGAACATGCCAAGGAAGAACTTTCCCACTACAGTAACGGTACCACCGACGTCGAATACGAATTCCCGTTCGGTTGGGGTGAACTCTGGGGTATCGCAAGCCGTACGAACTACGACTTGACGCAGCACCAGAACGAATCCAAGGTCAAGCAGGAATACATTGACCCGGTCCAGAACAAGCGCTACATCCCGTACGTCGTGGAACCGTCCCTCGGTGTGGAACGCCTGCTCCTCGTGCTCCTCTGCGACGCTTACGAAGTCGAAAAGCTCGAAAACGACGAACGTACCGTTCTCCACTTCGACCCGAAGATTGCTCCGGTGAAGGTTGCCGTTCTCCCGCTCGTGAAGAAGGGCCAGGTGAAGGCCAAGGCCGAAGAGCTCTACCAGAAGCTCCTCAACCGCTGGAACGTGGAATACGACGAAACGCAGTCCATCGGTAAGCGCTACCGCCGCCAGGACGAACTCGGTACACCGTTCTGCGTGACCGTCGACTTCGACACGGTGGGCGAGGGTGAATCCGATCCGGCAAAGCTCGGCTACGTGACCGTTCGCGAACGCGACTCCATGAAGCAGGACTTGGTCAAGATCGACGAACTCGAAGCTTACCTCTCCGCTAAACTCGGCTGCTAAGGCGATGCAAAGGGAACCCCATGGTTCCCTTTGGAATCCCTCCTAGAATTATAGTGAACCCGTTCGCGGGTTCTTTTTTTTGTTCTAATTAGCAAAAGGGTTTGTGAACTTTGTTTTAAAATGTGCTATATTGCTTTTAAAAAGAAAATTAGATTATGAAAGCACAATATTTTATTTTGATTGCTTGTTCCGTGTTGGTTGGATGCCATACTGATAGTGGCGTCAATCCACCTCCATATTCTTCAAATCTTGTTCCCTCTTATCAATGCCGCTACCCTGGCGACTTGCCGGAATGCAACGAAAATAGGGAAGGAATGGCCTTTATTCTTCGATCGTATTCACCAAATAGAGTCTTCGTATGCTCTGATAAGATGTGGATATACCTTAGAGATGCAACCCAAAGTGAACTCAATGCGACTCCTAAGTATGTTCCGAGTGCCGATAAGGATTCTGATATCCTTGTGGAGAAAGGTTCTGTTGTAGATCCTCGTGACATGAATACTTATCGGACTGTGAAAATCGGGAATCAGGTGTGGTTTGCAGCGAACTTGGAATATGGTTATTCTTATTATGAAGACTATGACGGTCTTTGTTTTTTAACATCTGGGAGCAGAGGCTGCCTATATACTTGGGAAAACATAATGGCAGCGGGCTTGTCACAAAATGATATTTGTCCGGACGGCTTCCACGTACCCACAAGAGAAGAATGGAATACTTTGATAACAAATGTTGGCGGTCATGATAATGCGGGGCTTGTTCTTCAAGTGAATGACGGTACATCAAATGACGCCTATATGTTTTCCGTTAAACCGTCGGGCTACTACGATTCCGATGCTTCCTACTCTAGAGACCGATATTCATTAGCGGATAACTTTGCTCCGTTTTGGACATCGTCTTTTGCCAGTTCCTCGTCTGCTTATGCCGTATTATTCTATAAAGGTAATCCTGCAGTTAATGTACGTCCTGAACCCATTTCCGATGGTTATGCCATTCGTTGCCTGAAGGATTAACTATGAAGATTGTTGGAAATTTATTTACTGTTGCTTGTTTTCTATTGCTTTCAGCTTGCGGATCGACACCGCATACTCTTGTTGGTAATCCTGTAAATCCGAAGCCGCTTACTCAAGAGGATTTGGTACGTGTTGTTGATGCGGTCGAAATTCCTGTAGTGCCAGAAAATAGTACATATTTGGGGACGATGCAAACGGAAGGTTCTCCTGAATGCTCGGATGAAAAAACGGCTCAGCTTTTGATTGAAAAAGCACGCTCGCTTGGTGCAAATTTGGTTTACATCAAGAAGGAACAGATAATAGATTTTGTTTACTCGACGGGTGTAATCACAATGTCTAGGCGATGCAGGGTTGTATTAGTAGATTACTATAATATTGAAGAATGGAGTGCCAAATGAAAAAAAAGTTGTTGCTTGCATTCCTTATTCTTTCTGCTTCAGCTTTTGCCGCAAATGAAAATGAATCGGCTTTAAGTGAATTTGAACGTTCTTTGATGAATGAAAATTCTTCTCAGCAAAGTGAAAATCATGCTGCCAATGAGACATTGTCCAATGATTTTGAAAAGTCTTTGATGAATCAAAACAGTTCCGAAATGGAACCTGTTTATAGAGCCCGTGAGGACTTGCTTGAAGCGATTCGAAATAAAGATACGGCTATGGTCTCGTTAAAAGTCGCTCAACTTGAAGGCTTGCAGTCTTATTCAATCATCCCGCTTCACGATACCGAAAAACTCTGTTTTTATAAAGATCTGGGAATGTATCGTGCATTACTCAAGATGCTTGTCCAACATTATAAATCTGCGTATGATATTAATAAAACGGCAAACGCCCAGTATGCCGGAAATGACGGTCTTATGATTTATACAAAGGATTATCTTGAAAAACATAAGATGGTTATTGGAGAATATGAAGAACTGGAACCGCGTATTAATAGGGCTCACTTAACGGAGTCCGAGAAAAGTGAATTACGGCTCTTAATGAGTCTTCAATTTGCTTATAAACATGAACGAGATGAAGCTACAGTCAGAGAATATGCAAATGAATTTGTAGAGAAATTTCCGAATCATCCTGATGCGGCTTGGATTAAGACGAGTATCCTTGCCCCGCTGAAGAGAATGAATGTCAGTGATATGTATTTTGATGCTCGTACGAAAAATAAAGAGAATGTAATTCAAAATAAACTATATACAGGTGGATTTGGCATCAATCTTTATATTTCTCCAGGGGTGGGTTTTGGCTTTGGTGACTATTATCGTGAAGATTTGGTGAAACCAGAAAGCTATCCGTTTAATGCTGAACTTTATCTGCAAATTCGTCGTATTTCCGTATCATTAGAATTGATTAACACGGGTCATGAAGGTTTGATGAACCTGGGCTTTGCTGTTGGCTTTGTCGCCTATGACAGCCGGTATTTCAAGATTCGTCCTTATTTGGGACTCTTTGGAAATATTTTCAATGGGGATGTGAAACATGCGTATTATTTCCCGAAGGATAGTGATTACGGCATGTGGGCTGATGAATTTTTTGAGTATCAGGATATGGGAACCTGTATCAAGATCGGTGCAAATTTTGACTTTAAATTTGGAACAGCGTATTTGTTCTTTTCGGATTCTAAGTTAGTCTCGTTTTCTCTTGTCGGCAATGTTGGATTGTCTTATCTTGACTTGAGTGATGGAGAACCGCTTGTGCGTGGTTCCGGCCTGGATGCTTTCGTTGCTTTTGGTTTGGGTGTATATTTCTGGTAGTGCTTTATGAAAAAGATTTTATTTACAATTTCTTTATTGCTTTTGGTGGGTGGGGCGCTTGCTAATCCGTCAAAAAAGGAACTTTTCTCTCGCGCCCGTGATGCTCTAAAAGCTTCGCTAGTGCAGCAAGATTTTGAACGTTCAAAGCAGGCGATTGAATACTTGAAATCTCACATCGATGAAGGCGCTCCGTTTTGGGAATTTGAAGAATATCTTGCGCTTATGGAAATGGGCGAGTATGATCAAGGTGTCGAAATATACGCTAATGCACGCCGTATTGTGCTAGACTCCTCTTATCATCCGGAAATGAAGAATCGCGTCAATCCAGAAGATGATCCTTTACATCTATATCTTTATCGCAATGTCGTTCCGTTTACAAAAACTACAGCTGATTCACTCGCATCTATTGTTCAAAAATCCAATGCCAAAGATGAGAATAAGTTACTTTTTAAAACATTGCTTAATGCTGAACTTGTTATTGGTTTACGTACATTTAGTTATGGTGAAAATATTCGTTTTACGTACAGAGTAATTGCTGATACGACTGCTGCCGAAGATTTCTTGAAAAATGCAAAGGAATATATTGAACGCTATTCACAATCGGTTCATGCTCAGTATTTGAAAGATCAAGTTGTTCCTTTTGTACAAGAATATATGGATAAACAGCGTGAGTTCCGAAGGGATCCTATTGCGCACAAGTATTATACTGGAGGCTTGGGTCTTTATGCAGGCTCATGGATTGGTTTTTTGTGTGGTGAACTCTCCGATGTTTCTGAAAGTGAAATGGGGACGCCTCTTCAATTTGAAGTGGAGTTACGTTACAAACGCGTTTCTCTTTCGGCATTTTTGCGTTTTGGCATGATTGTAAAGCCTAAACAGGTTGAATATGATGACTTTCATAGCTCTTATTTAGGAGACTCGTATGACGATGCTTCTACTGATGAATCGATGGGCGTTACTTTAGGCGCTGTTGTCTATGATTCCCATTATTTGCGTGTTGAGCCGTTTATAGGCTTGGGCGTCACTTACATGCCTTCGTTTGAAATACCTTTGTTTGATTCCTATTCAACGGGCGCGCAGTGGATTATGGGTACGAATGTTGATTTCCGCTTTTACGCTTCAAAACCGACTCGCATTGGCGCTTTGTCTACGGCTTGGGTGTTGCGATTTAAGTACAAAGTTTTGATTGGTACGGCTGAAAGTAGCACGAAAAGCAATGGAGGCGTGTATTCCCCTTCATATGGAACAGTACATCACGAATTTGGCCTATCGCTTGGCTTTAATTTGTGGTAATCGGGGTTAAGATTGCTGTATTTGCTATGTTAAATATGTTTCCTAAAATGGATGTGCATTGATGAAAAAAATAAAGTTGTTGGCTGTTGTTGGCGCGCTTGCGTATGTCGCATGCACGGATGAAAATACTCCTGCAGTGTGGAATGTGGCTGATTCTTCGCTGAGTTCGTCGACAGTTGTGAATTTGTCGTCTGGAGATAATGCTGCGCTGTCTTCGTCAAGTGCGTTCTCTTCTGCAAGCGAGACTGTTACTGATACGGTTTGGCATCAGGCGAATCTCACGTGGTATACGTCTTGGCCGGAACCCGGCAGTGAAGAATGCATTGAATACAATGGCTGCACGTGGGCTGGCTATTTTGCAGGCGTTGAAGGTCAAATGACTGAAGAATGGGTGAAAGAGCACAATATCATTGCCGTTCACGAAAAGGACTGGAAAAAGTACAAGCTTAAAACCTTCAGGCTCCGCATGAATGGATCGACGATTGATGCCGTAGTCTATGATATGTGCTCCGACAGTGATTGCGATGGTTGCTGCACCGAAAATGCTGGTGAAATCGGATTCCTCATCGATATTGAAAAATACACACGCGAACGTTTTGACGGTAATGGCGACGGTGTTGTGGAGTGGACTTGCCTCGATTGTGAGTAAGATTTCTAGACAAAAAATCCGAATAAGATGAACTTACTCGGATTTTTTATTTTATTTAAGTTAATTTGTTTGTATTAATTTATTCCCACACGGTAAAAGCGATTTCCCGAAGTGCAATCGAATTTTCCCAAAGGTTTCCCACTCAATGGTTCTCTGTTGCTCAGTCGGAGGATCGGTTCCAACTACGTGGACTGTTCCGACCAGATAGTTAAGCTCAACCAGTCGGAACCTTCGAAAATGACTCAGAAACGCCAAATATACCGAAGTCCGGCTGGGACTCGGCTTCACCCTTGACAAATGAAAAAGCCTCTTGGAACTTGTCCAAAAGGCTCTACAGTTGCTTCTATGTTGGTCGGTCGGCGGCGGAACTCGTCGTTACCGATGTGGAACCGCTGCTTACCTTATCACATAGAGTAAGTAAAGCCTTGGCTGGTAATTTAGATAGAGTTCCCTTCGCTGTCAAGGGTATAAACTCTGTGTGGCTAGTAATAAGGTTTAATCAAATGACTACATCCAATGATGAATACATCGCATCCTTGTCTCCAGTTGTACAAGAGCGCATTGCCGAAGCTCGCCAACGCGATGAAGATGATGGTGATAACATCGTCTTGCTTCACGGTTTTGAATCGGCTATGATAGGCACTGCTCGAAACCAGTATGATAAGACTGTCGCGGTCTATGAGGAAGGCTTGTGTATCCGTCTTTTGATGGACGAAATACATCGAGAACATCCAGATGTATCGGAGGATGATTTATACTCCGAAGCAATGGATTGCTGGTGTTACAATACCCTTCGAACTATTCCGTATCTTGCTGAGCGTGCTCCCGTAATCATTCAAGGCTTTGATTCGGATGTCTTATAACATTATTCCTTTTTTTGTTTATTCTATATGTATGTTAAGTCTGGACTATTAAGAAGGATTAATGTTACACATTTGCTCTCTTGACCTTAAAACTCTGACCGGCATCAAGGTTTTACAGGTAAGACTTCAAACTGTAACATTAAACCTTTTTTTGTTTATTCTATATGTATGTTAAATCGGGATTAATAAGAACAATTTATGTTACACATCGTCTTTCTTGACCTTCAGACCCTTCCTGAACAAGAATTGCCGTTCGGCACTTGTCAGACTACCTCGGTAATGGAAAACGCCGTCAACGATGTTTCCCTTGGTCATAACGGCATCCTCTGTTGAAGTGGTGCTGGAACCCTTCGGACGACCAGCTTTGACTTTCGTAACGAAAACAAGGGTGTAACCCAGCAACACCAGATGCTTGCGGAATGCAGATTCAGAAATGAGCCGTTCTTTGAGGATTTCGAGCATAATCGTTCTCGAAGGGAATGTGACCTTGTAATCGTGGCAGAACTGTTCGATGATAGTCTTAGTGACTATCCGACAGTGGTCTTTACATCGTAGGGTAGTTTGCAGCGGTCGTTTATCTTCAATCAGGTTACGGATAATTCGACCCTTCTTGCAAGCGTAACGCTTGTATTTATCGCAGTACTCGCGGTCGGATGCGACTCTGAACTTCTTGATAACCTGATGGATTGAAGCGAGTGCGTCACTAAGATTATAATCACAAGTATGTTCAAAGGCTCTGTTTACATATTGAGTAAAGGAATTGACTAGTTCTTCCTCAGAGAATACATCGTAACCGTGAGTCGAGAGGTAAAGATTACAAGAACGCCATACCGAGTACAACTTGATGGCGAAAATGCCGACGGAAGTCCATCGTTTGCCTTCCGGCACGTAGTTGATGGCCTTGGAGCCGCCTTTGTGCATATTATAGGGTAGAGATGCCCTGAACGCGAACTCGACCTCTATCGTTGTGGAATCGCTTATTCCGCGCTTCTGTAGGACTTCTACGAGGCCGGATGTACTTGTTGGAACCATTCTAGCCTTCCACTCTTCGAATGAATAAGGCAGCTGTTTCACGCACAACTTGGGCTTTTCCTTGTGTCTGCGCTTATCCGTGATTTCAAGGTGTTCTTCGTCAGGAACATAGTGTTGAATATGGCTGGAATCGAACTCATAGTGGCTCAATAGAAGCTTTTGGGATTGGTGCTGACAAACTCCGAAGAAGAACCAGTTGATAGATTTACACTTGGGGTCAGTAAGACGCGGTATGATGTCTGTTTTGGGGATGTTGCGGAGCTTCTTGAACTGGGCGTTTAATGCTGCTTCCAATTCTTCGTGAATCCTCGTATATTCTTCAGCACTGAAAATAGGCTTGTCAACTAGGATGAATATGTGGTATTTGTATTGCTTACCAGATGTTGACTTGGTGCGCCGAAAGGCGATAATTGCGAAATGCTTGGAACCCAATTTGACTTCCTTGGTTGCTGCAAGGATTAAATCTACTTCATTGGGAGTAATATCTGGATGCCACTTGTCATCTGGTCTGCCGTTGTCGATGTCTATGACGATAATTCGTCTTCCTGGCTTTGATAGGTCGGACTCCAAGGGAAGCCTACGAAATCCTAATCCTTTTTCGTGTAAATTGACGAGTTCATCGAATGTGACCTCGTGAATGGCGAATAGTGGGTCATCGTCGGATGTCCTTTTGGAACCGTCCGCTTTCTTCTTATTAAGAATGGCCTCGTCTTTCGTTGTGTGAGTCTGGGTCACATACTGAATCTGCTCGCGGTAGTACTCGCGAGAACTCAGTATTTGTTCGATTTCATCGTCTGAAATCGGCTCTGGCTCGTCATCGAGGGAAGCGAAGTATTCGCTCATTGCTGCCTCAAAATCGTCCGGCGATGGTGCGCTGGCTTTCAGCTCACCTTCTTCGGCTTCAAGTGCGTCGAAGTACTCGTTCATCGTGGCCTCAAAATCGTCTGGTGACGGTGCCGTGGCATTCAGTTCGGCTTCGTCTGCTTCGGCTTTGGCCAGTTCGCGTACAAGTTCGGCATCGAGAAGGTCGATGTCTTTCTGAGTTAATTCGTCGTAATCAGTTTCAAACATAGGTCTATCTCCTATAACTTTTTTTGAATGTCCGCAATTTAGCAGGAACTAATTTGAATTGCAAATTGGCGAAAATAGGCTAAAATCGGCCTTTTTTATCGGCGAACTGATAAACTGTAGTTGTATTCAACTGAGAGGCTACAATGTACTATCCAATGTTTGATGATGACGGTAACGAGATTACCGATTTAGAGCGTCGCGAACGCTATATGCTCTGGGAGCAAGCCGAGCGAATCAAGGCTTTCCTTGACGATGTGTCGAAGAAGGTTGGGGTCGAATCCGAAGGGGTTGGCGACTTCCGTAGCGTTGTAGAATGTCTGAAACAGATTCGAGAGGAAAATCTAGACGATTTGGCTCCAGAGGCCGAACGGCAGCTAAACCGTGCCGCTGTGATTGATTTGGATATCCGTCGCCATATCTGGTACATCCGTAAGCGAGAGTTGCCGATAAACACGGATGACTACTTGATTTAGGCGCACCCTTGTGCATTTGTTCGCGCCAACGCCCAGTTTACAGTCGTATGCTGGGCGTCTTTTTATATATTGTTCCTAAAACACATTGTACGCTAAAACTATGCCTATATCGTCTAAAGAAGTCTATCCTCTCCTCGGTGAGCTGCTGCACGCGTGTCAGCGTATCGAGTGGACTATGAAATTCTTGGTTGAGCAGGCGTATCGCAAGGTTGAGTTCAAGTCGGTTGACGAACTTCATAAACCACCTAAGATTGAAGAACAGTGGCGGTCAAATCCTGATACGCTTGGAATGGTCATAAAGGACTTTCTACAAGGCTTTTACGGCGAACCAGTAGATGATAGTGCTGAAACCGACTGTATCAGACTTGAAGTACGGTATAGCTTCAATAGCGACGCGGATGCCAGCGTACGCGCGTCGAATCGTCAACGGCGTAAAGAGGAACTTGACGAACTCGTAGCTATCCGTAACTACCTTGCGCATCAATTCGGCTTGCGTTATCCGCTACAAGATGAAGAAAACTGTGCATCGGCGATGGCGTATCTTGATGAAGCCAAGGCCAAGTTGAAGACGCATATCGAACAGCTGAATTTTGAAGTCAAGATGTTCCAGACGATTCGTCAAGAGGCTTGTTCCTTAGCCTCTTCGACGGATTTGCCGATGGTTATGGAACGCTTGCGTCGAGCCGGTGAACTAAAGGGTAAGATAGGCAAGCTCAAGACCTATGACTTTTCCAATATGGCTGATCGGACTATATTTGATTTCACGGATAGACAAGATGTGATTGAAGCCATTTTGTATGGTGAAAGTGATATAACATTGGATGCATATATGGCGAAGCCTATTGAGGTGCGGCTTGCCAATCTTCAATGGTTAGCGGAACTATCCGAGAACCGTAACTTTGTCGAGGCAGTACGTAAGCAACAACGGAAGCTAGGCGTCGTTTAGGAGGTCTGTTTGCGCCTCTAATAGAATTTCTGCTACATACTCTGTAATGCCGTTGACACGGGTAAACGCTTCCTTCGTCGTTTCGCTGGTTTTCGTCGCTCCATAAGGGTATTTTCTTTGTTTAGGATATTTACCCTTGGATGGACTTTATATGAGTATAAATCACTCTGACAGATGCTGGTGGCGTTCGTTTGGCGAAGATGTGAAGCGTGCATTCCGTCGAAACGATCTTGAGGCTAAGGCGCGTCTATACGAGCTATATGAGCGGCATATGACCCAACGGCTGATGCGCGAGTATTATTACTACAAACGGCTCGATTACGAGGATCTCCGAAATCAGGGCCTTGTCAGCAAAGGTGTTGATTTTTTTGACTGGTTAAAGGATAACCGCTATTGAAGTAAGTTTCACCCAAAGCCATTGGATCCTATTACTAACGTTTTTCTCCTAAAAGATCTTTAGCCGTCAACTCGTTTATATTTACAGTATTTAGATCTTCTTTGGCAAGCCTATTTGCTTGATGTTCTATAACCTTTTCAAAGAGATTCCGAACGAATCTACCATTTCCAAAGTGGTTGTTTTCGTTAGATAAGGTCTCATCTAATAGTGATGATAACGCTTGTTCTGCATCGCTACTCAATGTGTAATGGTATTTGTTTGCTAGTCGCTTAAAAATCTCAGAGAGTTCGGCTTTCGTGTAATCAGGGAAATTAATATACCTGTTGAATCTTGATGAAAGTCCTGGATTTGACTCAATGAACGTCTTTATTTCGTTTGTATAGCCTGCGACGATGACTACTAACCTATCTCTGTCATCTTCCATTCGTTTTAGCAGAGTATCTATAGCTTCTTGACCAAAATCGTTCTCAGAACCTTTGGCAAGAGTATAAGCTTCGTCAATGAATAGGACTCCATCAAGAGCTTCGTCGATAACTTTGTTCGTCTTTATAGCGGTTTGGCCAACATACCCAGCGACTAAATCAGTTCGTGATGTTTCAACAAGATGTCCTTTGGATAAAATACCCAATTCCTTTAAAATTTTAGCCATAATTCTTGCTAAGGTGGTTTTGCCTGTTCCAGGGTTGCCGGAAAATACCAAATGGTATGATGTGGGTGGAATTGGCAGACCCTTCTTTTTCCGTTCGTTCTGGATTTTAATGAAGTTCCTAAATGTTTTTACTTCGGATTTAACGCTTTCTAGGCCGACTAGATTATTCAGCTCTTCGTCAATGTCAATATGGGATTTGCTCTTTTGGGAACAAAAATCAATATTTTCGGGTTTAGACAATGTTACTTTGGGCAAATCCCTTTCGAGCCTTTGTAGGAATTGAATTTCATCGCTAGTTAAAAAGCCATCAATGTTGGCTAGAACTTTTGCGTATTCATATATAGATTGCTTGTATCTAGACAAGGCTTCTTGATTTGTATTGTCAAGGATAACAGAAAGTAGGTAGAGTTCTCCAGTAGATTCTACTTGTTGATGTATATTTTGCAAGTTGTGAAGAAATGAGTCCAAATCGGTGCTGTTGTCTGCATAAATTCGGGATGTTAGCACATTCCAGTTAGACGATTTTGTTGTGATAATTTGTAATCGCAATAGAAGGGATATGAAACCGCAGGTGTCGTAGTTTTGTTTGCTTATTGGGTGGCCTAATTCCTTCGATATATATTGTATATCGGCAAGCATAATGATTGCTAAAGACCGATCTGTAGGCTCATTCTTTGATGACTCGGAGGAATGATTGCGAATTGCTTCTGCAACCTTGTTGTTGTTGCGTAATTCCTTATAAATGGAATGGATTGTGTTTATTGAGGAGGAATACCGTTTTAAATAACTTTTTAAAGTTGTGTTTATGGATTCCTGCTCAGATTCGCCACCAAAAGCAGGTATTTGTTCTACGGGTTCCGTAAGTGAGTTCTCTGCTTCTCCAAAGACGGAGGATTGTGAATTGTTCGATGAAACCGGATTGCTCCAAAAATCATCGTTTTCGCCGGAAGTTTCATTTGAATGCCGTTTTTTATAGATGACAAAGGATGTAAAGCCTACAATTCCTCCTAGTAGGACTACTAATACTGGTGTGGGTATAGAGCTTAAAAATGTGCTGATTTTCTCAACAATATAGACGATAAGTCCCAATACCAACAGGAAAAAGCATCCTAATGGATTTGAAGAAGTGCTGCTACGACGGCGTCCCATAGTGTTTCTCTTGTACCTTTGTTCATAAATCTAATATATTTTTCTTACCGAACGACGGGGTTTAATTATATTTGTTTACGCAAGGCTTGGATATGGTTCGATTATGATGAATTTTAGGCGTAGACTGTACGAAATTGTAGAACAGGCTCAAAATGACGATAAACTGAGTCTGATTTACGACATTTTTATGATAGTCGTTGTCATAATCAGCTTGATTCCTCTTGGGTTTAAAGAAGAATATTCTGTTTTTAAGATAACCGATTTGTGTACGGCGATAATTTTTGCTATAGACTATTTTTTACGATGGATGACTGCTGACTATCGGTTGAAGTCGAAGTCTGCTCTGGCTTTTCTTCGGTACCCATTTACACTAACAGCCATATTCGACTTGCTGACAATATTGCCCGCATTCACCATTCTTGGTGATTATTTCAAATTGTTCAGAATTGTTAGGATGGTTCGAACTCTACGTTTATTGAAACTGCTTAATTTGATGAAAGCGTTCCGATATTCAAGAACTATTAAAATCATTGGAACGGTTGCTCGTAATTCTAAAGAAGCCTTGATAGTTGTGGCTAGTTTTGCGTGTTTCTATATATTGGTTTCTGCTTTACTTGTGTTTAATGTTGAACCGGACACATTTAACACCTTTTTTGATGCCATTTATTGGGCTACAGTATCATTAACGACTGTTGGGTATGGTGATCTGTATCCTGTCACATCTGTTGGTAAAGCGATATCAATGGTTTCTTCTGTTTTGGGAATAGCAATTATTGCGTTGCCTGCTAGTATTATAACTGCCGGTTATATGAAAGCTCTTGATGAATATGTAGATGAAAAGAAAGCGCGTAAGACGCGTGGGTGATAATTATGAAGCAGAATTATGTAGAAAATTTCGTTAATCCAAGGTATTATGTGAACCTTGATTTTGACAATTTAATGTCATATACAGAATGTGAACATCAATCTGTAAGCATTCCGAGAATTGTGGTATCTATTTTGATGCTTATTACGATGCCTGTCTGCATTGTTCATCATTGGTGGATTGCGTTTGTATTTAGTACGCTGCTAGCCTTTTTTTCTTTCCCGAAAACATCACGTTGGCTTCAGAATGTGATGAAAGTGGTGTTCCCTAATAAATTCTTTTGGTTGGTCTCGGTTATCTTGCTGGTGGCGACAGCATTCTCAATTGGAATTCAAAAGCATTGCGATGATGTAAAAATTGCAAAGGACGCTGCAATTGCCGCTGCATTGGCCGAACAGCAGCGTCAAACGGAGATTGCGGAAAAGTTAGAGCAAGAACGTGTTGCTAAAGAAAAGGAACAGCGACGACTGGATAGCCTTAATTATCACTTGAATTTAGCCCAACAACACTTTGAAAAACGAAAAACAATGGAAGCCGTTCAGGAGTATGAGATGGCTTGGCCGTTTATGGATCCTAATACAAAAGGGATGTTGGGCTACAAAATCGCAAACATTCTGTTCGCGAAGAAACAATACGAAAAAGCTTTAGGATATTACTGGCATGCAAAAAGTAGCTCGGATTACAGAGATACCTTGCACTATAATAAGGCGATGTGTCTTGTTAAGGTTGGAGATGTTTCTGCTGCTGTATCTGCATTACGCCAGTCTCCAGAACGTACTCCTAGAATACAAGCTCTTTTCAATAAGGTTAATCCAGTTAGAACTAGAGCTAGTTATGTAGATAAGCCCGTTCAAAAGAAACGAGTTGCCTATTATTCTATACTGTGTAGGGACGGCTCTACTTCATATAGTAGTTCTCGTAGGGGAACCTGTTCTCGGCACGGTGGTGTGGCTGATTGGAATCACCCAGTTTATGAAACGTATACGGATAACCAAAAGAAAAAGATAATTGAAAAATACCGTGAATATGGAGAATGGTAAAATGTCTAGTGAAGTGTTCATAGCCAAGGATTTGAAAAAGGCAAACATTTTCCAAAGGCTGTTTAAACAGTTACCTAAAGAAAATGCGTTGATTGAGGTGAATAACCTTCTGGCTTCCAAAAATATTCGTGATATAACGGAAGCTGATATGTCTGATATATCGGAGCGATATAAGCTAAATCTTCACCAAACATTTCTTGCAAATTTTCTAGAAATGTATGCTGCACAACTTAAATACGCTTTGGTTGATGAAAAACTGACTGAAGATGAATTGGCGGATCTTCGCGCACTTAAAGAGCTGTTTGGTCTATCCCAGCGACAAGTCTCTTTAATCCACGAACAACTTGCGGGGGAAATCTATAAAAAACATATGTCATCGGCTGTTAGTGATGGCGTGATTACCTCTCAGGAAGAAGAGGACTTGCAAAAATTACAGAATGAATTGTGCGTTCCTGAAGGACTTGTAGAGAGAATTTCGTCTCAAATTAAGTCTATAAAAGTACATCAGTATGTAGATGGGGTTATTTCAAGAGGCTCACTATCACCCAGTGAAGAAGAAGAAATCAAACTTCTTGCGAAGAATCTTAATTGTCCAGTTCAGTTGGATTCAAATCAACAGAATAAGTTGAACCGATTAAAAATGATATGGGCTATCCAGAATGCGGATATTCCTACAGTTAGTTCGGATATTAATTTGACGGCTAAGGAAAATTGTTATTTCAACCGACCTGCACAATGGTTCCAGTATAAGACCGTTACAAAACGAGTGAATTATGCTGGTCCGACTGCAAGAATAAGAATTTGCAAAGGAGTGTCTTATCGTATCGGTTCTGCTCGTGTTCAAAGAATCACCTCGGAGGTCTTGGCTCCTGTTGATTCTGGTCGGTTGCACGTGACCGACAAAAGAATTGTTCTTTTGGGAACACGAAAAACATCGACCATACGTTTAAACAAGGTTGTGTCATTTACGCCATATACCGATGGTATTGAATTGTTTAAGGAAACAGGCAAAAGTATCATTATAAAGATTGATACGGATATGGAATTATTCAATCTACTCTTGTCTAGACTTCTAAGAGATTGTTAATATTGGGGATAATGACCTAGATGACATATTAAGGTTTGATGATTGTGCTGCTTGCAGAAAAATCGGCTATATAAAGAGATGTGCCGTTATAGATAAAAATGTTGCGCAATAAAGCGTCTGCGGGTTAATAGCAGACGCTTTTGTTATTGGCTCAATAGCTTGTAGAAAGTAGTACGTTTAAGCCCAAGTTCCTTCATCGCTGCCGTCGCCGTCATTGAGCCTGCTTTGACCTTGCTGACAACCGCGTCCCAGCCATCGGGCTTTTGAATGGCCGTTCGACCGAAATGAATTCCTTTTTCGAGTGCGATTTTAATTCCTTGAGCTTGTCTGGCCTTAATGCTGATTCTTTCGCGTTCGGCCACATAAGAAAGAATCTGCAAAACTAAATCAGCCATAAATCGACGGTCAAGATTATTGTTGTCTGCCGAAGTGTCTAGTAGAGGCATATCCAGCACTTTGATGTTTGCGCCCAATGTTTGGGTTATATGTTTCCATTCTTGCTGGATTTCAGTGTAATTTCGCCCGATTCGGTCAAGAGATACCACCACGACAAGATCCCCGGACTGTAAGGCAGGCAATGTCGTTTCTGTTCCAACAAGTGCTCGCCAAGCACGACGGTCAAAATCTTTTCCCGACGCCTTGTCACAATAAAGGTAACGCTTGTCTGTGATGTAAGGCGTTAGTGCCTCGATTTGTCTGTCTAGGTTTTGGTCGGTCGAGCTGACTCTTGCATAACCAAATGTTGCCATTTAAATCTCCTTGTTCGATATATGCTAAATATTTATGTAGGGTAAGCCCGTTAAAGTGGTGACAGTGTTCGGAAAGGTTATGTATAACCAAATGAACATTCGCATAAGTAGGTGGGGACAATGCGGTAATTCGAGTTGCTATTTGTGAGTTTGCCGAACAGAATTTACCCTTGTTTTTATGGGTGTAAACTTAATTCGCTCAAGTACACAAAAACGAATAGGCTGTGTGTGTTTGAACGGAGGTCTAGTTACATAGGGTTTGTGTATGGAAAATATTTTTTTGCTTGTTTGATGGTGCTTGTGCTATGGTGATGAAAATTTGGGGGATAACTATATAAACTATAGAATGCCTTAGCGGTTGTATCTCGATTTGGGTTCGGAAAAAAAATCGACGCGAGTATAAACTACTGTTATAGGTAACCAAGGACGAGCGGATGGTGTCCTCGTTCGTAAACTGCCAAGTTTCTCAGCCATCCGCTCGTTTTTATTATTTATTCTTCGCCAAGTATGTACTGTACCGCTTTTTCAGCTCTTCCGGCGGCGACCGCGACTAAGCTGATGTCGTTGCTTAGTACCGAAATCCAGTTTTTGATATAGGCTGCACTTTGTTCTAGTGTCCGTCTCGTGTCGATGTCGAATTTTTTCAACATAAAAGACGCGCCCATTTCAGCTACCAATTCCTCGCGAGAGTATTCCTTACTTCCGAATGGAGCTGCAATATTATTAGGGTTTCTGTTTAACCTATGGGCTGCTCCGCTACTGTGTGTTACTTCGTGGGCTAGTGTTCCTGCGTAATCTTCAACTGATTTAAAATTGCTGATGGGTGGAAGGTTAATGAAATCGTGTTTTTGGGAATAGTATGCTTCGTTCGTGTCGTGCTTTAATTCAATATGTTCTCTGTCAAGATATTTTTGGATGGCATCCTCGAATTGTTTTATTGATGATGTATCTGTTACACCTTCGTGTTTGGTTTGCCAGCGGGGTTTAATGCCGTCACAATCATCGACCTTGAATACGGTGTAGGTTTTTAAAAAGGGAATCTGCTTGATGGAAACGATTTCACCTTTGTCATCAGTCACGGGCTTGCTCAGTAATTTGTAAAAAAAGACCCTTTTCCCGAAGCTTCCTCTACGCAAATGTGCGTTATTTTGCTGTATTTGGTTCCAAGTTAGGTACTCACAACTGTCACCAAGAAGCATCTGATTAAGTAAGGAATATGGTTTGCCAGTGGCATAACTGGTCGCACCATTTGCTCCGAACCAAGGTTGCTCCCAAGGTACAGTTCCGTTTCGAAGTTGATTGATGATTTTATCTGTTATTTCCTGATATGCTTTTTGATTCACTTGAACCTCCGTTTCATTTCATAGATTCTATGATTCGGTTGGGGAAGCTCAATCGAATGCAGTCAGTCTAGGATGAAATGCGAAACAAAAAAACACCCTGTGCCTCCACACAGGGTGTATTTGGGGTGACTAATTGCTTGAAGTTATCGTCCGCTGACGCGCTTCTTCGTAGGACGATAGTAGATGGTGATGCGTGGCTTGGGCATTAGGCGACCTCCTTGCCAATGGCTGTCTGATAGTGTTCGAGTACGACGCTCTCGATGTGCTCGCGGAGTTGACGGGTAATGGGGCAACAGATCGAGCGGAAGTCCTCGCCTTTGTAGAATGGGTCGGTGGGATATCCAACATACAAGCCGTTTTCGCCGTTAGTGATTCGGAGACCTCTAATCTGTATTCCGTCGTTAAGCACGATGCTGGCGATTCCCTTGATGTTGCCAAGTGATGGGCTTTCCTTAAATGGGTACACTTGACACGATGTGACTTCCAAGGTGTTCTTGGTTTCAAGTTTGAGGATATAGGCGATTAAGTCCGCTTTCTTCATTGCGTTGTAGTTCATTGGTTGTTATCCCTTTTGGTATGTTCATTTCATTGACATAATGCAGATAGATGGGTAGGGGAAGCCCAACTGATTGCAGTCAGTACCTTGACAAATCAATTCTGTTGCGTGATTTATTTAGAGTAAAATCGCCGTAAGGTGGTTTGGAGCTGAATCGTTTGCCGACTGGTTACGCATTACCATAATCTACAAGTGATCGAAAGAATTTGAAAAAGCTAGTTCTTTTCACGGGTACGGTTTTTCTGTTGACTTGGGTTCCCATATTTACCCCTATATCTCACCAAGGGGGCCGTCGAATAGATTGAGCTTATATGATGTGATTTTTCAAAAATGTGCTGGGGGTCTAGCCTTTATTCTATAGGCTCTTTATCTTAGCGGATGTTTCGGTATCGGCGTAGTGTATTAGCAACGGTAACGCTGTCACGAAATCACGGCGTTTCATGTTGGTGAGGTCGCGAATAGCTCGCCAATTCAGCTTCGCTTGGTTATTCATAACCTTACGGTAAGCCCATACTATCTCACGCGCCCAGTATTGCTGTATGGTTTCATGATAACGGAGAACTTCGGTCTTACACATCGGTAAATAGTCAAGACGTTTGCTTGGCCAGTTCATTACATTGCATACAGCTCTATCTGAGACTCTTCGAGGTCTCCCCGTGGAATCGACCAGTAGTGCCTTGATGACTTGTCTTACTCTAGGTAAGCATTCTCGGTCGAGCCGATCCCAGTTTTGGACTTGCGCTCCTTTACGCGTGCTATAGCTGCTTGGTTCGCGTGAGTGTACGCGAGTTGAAACGGCGTCTGATTCAGGAATTGTTCCATTACATAAGTCGGGTGGTTTGATACCCAAGTGGTAGGCCATTAGTACGATAAGATGTGGGTCGATGCTCTGACCAAGAAGCTCCTTTTGGATATGGTATTCCTTATACCAAAAGTCATTAAAACGCTCGCGCAAGTCACGATGAATCCGTGCGATTTGGCGCATATTTCCGATGATGTACGGCGTTCCACGTAGCTTGTGGGTTAGATATTCGCCGATGGGGACGGTCTCTGTGGTTGGCATTGGTTGGCTTAGTACATCGGCCATATACCTCGCTAACATTACTTGTGATGAATTTTCAACTTGTTCCGGCGTCGAATCGTACGGAACGAGTTCTTCGGTTACGAATAACCGTGGTGACGCATTCGCCGTGATTCGTACTCCAGTTGAAATCAGCTTGCATCCGTGACGCGGACATAACGCGATGTGACGAATCTGATGGATTCGGTGTAAGTAGGTCTCTCCGTATGTTTTACGGTCTTCGGTGGCACAGCTGGGACAGTACATCAGATAACGAATCTCTTTATCACAAGGGGTCGGTAGCAGTTTGCTAAGCCGATTTCCGTTGATTAGTGCGTCGTAAGCCGCCATTCGTCGTGCGTACGGCGCAAACCGACTATAGTAAGGGAACATTGTGTGTCGTTCTATGAGGTCTTCTGCTTTAATCATCTTATCAATGATTGCTTGGGTTTCGTCGCAAAAACACCCAGAGAACTCATAGTTGATTCTATAACTTTTGTTGCCGAACAAGTCTTCTAATGCCGTCGAATAACTTGGATAGCCGCTATGTGCGTAGTAGCGGCAACACCAGCTATAGACTATTTCGTCTGGGTATATGTTGGGTAGGTAGGCTATCATAACTTGACCTCTTCAACTGTGAACTGAGTTCGCATCAGTTCAACAATATCTGTTTGCTTATTCCTTGCTTCTGTAGCCATTTCGCCAATGGACTTATAGTCATTAGGCAACGACGGTGAACTTTCACTGTTTTCATCTATGTCTATCGGCTTCGGCTTTTCGTGGTATGTTGTAACCTTGGGCGTTATACGTTTCGTCAGATATCCGTGAAGCATCTGCATTCGACTTGAATAAGCCTCTGTCAAAGTATCGATCCCAAGTGTTTCGCGACCTCGTAGGATTGCGATTTCTTGCGCGTCGTGAATGATTGCGGTAAGTACGGCTGGAATGCCGCCAGTGTGTTCGTATAGCCAAAATAGGATGTTCTCGGTCATCTTGGATTCTTGTTTTACATATTGGTAGCTGAACAAGATTTCAGCGAGCTTGCGAAAGTCGCTATTGAACTCCATTGCTCCGTATTGAAGACCCACGCTTCGTCGTGCTATTTGTTGAGTTTCCTCGAAGAATCGCAAGCATTCTGACGTTCCTACAAGAAGCACATTGATGCAACTGGTATTAATCAACTGTAATATCATACGGTACAGTAGGGAACCAGCCTTGGTTGCGCCGCTTAGTAGCTGGATTTCGTCGATGATAAGCAGACCAATATGAAGATGGCATAGCTGGCAAACCATCCCTAGAATCTGTTGCGCATTCATCTGGCTTTTTTGTGTTTTATTGTAGTAGTCCGTACCTAGAATCTCATCAATCGAAATAAGAATTTGGCAAAGCAACCCCTTGTATGAACAGTCAAACGGACAGCTCACCATTAGGATGGGTATGACCTTGTGGTAAGGGTTTTCTATCTCGATGATGTTACCTAGTAAGCTTATGGATGACTGGATACAAGATGTTTTTCCAATTCCACTAATGCCAATGACTGTAGCCGATGACGCACCAGTGGCGATGCCGTGGTATTCGCCGCCGTGACTCCAAGTGAAGTTGGCGTTCGTGCGACGGACTGATTCGACCGTACCCTTGTGCTGTAGGCTCATTCGAGTCATAAGGTAAATACGCTGGTAAATTTCGGTTGCCATACTGGTAGGCGCGAATACCTTGTAAATGTCAGACAAGAGCATAAGTCGTTCGCTGGCCGAACGGTTCCTTACTGACGAATCATAATGGGGTAGATTGGTCATCGCCGTAACGAGTTCGTCACCTAGTAGCAATGACGGTAACTGGGATGCGAAATCAAGCTCTTTCATTAGTAATAACCTCGTTTATTAGGTTTTTGTGTTTACTGTATCGCTCATTGGCGCGTGTACGCGATGCGTTGCGAATGTCTAGGTGACTGGAATCGTGCTTGTTAGCGTTGACGATGGATTGAATATGCCGTGTCAGGTCAACCTTGGCTTGGAGACTCTGATGTTCGAAACTAAGGATTAGTTCCTTCTGTCGTGTCATCATCTGCTTAGCGGCGTCAAGAGTTAGTCCTTCATAGCGAGACTCTATGAGGTCAAATTGGGCATAGTTATCCTTAACCAGATAGACTTGCGACACATCGTCTGGATTGTACGCGACGGTGACGGAGCCGCCTAATAGATACTGTTCTGTGTAACCATCGCGTTTATAACGAATCTTATTAACTATAAGGCCGCGCTGGCAGAATGTCCCCTTGGTTCTAGGTAACAGTACTTTGAGTAGGTTTTCCTTGCATACCGTAATCAAGTTTACGCCTGGTTGTGTTAAACCATAGTTCCATATGTTCGCCGGATGCGGTGGTATTTGGGCTTCCAGCATCGGCTGGGTGTATGGATAATTGGCAAGGATTCGTTCGCGGTTATAGTGAACTATACAGCGCAAGATGATAGCCTCGAATGCTCGTAAGTTCAAACAAGCGTCCTTACGGTAGTCGTGTGCGCCTCTTGAACCTACATCCATTTCAATGACACCCTTGCCACGTAATAAGCTCTTGTAATAGCTTTGAATAAGCCCAAAGAACCGCTCTACAGAGCCTTTAAGTTCCGCTCGGTATGCTGGAAGGTTGGTTATGGTAATCCCTAGTTCTGTAAGTTGTTCTAGGCCAAATGAAGCGTATTCGTGGCCTCGATCGGTTAGCAACCTAGCTGGTAATGCTGTACAGTTCCAATCGCGTTCTTCTATGTCTATGCCGAACTTGTGGCACCATTCCACTTTATTGCTTATACAGTTCAGTAGTAATTCTCTAATACTATCCAGAGAATTAGTCCAGCCAAGGGAGTACCCATAGCACAGTCCTGAATAAGCATCTACGATGGCGGTTAGTATCGGCCTACCTACGAGCTGAGTTCCGCTGTCATCACATAGGTAAATGTCGCAAGTCGTACTGTCAGCCATACCCACGCCAACGGCTGGAGCGAACTCTTGAACTCCATTCCCCAGTAACGGTCGCTTGTTCATTTGGTAGTTTTTAAGGCCGTCTCTTGTTATGTATAGCGTTTGCAGCTTTCGGTTTTTACGATAGAAGTAAGTGAATTGAGTCATCGACGGATGTTGAGGTAATACTTTACCATCGGCATCGCAGTATTTGTGGCGTATAAGCTGGGTGTATGCATCAGTAAGAGTCTTGCCATTTCGCGTGTAATAGAACTTGTTTAATGCCCAGCGAATGTTCTTTTCGTCTTGAGTTAGTTCCTTGGTTTTTTTCGGCTGAGGCGCGAATATACGCTTGTCTTGGAATGCAAGGAACTGGCATAGCATCTTGCGGATGGTCTTGGTAGTCAGATGGTGCTCTTGGGCTGCTTTGGCTATTGCTTCGTTGCGTAGCGGCTGGTCAGCGATGTAGGGGAGCACTTCGGCTATGACTGTGTATCGCTTGTTACAGATGGCTTCTTCGTCGATAGTCAAGTCGTTGCGGATGACGGTTGAGGTGTGGTTGTGTAGGTCGCTCTCGGCACAGTCTGAGGCTCCTTTTAGCTGCTCTATGCCTATCCAGCGAGGCATAGACTGTTTAAGGCAGTCGATGACAAGCACAAGGTCATTACGCTTGTCTAGCACCCTATAGATGGTGTTTTCGACTAGGTGTAGGGTTGTGCTAGGCATTGGCGACCTCGCTGTTGATGACAATACCCCAGTTGGTTATACCCTTGTGTAGCCAGTATAGCCGTGAAGCTTCCAGTAGGCGAATGGTCAGTGGCTTGGCGAGGTGACGGCGGTCAATGCACTCGCGCACCATGTAAGAGCCATCTACCATTAGGCAAACGAAGTCAGATGTGTAATCGCCTAGCTCGCATCCGTCCAAGGCGTAATTACAGCGGATTTCCTTTACTTCCATATTGGCTTGTAATTTGTCCGCATATCGTGATTGAATTGTGCTGTAAAGGCGGCATACGCCTACAGCCTTGCTTAGCGACCGTTTTTCGCACCTTTGCTTTATTTTGGCTTTTAGCATTATATCTCCCAAAAATTGCCCAGAAAACTCCCAGAAATGTCCCAGAAACATTTTTGGGAACTTTTTGGGGAAACTCTATCCCACACGGTAAAAGCGATTTCCCGAAGTGCAATCGAATTTTCCCAAAGGTTTCCCACTCAATGGTTCTCTGTTGCTCAGTCGGAGGATCGGTTCCAACTACGTGGACTGTTCCGACCAGATAGTTAAGCTCAACCAGTCGGAACCTTCGAAAATGACTCAGAAACGCCAAATATACCGAAGTCCGGCTGGGACTCGGCTTCACCCTTGACAAATGAAAAAGCCTCTTGGAACTTGTCCAAAAGGCTCTACAGTTGCTTCTATGTTGGTCGGTCGGCGGCGGAACTCGTCGTTACCGATGTGGAACCGCTGCTTACCTTATCACATTTATTCCCACTCGATGGTGCCCGGAGGCTTATGGGTAATGTCATACCATAGACTACCAGCACCTTCGGCTTCGAACTTGCGCCAGAGACCGGCGAGCATTCCCTGGTCGATTTCGGCGAAGTTTGCCGTCATGGCTTCGGTGGAGTTCACCGGGCGCATCACGATGCAGGGCTTGTTTGCCGTGCGGAGCGGAACGAGCACGACCGGCATCTGCCAAATCTTTTCGTACAAGTCGTTTGCCTGCAGGAATTCGGTGCAGATGTTGTCGAACTTGCGGAGCGTATCGAAGTTTTCGCGGGTGGCGAACTGTTCGACAAGTTTCGGGTCTTCGTCAGCGACGCTACCGATTTGGTAAATCACGCGGTTGATGGCCTTGAAACGGTTGGCGAGTTCAGTCGAGAACTTTTCGCAATCCTTCCAGCTGAGCCCCGGAGTAGTGATGAGGAACGGCTGCGCGTAGGTACGGCCATCGCCCTGGACGCCCACGCTCTTGATGGGGAGCAGGCGGCCTGCAATGTTGTTCGCCTTCAGGTAGTCGGCGAGCGACTGACCGGCGGTGTCCTTCACGTCTTCAAACTTCACCATGTCATCGGAGAGCTTGCCGTCGCTGCAGAGCAGGCGCACGCCGAGGCCCGGACCCGGGAACGGGTGGCGCCATACGAGGTTGTGCGGGATGCCGAGTTCTTCACCGAGAGCACGGACTTCGTCCTTGTACAGGTCGGCGAGCGGTTCGAGCACGAGGCCCTTTTCCATGAGGTCCAAGACTTCTTGCACGCGGTTGTGGTGCGTCTTGATCTTGTCGGCGTTCTTGGTGCCGCCGCTCTCGATGGTGTCGGGGTAGATGGTGCCCTGAGCCATCATCCACTGGTTCGGATCGAGGTTGAGCTTCGCCATTTCCTCGTCCTTCACCGTCAGGAATTCCTTGCCGATGATGCCGCGCTTAGTTTCCGGAGCGGTCACGCCCTTGAGTTTAGCAAGGAAGTGCTCGCTAGCGTCGCGCACCTTCAAGTTGTTCATGCCTTCCTTCGTGAGGAAGTCCATAATCTTCTGGGATTCGCCGAGGCGCATCATGCCGTTGTCCACGTGCAGGCCCAAGACCTTTTCCGGTCCGAGCACGCGGTTCAAAAGAACGAATGCCACGGTGGAGTCTACGCCGCCACTCACGAGCAAGAAGACCTTGCGGTCCTTGACTTGGTCCTTGATGCGCTGCGTGATGAGCGGCAGATAGCTCTTCATGTTCCAAGTCTTCTTTGCGCCCGTGAAGTCGATGAAGTTTTCGAGCAACTTCATGCCGAACTTGCTGTGCGTGACTTCCGGGTGGAACTGGATGCCAAAAATCTGGCGTTCGGGCTTGTCGCTGTCAAAGGCAACGGCGGCGATTTCGCAGTCCTTGGTGCTGGCCACAATCTTGTAGCCTTCGGGGAGCTTGGTGACCTGGTCGCCGTGGCTCATCCACATGGGGGAGGCCTTCGGGAGATCCTTCAAAATCGGGCACTTTTCGTCGCCCACGATGAGGTCGGCGATGCCGTATTCCTTGACCTTGCCCGGTTCCACGTGACCACCCAACTGCTGGGCGATGAGTTGGTGACCGTAGCAAATGCCGAGCTTCGGCACGGGAAGGTTCAAAATTTCGGGGTTGTATTCCGGAGCGTCTGCAGCATAAACGCTGGAGGGGCCGCCACTGTAGATGATTCCCTTCACGCCTTCCAGTTCGCTGACCGGGGCTGCGGGGGAGTGGATTTCGGTAAACACGCCCAAGCGGCGCACGCGGTTAGCAATCAGGTGGGCGTATTGCCCGCCAAAGTCCAAAACTGCAATAGTATCGACGTTTTTCATACGACTCAAAAATAGAAAAAATACCCCATAGTTTGTGATATTTTTCAAACCCCTGTTGCTTTTTCTAAAAAAAAACATATTTATGGATTATCTACTAGAGGAAAAAAGTCTAAGAAATGTGAGTTCTAGAAGGGAGCGTTTTATGATCAAGAACCGGCTTCTATTGTTTCTTGTTTTTTGTCTTTTCCTTGTTTCAACCTCATTTGCGAAATACGTCGCTGTACTTGAAACAGTTTCTGACGATAAGGATTTACTGACTCTTTCGGAGCGTCGCTATCTCACCAACATGCTTCGTGAGCAGGCCGTGCGGGAACTTCCGGCTGAATTGAATTTCACCATCATGACACGCGAGAATATCATGATGATGCTTCCTCCGGGCAAGTCCATCGAGGATTGCGAAGGCAGTTGTCTTGCCGAGACGGGCAAGAATATTGCGGCAGATTATGTGGCTCAAGCTCGATTGGGTAAGGTTGGAGCAAGTATTTCTATCAGCGCGGAACTTTACGAAACGGCAAGCAGTAAACTAGTTGCCAGTTTTAATGGTCTTGGTGCCGATGTGAACGCTTTGATGGACGTTATCAAGGCTAAGTCTCCAGATTTTTTCAGGAAAGCTCGTAATAGTGAAACCGGCATTGTGCGGACAAGTTTTGATGGACTCAGCAACCAGTCTTTTGCCGTGAATGTGACGACGAATCCTTCTGGTGCAGCACTGAGCATTGATGGAAGGCCGGTGCCGCAATGCGCATCGACGCCTTGCAAGGTTCTTGTAGAAGCGGGTTCGCATCGATTTGTCGCCGTACTGCAGCATCATGAAGATGCCGAACAGCAAATTACGGTGAGCCAAAATGGGCAACAGATATCGCTAGACCTTGTGCCGCGTTATGGAACACTTGAATTGGATCTCGCTTTTTCTGATGGCGGCAGTTATGATGAATTGAATATAAAGGTTGATGATAATCCTGAACCTTCTTCTGATAAAGTTTTGATTGACCCGGGAACGCATAATGTCTCGATTGAACATCGATGCTATGCCCCGATTTCGTTCAAGATTGGCATTTCCAAAGATAAAAAGGAAACGTTCAAGGAAAAGCTAAAGTCGTTGAAAGGAGGCATTTCGCTCAAGGCACATTCTGCTTCGGGTGAAGAACAAAATTTATTTGTGTATGTAAACGACGAAAAAGTCGGCAAGACTCCATTCCTTGGTACTGTTCCAGTTTGTGCAAAAATTGAAATAGGTCCAAACCGTGTGCCAGTAGATGTTGTTTTGAAAAAAGGTGAAGTGACCGAATTCGATTATGTCGAACCTGAAAAGCAAATTGCAATTCTGGATTCCGCAAATAATGTCGCAGTTATGGATAGCATGCAGGTCGGTGAAAGCATCCCCACAAATGTAGAACAACCTGAAAAGAGCTCGCATACGGGCCTGAAAATCGCGTCAGGTGTTGTCTCGGCGCTTGGTTTTGGAACAGCTATATTCAGTAACGTTATGGCTAAACGGCTTTCAGAGAGGGAACCTCACGAAAAGAAGGAATACGATAAACGTTTGAAAAATATTG
>JAEEGK010004381.1_pt1 | contig 34731 bp, 28 predicted proteins | sample 8958771 | NCBI WGS metagenome assembly JAEEGK01 (sample SAMN16246547, study PRJNA631951) | gut metagenome | biome: gut microbiome; feature: rumen; material: SC-attached | host: Bos | place: Iran: Karaj | collected 2018-10 | reverse complement strand
TTATAATTAAATAATGTCATTTTATTCTCCTAATTATATTAGAACATCTCTTTTAATTACTGTAAATAATGAATTGAATCATTATAAATTAAATAATCATAATAGTTTTTTAATAAACAGTAAACCATTGAAAGAATATGAAAAATCATATGAAAATTTTTTTATTTTAGAAAAAGATTCAATAACAGGTACAGTTGGGACATATAGAAAAGAAACATTTAGTTATAGATTTTATAAAATTCCACAAAAAGATAAGCTTTTCCTTATAGATGAACCAATTATGCCTACAAATAAAATAAGATTATCAAAAAATATATCATATAACACAAAAAGAAAAAAAACTAAATATCTTACAATTCATAATAGAATTGAATATGAAACAAAGATGAAATTTATTAATGATTCAATTAAATCATTAAGATTTTTTTGTTCACATTTAAAAGATATTAATTATAAACCAAAACTAGTCCGTACTAATAGTGATATTTTACGTAGGAAAAAATATAACAAAATAGGAAGTAATAGTTTTATTTTATCAGTAAAAAGTAATGAACTTAAAACTGAGAAAAAGATTAAAAAAAAACAAAGGCAAAGTTTGATTCAACTTCATAAAATGTGGAATGATAAAAAAGAAAATAAAAAAGGAAATTTAAGTGTACTTGAAAATGATTTTAAAGAAACACCTAAAACTAGTAGGGAAAAACCAAAATTATTTTTTAATGATTAATATTTATTATATTATTTTTTTCTAGAGTTTCTACTATTATAATTTAGTATTTATATAAAATTTTTTTGATTTGAAAAAATCAAAATTATTTTTTTTTCATTTTTATAGAAATAATCATAAATTTATAATAAAAATATAAAAAAAATTTAATAAAAATGGAGTATAATAATCAAAGACATTCAAATATTCCTCAAATGAATTATCCAAATCAAATTCAACATAATATACAAGTAAGAATATTTATTATAATTTGATTATTAAAGCTTAACTATCTTCAAACAAGTCATTCTCAAAAAAATTATGAACAAAATATTCCTAAATTAAATAATAATGAAACGGATAATTCATTAATGGATAGATTAGGTCAAAATCAAAACCCAATAAAGTTTAGACAATTCTATGATAATCCTCAATTTAATTTTAACAGAAAAAAAAATGCTTTTGATCAATATGATCCAAATTATTTTATTGAAGAAAAACCAACTTTTTCTTATGAAAATGATAGAAATGTTAAATCTTATAGAGGTTATATTCAAAATAAAAGTAAAGCAATTGATAAATATTCTCAAAATTATCTTGATTATATGAAAAATGAAAGAATCAATAATATGAGATATAGAACACCTTATCAAAATCAAAATATTAATATACCAAATAATAATTTAAATAATAATTATGATTCTAAATTTAATCCTAATGATTTATATAATTCAAATCCTCTTTCTCAATCTTATCAACCTCAAAGTAATTTTAGAGATGATTTTATAATGAAAGGAAGAACAAATGAAATTACTAATCCAGATTTATATTATAAACAAGCAAGTGATGATTATTATAATTATAGGCAAGAACAAAAAAAATTTTTGAATTATAATTTACTTACAATTCAAAGGAATTATTATAAAAAAAAAGATATTGATGTTAATCCATATAATAAGGGTAGTTCAAGTGATATTCTTGGAAATACTTTTCTTAAACATAATCCAATTTTAAATCCTTCTCCATCATTTGGTTATAAATATTTTGATAGGGAAAAACAAAACATAACTGAAAATTCACTTCAGAATGCTGGTAATAATTTAATTAATGGAAATTAAAATAATTTTTTATGTATAATCAATAAAATTATCATAATAAATTTTATTAGTTTAAATTTTTATTTTTTATAATATAAATTTTTTATTCAACATGCTAAATAAAAAGGGATTTACAACTAATAATTCAAATAATAAAATTTTAAATTCAACAAATATTTCTTTTTCTAATATTGAAATTAGAGATTCTTTAAATAAAAAATTCAAAAATTTGAATAAAATAAAAGGATTTCAAAATTCAAATGGTGATTTAAATAAACTAAAGAGAGATTCTATGAACCAAACAAATGAAATATTTGAATTAATAAAACCAAAATATTTTATTAATAAAAATAATAATTTTTCATCTTTATTTTCTAGATTTCAAAATTTAGTAAAAAAAAATAAAGTAAATCAATCAAATTCTTCTTCTTTATCAAAATTCAATAATATATTTTTGAATAATAGTTTTCTTTCTAGTGAAGATGATAAAAACAATTTTATCACTAAAAGTTATTATCCAAATATTTCAAATTATAATTTTTATTCATCATTAATAAATAATAATCATTTTATTCTTCAAAAACAGAAAAAAAAAAGAAAAAATAATTCAATGAATGTTGATAATAATTCAATAAAAAAATTAAAGACAATATATATTGATTCACCAAATAAATCAAAAGCAAAACCATATTCAAAAAATATTATCAAAAATAAGGAGAGTATAAAATATATTTTTTCTAACAAAGAAATTCAAAAATTTAAAAAAAGTAAAATCAAAAATAAAAATGAAAAGAAAAACTCATTAAATATAATAAATGTATTAAATATCAATATTAATATCCCAAAAACAAAATTACAACCAAAAACAATATTTGATCTTTATAAAGAAAATGTATATTTTTTTAAAATCAAAAATAAATATTTAAAATTATCAAAATCAATAAAATATTAATTATATATATTCATCAAATTTCTTACAATATATATAAAATAAGAATTATTCTTATTCATAAATATACATTTTTATTAAGTTAAAAATATTCATTAAATACAATTAATTATTATAAAAGAATATATTAAATTTAAAATAAGCTTTAAAAATTGGATTCATTTAAATATAAAAATTTAAAATTATCAATAATAAATAAAATTTATTTATAATAATAAATTATGTAAATAATGAGTATAAAAATAATGGATAGTAATGAAGAAAATGAAAAAAGAAAATTTGCTCAATTTAAAAGAGAAATTAAAAATGAAAGAACAATCACAGAAAAAATTCAAAATATGTTTATTAATGAATTTGATGATTCATTTCAAGATATATTAATATCAACAGAAGAAGAATTTTTAACAAATATATCTGATAATATTAATTCTTTATTAACAAATATGTACTCTGAAGAATGTCTTTCAGATGATAATTTAATAAAAATTTGTGAAATTTATGATAAAGATGTAGAAGATAAATATAAAAATTCTTTTGAACTTTTAAACAAATCAGTTAAAAGTTTTGAACGTGAAAATAGAAGAGGGAAAATAAATGAAAAAAATTATTTAACAAATTTTGTTAAACATTGTGCAGAAACAGATAATATTCCATATCATAATTGTCAAAATAGTTTAAGTCGTTTTTATCAAATAGAAGAAAATGGAGAAATTAAATATGTTATATGTGAAAATTGTCATAAAGTATATTTAAATAATATGATTTTATGTCATTGTCAGAATTGTAATGAAGATTATTATTCAAGTACTTTAGGAAAAAATGAAGATGGAAATTTATTACCAGCAACATGGAAAAAATATCATTGTGAAAAAGTATTAAATGAAAAAATGAAATGTGTAAAATGTCATTCAATATTATATTTAAATTTAAAAACAAAAATGTTAGTTTGTATAAATTCAAAATGTAATTTTACATCAAAACCAGAAAGTATGTTATGGATTTGTAATGTTTGTAAAAATGAATTTAGAAGTGATGCTATTGTATTTAATCCAAGAGAAAATGAAAATATAAAAAAATTAATAACACAAACATTATTTATTAAAAGGAAAGCACATCCTAATAAAATACCTTGTTGTAAATTAAATATATTTTTTACTAATTTTTATCATAAAAGTGATTGTAGAGGAAATTTATATTTTGGTGAATTAAATAATAATATAATTGTTGTTTGTGAAAGATGTAAAGCTTTTAATTTTTATGATAGATTTATTTGGACTTGTCCAAAATGTGGAACAAAATTTAGAGATAAAAAAGAAAATAGTCCAGAACAAAAAAGAAATAGTGATGAATTTAATAGAAAAAATTTAGAAGCTTATACTTCTCCTATAAGAAAAAGAAATGATGATAATAATACAAAAGAACAATCAAAAACAAGTTATAATTATGAAAATCAAATTAATCAAAAAAATAATGTTAAAGTTATTCGAAGATTAAATTCAGATCATCATAATAAATTTAATAAATATATTACTGAAGATAATGATAGAGAAAAAAAATATTTAGAAGAAAGAGAAAAAAGAAAAAAAGAAAGGGAAGAAAAATTAGAAAGAGAAAGAAAAGAAAAAGAAGAGAAAGAAAAAAGGGAAAAAGAAAGAGAAGAAAGAAGAGAAAGAAGAGAAAAAGAAAGAAAAGAAAAAGAAGAAAAAGAAAATAATAAAATAAATTTTTATGAAAAAGTAAACATTAACAAAAAGAATTCAATAATAAAAGCTGAAAATGATTTTTTAGAAAAAGATAATATAATAAAAAAAAAAAATTCTTCTTCAAATTTAAAAAACTTTGAAAAGCAAATAGAAAAAATATTAAATGAATCAAAATTACCAAAATTTGATATAAAAGATTACACATTATATAAGCAAATAGGAGAAGGATCATATGGAGTAATATATCAAGCATATAATAATAATGATAGAAAAAAATATGCAATGAAAAAAATAATTGCACATGATATAGATGAATTAGAAGGATTTGAAGAAGAATTTGAATTAGTTTATGTATGTGATCATCCAAATGTAATGAAAATATATGGTATATGTGTAAATATTTTAGACTCAACTACTTTTGCATTATATGTTTTAATGGAACTTGCTTTAGGTGATTGGAATGATGAAATAAAAAAACATTTAAGTGTTAGAAAACAATATAAAGAAGATGAATTAATTAATATTTTAAAACAAATTGTTAGTTCTCTTTTATTTATGCAGGAAAAAATGAAAATTGCTCATAGAGATATTAAACCTCAAAATATATTAATTTATAAAAATAAAATATATAAAGTTGCTGATTTTGGTGAAGCAAAAGAAGCAAAAATTGCAAAACAATTAAATACTTTAAGAGGTACTGAATTATATATGAGTCCAGTTTTATATGATGGATTAAAAAAAGATAAAGATGATGTTAGACATAATCCTTATAAAAGTGATGTTTTTTCATTAGGTTTTTGTTTAATGTATGCTGCTAGTTTAAATTTTAATATTATTTATGAAGTTAGAGATGTTACTGATATGTCGAGAATGGAAAAAATATTAAATAAACATTTAAAAAATAAATATACTCAAAAATTTATTAAGATATTAATTTTAATGCTTGAAGTTGATGAAAATAAAAGATGTGATTTTGTACAATTAAATGATTATATAAATGAACAATTTCCAAATAAAAAATAATTTTTTTTTCATTTAAAAAAAATTAATAAGAATTGATTAATAATTAAAATTTAAATTTATTTATAAGAATAAAATATATGAATTTTAAATTGGTTTAAATATTAATATTATAAAATTATTTTTTATTTAAATTCCAGAATTTTTATAAAAGTCACTTTGTGAAAATTCTTCCAAAGTTGTTTTATTGTTTTTTCCATATAATGCAAAATTTACTAAATAATGACCAATTTTCATATAATAATATTCATTTTCATTTTCTTTTTTAGTCCAACCACTATTTGGATCTAACATTATATCATTAACTACATGTTTTAAATAATCCATAAAAATATAATTCATTACCCTAACCATTTTATTTAATTTATGCATTTTTTTCAAATCTTTTATTATTGCATTTTTTATTTCTTTTTTTGTTACTTTATTTTTTTCAACATCTTTAGGAGCATTATCAAGTAATGAATTATCTTTATTATATGAAATACTAATTGAACTTTCAAGAAAATCAATATATCCTTTCATAGTATCATAATTAAAAAATTTTTGTTTTAACTCAAACATTGTTTTATAAGTAAAAAAATAGTATAAATTAAATAAATAATAAAAATCAAATGATTTGTTATTATTATAATTATAAGGATTTACTTTATATTTTTTTATTGATAATTTTTTTAATGTATTATTTGGAGGTATTGTAGTAATTATCTCATCATCATTATTATTATTATTATTTTCTTTTTCATATTCAATTTCTTCATCTTCATCAATTACCTGATTTGTAAGAAATATTGAATGATTCAATTTTTCATTATTTATTTTTTTTAAATCTTGAAAATAACTTTTTATATCATAATTTTTTTTTTTTAAATATTCTTCTTTATTTTCTTTTTTTTCTAAAAAGTTTTTTAACTCATTATCTACAAGCATTAAATAAGGTTCAAATATTGAATTTAATTTTGGACGATTAAAAATATCATTAACTTTTATATTATATATAGAATTAAAGGGACAAAAAAAAGGTAAATTATTCCTTAATAGTATTTCAAGTGATATATTTGTAAAATGTTGACATACACTATCAATACAATTATATTTATCAAGTGGATATTTTGACATCCTATCACATAAACTATAATAATTAGGTAATACTATTTCATAATATTGAAATAATTCTTTTGAAATTAAATCATGTGTTTCAGAAAATAAATTAAAAAATTTATTTTGTGAGTTTTCTTGATATTCTTCATTTTGAAAATTAGAATTATTATTTAAAAAACCATAAAGATCTTTATAAACTAACATAATCAAAGTTGCTATATGAAAGTTCCATTTATCTAGAAAAGGAATATCAAAAATTCTGATTTTATTTTTTTTTGATGAATCATTACAACATGGAAAAGTATGAATTACATTTTTTTCATTAAAATTATAACTAAAATCTAAAATACTATAATGTTTATGAAAGAATCCTTCATTAAATTCAAATAATGAATTTATAAAATTTAAAGTTTTTGTAACACAATAAAAAATATTTTCATTCATTTTCTGATTTTTATTTTTATTTTTATAACATTGAAGTTCAAACATTGATTCTTCATTTATTACAATATCAATATTAAAAAATCCTTTAAAAGATATATATTGGATTAAAAATCTATTTATACTTTCCATCATATATCTTTTTATACTTTGAGTATTATTATTCATATAATAATTTAAAGAATTTGTTAAATCTTTAAATAGTTTTTCTAATAATTTTTTTAAGTTAACTTTATGTTCTCTAGTAATATTATCTCCTTTTTCAATTTTCAAACAATCTTTCAAATATTGTAACTCCTCTATTTTAGATTTTTTAATTTTAAATTCATCTTGTTGATGAAACATATTATATTTTTCATATAATTGAATAAATTTATGAAATGGAATTTTATCAACAGCTTTTGGTCTTTTAATATTTGGTAAATTTCTATAAGTAAAATGAATCATATTTTTTCTATTTAATTCCATAATTGTTTTAACTTGATTTCTAATTGGATAAATTATTTTAGTTTCATTTACATTTGAATTCATTGCTCCAATATGAGATAAAAAATCTATTAAAATTTCATTTGGTAAATTACAAAAATCATAAATTATATCATGTATATATTTTCCAATATAATTAATTAAAGTTTCTTTTATAAAATATAATGTATATTTTATCATAATAAATAAATGATAAATTTTATTCATTGTACTTGATAATAAATATAATATTGAAATTACACCATCTTCTCTAATTGTGGTATCTTTTTGTAGTTTTTTTGTTTCAATTTCAATTAAATAATATTTTTCTAAACAATTAGGAAAAGAATTAAATTTTTGTTTTGCAATAGGTGGTTCAATTTTTTTTGTTAATTTAAAAAAGTTAATTCCTTCATATGTTGTATGTCTTACAGAACATATTTCTCTGTTTAATAATAATTTTTTATTTTTATCATATTTAAATTCTTTATTTTCATCAATTCTACCTAAAATTGCATAAAAATTATATTTATTATAATCAAAATCAAAAAAAATGCCTAATGGTATTTCTATATTTTCATTTTTGAAAAAAGTTTTTCTTAGATTATTTTCTTGATTTTTTTTTATGTAATTTTCATTTTCTTGTTTTACTATAAAAAAATAAAAGTTTTCTTTTTCTTCAAATTCAAATGAAAAATTATTATTTTTTACCATATTAAAATGTGCACATTTAACTTTTTGTATCGATTTGATTCCTTTAAACCTTACTAAGGTATAATTTTCTTTTGTTAAAAAATTTAAAATTGATTGAGGAATTTTTTCGTTTATATTATTTTCGTTTATATTATTTTCATTTATATTATTTTCTTTTATTTCATTTTCAATTAAATTCTCATTTGAAAGAAGAGGATCATATATCATTTTTAATTAAAAAATATTATTTTTATTTAATAAATTATAATGGAATAAAAAATGCTTTATCTTCTGAAACATTTTCGAAAAAAAGTCATAAATCAAAACAATTTGAAAATACATGAGAATTATATAAAGAATTATTTAACAAAGAAATTTATTTTAATAATATTAATTTTTCTTCTTTAATTTTATCAATTAAATCTTAAAAATCTTTTAATGAATTAAAAAAATAAAATAAAGCATTTAAAATGATTTATTTATTTTATATATAATTATTTTATATAACCAGTCTTATTAATTAATAAAAAAATATGTAAAATAATATATATTTTTATTAATTCTTTTAAACTAATAAAGGTTTATTCATTTTTTGTTTTATTTTATTTTTTCCTTTTTGTGAAGAATTCATTGTTGATCCAGTTTTATTAGAAGGAAAATAAGAATGTTTTATACTTGAATTAATTGAGCTTTTTTCTTTTGAAGATGATAAATTATGTATTCTTTTTTTTTCTTTCTTATTTAATATTATTGAAAAAATTTTTTCTGGTTTTATTTTTTCTTTCGAATAAGAAATATTTAATAAATTAATTTCAGATAATCTTGAATTTGTTTGAATAGTATTATAATATATATTACCACTAATATATGTTGATTTATTTGCATTTTTTTTATTATTTGTTTGATTAATATTATTATTATCATTATTACTTAAACTTTGAGTTGAAAGATTTTTACTAAGTAATTTATTATCTAAAATATTTATTGTATTTTTTGATTTTTTTTTATTTATAATAATATGATTATCTCTTGAAATTGGTATTGATTTTTTTTTATTTACTATTTTATTATTTATATATGTATTATTATTAATATTAGATAATTTTTTATCTATGCCATTATCTGATAATTTTGAATATTTTTGTTTAAAGTAATTCTTTATTTGAGTATTAAATTTGTTATTTTGAAGTTGAAATATTGTATTATTTAATTTTCTTTTTTTTGAAGTTGAAAGATTTCTACTTTGAGATTTTAAAGACATACTTTTAGAGGATTTATCAATATTCAATAATTTTTTAGTCAATTTCTCATTTGATGAAGAATTTTTTGAATTATAAATTTTTTGATGAGTGAAAATATTATTATTATTCATCTTTTTAATTATATTTTGTAAAAGTACATTTCTTAATATTGTTCTAGTATTTTTAACATTATTTATTGTATTTTTGTCAGATACATTTTTTATTTTCTTTTCATTAATTTTATTAAAAGAAGCTGATTTAAAACTTTTATTACTTTTTGATAAAGAATTATCGTTCATATTTTTAGAAATATTTTCTCCATTGTAATTTTCTTTGTTATTAATTTTATTTCTACTAACTCCTTTAAGAACTGTATTTTTTCCATGTTCCCTCCTTTTTTTATTTATATTATTATTATTAATTTTTCTTTCATTTATAATGTCATATAATATTTTATATAATTCTTCATATTTAAAATGAGCCCCATATTCAAAATTATGTTCATCATTTTCATTATATAAATTGTCTTGACCATAATATAATCCTTTATATTCATCTTTTTCATCATTCATATTTATGTTATTACTTTGAATAAAACAAAAAATAATTTAAAAAAATATTTAAATTAAAAAATTATTTTTAAAAAAAAAAAATTTATTTTTATTAATCAAGAAATTTTGTATTTTGAACAATTTTATTTCCTTTATCTTGAAGAACTTCAAAAGCTTCTTTTAATTCTTTTATACAATAATATTTAGCAACTTTTTCTTGTTCATCATCAGTATCATCATCTTCATCCACTTGTGAATCAACAATTTTAGCTTGCCAATATTTATATATTCCAATATCATTATCTCTAAATAATGGAAATTTAAATTCTTCATCATTATTATTAAATAATGATACAAAAACAAAAATATCTTTTTTATTTGAATATATTATTTTTTTCTTTTTTAAAATTGCATATTTTTCAGCTTCATCTAAAGAATTTCTAAAAATTTTTCTCTCTTCTTCATCAAATCTTTTGGCTGATTTATAAGGAGGAAATTTATCTTTTATTTTTTGAATTGTTAATAATTTATATTTTTCATCATTTTTTTTTTCAATTGGAATTAATAATTCTTTTTCTTGTGATAATATAATATTTTTTTTTAATTGATTTTTATTAAAATTTACCATTTCATTTTTACTCTCTAAAGAAGATAAAGAAGGTTTTGATTCTCCAAAAAAAATATTATCTATTGATGTAATTGAAGTATTAGAATATTTATCTTTTGTTTCTTCTTTAGATGTTATTGTTGTTGGAAAATAAATCATTGGTTTTGTTATTAAATCTTGTTTATTTCCTTTTGATTTTATTGGACTAAAATTGTTTAATTTACTATCTAAAATTATATTTTTATTTGCTGTTTCATAATTCTTTTTATCTAATATTAGATTATTTTTTAATTTTGTAAGTTCTAAATTTTTTGATTTTATATCTTCAAACTTGATTGTTTTTTGAATTGATTTTGAACTTGACATTATCAAAAAAAATATTATTTAAATTATTTAAAATTAAACAAATAAATAATTTTTTTGATTTTTTTTGATTTGATATATCTAATTTATTTATTCTTATTTCATTTATAGTTTTACATTTTTTTTCAAATAATAAAGAGAAGATTATTTTTAACAACATATTTAATAAAAATTATATAAATATTTAAATAAAATAAATTTTGTTCTCATTTATTGAATTGAATTTCCCACTTAAACATTGAACAATTGATAAAATAAATTTAAATTAAATATTAAATAAAAATAAAAAAAAAATAAAATAAAAATAAATATTTAATATTAATTTATTCACATTTTAAAATTTTTATTTTTTAATTACATATCAAAAAAATGAAAAAATCAGGAAATAATAATTACGACCAGCTTTTCAGATACATAATAGTAGGAGACATGGGTAAAAGATAAAAATTAATATAATAAATATAGCAGTAGGAAAATCATGTATACTTCTTCAATTTACAGATAATAAATTTCGTCATCAACATGAATTAACAATTGGTGTTGAATTCGGAGCAAAAATTATAGATTTAAATGGAAAAAGTGTAAAAATTCAAATATGGGACACAGCAGGTCAAGAAGCATTTCAAGCAATAACAAGAACATATTATAAAGGTGCACAAGGTGCATTATTAGTATATGATATAACTAGAAAAGATACTTTTTCACATGTTAGAAAATGGTTAGAAGAAGTTAAGTCAAATTCATCTAAATCAATTACTATAATTTTAATTGGAAATAAAAAAGATTTAGAAGATAAGTAAAATATATTTTTTTTTATTATTATTTATTTTATTATAATATTAGGAGACAAGTTTCATATGAAGAAGGAGAAGCTTTTGCTAAAGAAAATGGTTTAATGTTTTTGGAAACTAGTGCTAAAACTGCTTATAATGTTGTTGAAGCTTTTAATTTAAGTGCCAGTTGCATTTTGAATAATGTTGAAAAAGATCCTAATATAAATAGTAATAATAATTCTAATATGAAATTAATACATGGAATGGAAACTGCAACTGGAAATGAAAAAAAAGGTTGTTGCTAAATTTTAATATGAGAAAAAAAATATTAAATATTAATTTATGTTTAAAATCAATTATTTTATATACTAGTAATTTTTAAATATTTAATGTTTTTTTTTTTTCTATAATAATAAAAAAAAATTAAAATTTTTTTTCTTTTTAAAAATGGTAGAAAATTTATCAGAAAAAAAAACAACAGAATTATTAGCAGCTTTTGAAATATTTGATAAAGATAGAGATGGTGCTTTATCAACAAAAGAATTAGGAACAGTTTTACGTAATTTAGGTAAATATCCAAATGAACATGAATTAGATGAATTAGTAAAAGAAATTGACTTAGATGGAAGTGGAAAAATAGAATTTGATGAATTTTTATATTTAATGGTTAAAATAATGAATCAAACTGATTCTGAAGAAGAAGAATTAAAAGAAGCTTTTAATTTTCTTGATATTGATGGTGCTGGTTATATTACAAGTCATCAATTAAGATATTTAATGCTTAAGGAAGGTTTAACTAATCAAGAAGTTGATGAAATGATTAAAGAAATTGATGAAGATAATGATGGTAGAATTGATTTTGATGAATTTAAAAAAATAATGATGAGTAAATAAAAAAAAAATTTTTTTTTTACTTTTATAATCTATTATTTATATTATTAATTAGTTATTATATTATCTTTTTTTGATATTGAGATTTTATAAATTTATTATTTTATAATAATTTAATCTTTATTATTTATTATTATTTTATATATATATTTTCAAATTAAAAATAAATATAAATATTTTGTTTTTTCTACAATATTATTAATTTTTATTATAACAAATTTTATTAAAATGGAAGAATCATTTTTATTTTTAAGAACATTATTTAATGAATCAGATTCAGTAAATTATATAAATAATTTTGAGAATGATTTAAATTTATTTTCTGAGAATATTTTTTCATTAATTTCTAATGTTGAAAATTTAAAAAATTTAATGAATGAAAATAATAAAAAACCATTTCAAAAATTTATTATTATTAAACCCAAAAACAATTCTTTTAAAACATCAGATAATATATCAACCCAAACAGAAGATTCCATAATAAAAGAAAATAAAATTCGAAAAATAAAAAAAAAATATACCAAAAAAGAAATTAAATTATTTAAATGTATATGTGGAAAAGTTTTTCATTCAAAAGAGAATCAAATACTTCATTTTAAAAATATTCATTTAAAACAAAAACCATATAAATGTTCTTATTGTAATTCTAAATTTTCTCATAGAAATGGAAAAACATATCATGAAAGAATTTTTCACACTTTTATTCTTCCTTATAAATGTGATTATGATAATTGCAAATTATCATTTGCATCAAAATCAGCTTTGACTTATCATAAGAACAATAAACATTATAAATCTTAATTTTTATTTATTGTACTGATTATTTTTATATGATTATAAATTAATTTTAGATAAATTATCTTAATTTATAAATAAATTTTTGCTATTGATTAAGATAATTTTAACAAGTTTGTACAAATATAAAGAATGGTTGATTTTAATTAATTAAACTTTATTTATTTTATTATTCATATTAAAAGAAATTTTTTAAAAAATAATTTTTTTGAATTTATAATATAATTTTATCCTAAATCTTGTGATTCTGTTGAAATTATTTCCCATTTTTCATTTTCATATTGATTATATCCATTAATTACTTCAAAAGAATCATCTGGTATTTCTAATTCTTCAAAATCATTTATAAATTCTTCATCTTTTTTTCTTTTTTCTAAATCTATAAATGAATACTTTTCATATGAATTATTATTTATATTTTTATTTTTATTTGTTTTTTCATTTGATTTTCCAATATATTCCTCTTTTATATTATTTTGAATTATATTTGTATTAATTTGATCTAATCTAACACCAACTTGATTATTATCTTGAAAAACAATCCAAATAAAATTATCATAATTTTTACTATCTAATTCAATTAATTTTAAATTTTCATGATTATCAGGTATATTTAATTTTAAATTTATTTTATGAAAATTTTCATAATTATTTTTAATAAAAGGATGTTGTTTAATATCATTCCAATTAAATCTTTTTTTAGGATCAAATTGTAATAAACCATTAATAAAACTAATACTTTCAACAGAAATATTAACATTTTTAGGATAACTATAAATTCCATTTAAAATTTCAGAAAATAATTTTTTATAATTCTTATTATAAAAAGGAGGATTTCCAATAAGTAATTCATACATAACAGTACCTAAAGACCAGAAATCAACACTATTATTATATTTATGATTTTCATCACATTGAATAATATCAGGTGCCATTGAAATTGGTGTTCCACAAATTGTAGAAGCTACATTATCTTCATTTAATTCTCTAGAAAAACCAAAATCTGCTATTTTAATTGTAAAATTATTTGAATCTAAAGGTAAAATTAATGGTGATACATCGTTTAAATCTTTTAAATTTTCTAATTTTTTTTCATATTCTGGATCATCATAATTAATTAATATATTTTCTAATTTTATATCTCTATGTATTATATTTTGGTTATGTAAATGTTTTATTCCTTTTGCTACTTGGATTATTATTTTTTTTACTATTGATTCTTCTAATGGATTATTATCATTTTGTTTCATATAATTTTGTAAATAATCATATAAATTTAATCCATTTGAATATTCTAAACCTATATAAAAATTATGCTTTGTTTTTTCAAATCCTACTAATTTAGTTAAATTCTTATGATTTAATTTATGAATTAATTTTATTGTTTTTTGAAATGATTTTATTGATTTTTCATTTTTAAAATTTTTTTGAGGGATTACTTTTACTGCAATAACTTTATTAGTCTCTTTATCTTTTGCTAAATATACTTTTCCAACTGCACCTTTTCCAATTTCTTTATATAATATAAAATTATTAATTTGTTTATATCCATTTTCCATAATAAAAAAATTATCATTTTTAAGTGTTATTAAATATTTTAAAATATTAATTTAATATAAAATCTAATTTAATATTGAAGAATTTTCTTTTTTTTCTTCATCTTTTTCTAATTCATTAATTCTTTTTGTTATATCATCAAAGTTTTTGGCATCTCCATATATAGAAAATATTTTTTCAGCTTTTTTTAAATACTCTAAACATTTATTTTTATCTCCATTTTCTAAATAAATATAACCAATATTAACATAAATTTTAGCCAATGTTTTTTTTGATTTATCTTCTTTTTCTAACATTTCTTCTAATTTTAAATTTTCTTTTAAATACAAATCCATATCTTTTAAATTTGAACAAAGATCAATTCTAAGTTTTTGTAAAATAACTCTATCTTTTAAACTCCTATTACCTTTATTTGTATATTTATCATCTGTTTCAACTATTATATTATAACTATCAATAACATTATTAGTTTTTTTAAATATTTCTGAAAGTTTCATAGCAATTTCAAATAATATTTCATAATCATCATTATCTATTATATTTTCCCATATTTTATATGAATTAGTATAATATTCAATTGTCTCATCCATTTTTCCCCATATTTCATAAATTCTTGCTAATTCCATACAAATTTTTGCAATTCTATCTGAATTAAATCCATAAATTTTTTCAAATATTTCAAACATACAACGCAAATTATCAACTGCTTCACTATATTTTTCATTATGCGTATTTACTTTTGATAATATATAATAAATATCTGCATTACTTGGATGATCTTCACCAAATAAAATTTTATTTATATATAATATTTTTTCACATAATTTTTCTGCTTCTTCATATTTTTCACTTTTTAAAAATGATCTTGCTAAATTTACTGATATTTTTATCTGATATTCTTTCATTGTTAAATTATCTTCACTACTTAAATTTTCATTAAATTTTAATGCTTCTATTAAATGTTCATTTGCTTGTTCATAATAATCATTTTCAAGATAACATATTCCTAATTCTGTATGAGCCTCAATTAAAAATTTTATGTCTTTATTATATATATTTGTTACAATTTTAGCATAGGCTAATTGATCTTTTCTATCATCTAATGTTTCTTCACTTGTATTATCTTTACATTTTTCTTGAATATTTCTTATTTTTTCAATAATATTATTAACTATTTCAGAATCAAGAGTATGTTTTATTGGTGGTAATGTATATTGATAATTAGTTTTGGTTTCCATTTAATTATTTATTTATTTTAATGAACTCATTAATTTTTCTAAAAATTTGGTTATTTATTTTTTACAAAAATTAAAATTTATTTTAATTTTCAATATAATAATTAGTTATATAAATATTTAAAATATATTTTCATAATAAATAACTAATTTAAAAATTTAAATATTTAAAATTTAATTATATTAAAATCTATTATATATATAAATCTTAAGAAAAAAAATATAAATTCAAAACATATAAAAAAATGAGTCAAAGCTCTGTTATATTAAATGAAATGAACAAATTTCGTCAAAATCCAAAATCAATAGAGCAAATTCTTCATACATTTAAATTAGGTTTATCTCGTTTAAGAGCTCGTGATCCTTTCATAAACGAAATAGAAGCATTTATATCAACATTAGAAGTAATGAAACAAATGCCTCCATTAGAAATAAATGAAGATTTATGTAAATCAGCTCAAAGTCAAATAGATGCCTTTGCCAATGATGAAGAAAATTACCAAAATTATAAAGTAGGAAAGGATTTAAAGGGAATAATCCCAGAACAATATTTAACTCAAGAATGTGCTTTAATTGCAGAATCAGCAGATCTTCCATCAATGTTAACAATAAAACTTTTATTAAATAAACAAGATAAATTCAAAGTTGGAAGAAGTTACTTTACAAATCCAAATTATACTCAAATTGGTATTGCAGATGTTAAAAAAGAAAATGATATTTATATTATAATAATTTTTGCTCAATTTCAAGCTAAAATAAGAAAAACAGTTTCATTACCAAAAGGCGATTTAACAGAATTAAAGAAAGCATTTGATTTTTTTGATTTAAATAAAATAGGTGAAATATTACCAAGAGATGTAGTTGAAGCAATGGAAGCTTTAGGTTTTCAAAAGAGAAATCCTAGATTATTAGAAATAATGAGAAAATTAAGTGAAGAAGAATTTGATTATATTGATTGGCCTACTTTTGCAGATTATGTTATGAAATCTATTACTGATAAAACATCTGATGAAGGTTTAAGAGTTATTTTTGATTTATTTGTTGATGATCGTGTTGATGATACTATTTCACTTATGCATTTAAAGAAAGTTGTTGAAGATTTACAAGAAGAAAAGGGAATGGAAAAAATTAAGAAATTATTATTATTGAAAGGTGCTTCTAGTGCTAGATTAACTTTTCCTGAATTTGTTGATTATATGAGGAAAACTTATACTGAGGAAGAAATTAAGGATACTGTTCATAATGTTAATGAAATGATAAAAAATGAGAGAGAAAAAGAAAATAAAAGTAAAAGGAAGAAATAATGTTTTTTTTTTTATTTATTGTTTTTTTTTGTTTTTTTTTTTTATTTAAAAATATTTTTTAATTTTTAACAATTTTTAAAATATTAATTTTATATTTTTAAACTCTTATTATAAATATTTACAAAAAAGAATTTAATTGGAATTTGAAAATGAATAGATTTCCTAATTTTTTAATATACTATTTGAAGAAAATGTTTTTGATGTTCGATGACTGTTAAAATTTTTATATAAATTTTCTTTTTTATGCTCATTTTCTTTATTTATTTTTACTGTGTTTAATATTTGAGAAATAATTTCTTCTTTTTTATTATATGATTTTGATTTTTTATGTACTTTATTTGATTTTGAAAAACTAATTGATTTATCATTATTATTTGGTGATAAAATTTTCTGTGTTATACTTTTTTTATTTATACTATTCCTATGTGTAAAATTATATATTCCGTTATTAAATTGATTTTCTTTTATTGTTGGTTTATTTTCAAAAAAAATATAATTATTTTTTGTAAAAAGATTATTTAATAATTTTTCATCATCATTATATAAAATTTTTTTACTATTAATAATATATTTTCCATCATTTGTGATTTGAATACTTTCACTTAATTTATTAATTATTCTTTTTCCTTCAATAAATAATAAATTATCATATAATGAATCATTTTTATTAATATTATTATGTAAATTATTAATCATAATTTTTCCATTAGATTTATTTATAGGTGGGTTTATTAAAGAAATAATTTTAGAATTATTTTTATTACTTTTTCTTGAATTATTAGAAGCATTACTAACAATTGAATTTCTTGATTTAACTTTTGTTTTAAAAGAATTATTTTTTCCTAATTTATCAATGTTATAATTCATTATTAAATTATTATTTTAAATTAATTAAATTTTTTTATTTTTTATACAAAAAATTTTTATAAAATATTTTCATTTCTACAAACAGGACAAGTTAATTTAACATTTAACCAACTTTTAATACAATTAGCATGAAAATAATGATGACCAGGACAATTTAAAATAATAATATTTTCTCCTAATTGAATATCTTGAGCACAAATAACACATGAAGTACAATGACCCTGAGTAGCAGGAATAGAAGGTAAATTTCTTATTATTTCAGGATCAACACCAAAATGAGAATAAAATTGATTTGGATCTCTAATAAAAATACAAACTAAAATTGGAAAAGAAATTCCTATTAATAATATTTTTAATATCTTTTTACATATTACTGTTATTCCCATTAACACAAAACAAAAAATTAATATTGTTGGATATATATTTTCATCAAAACAGTTTTTTTTTCTATTAAAATAATATACACATGTTATTATTATGAATATTAAACCCAGAAGATCTAAAAAAATTGAAAAAAAACTTGTTGTTTGTTTTAGTTTTTCATTTGTTGAATAATAATTTAATACTATAAATCTTGACATACAATTTATTATAAATAATGTAAATAAACTTATCATTAATTTTATTATTGTTAAAAATTCTTTTGAACAAAATTTTTTTGTTTTTATTAATGCTATTATTGAAGCTATTAACTATATATTTTTAAAATAGTATTTTACAAATATAAAAGATGGGCAAAAAGTTTCAATTATTTTTTTCAATTCTTTTGGATTAATATAATTATCATTTTGAATTGATTGTATTGATAAAATATCATCATTATCTACTATATTATCATTATTGTTTTGATTATTATTTCCTATTTCATTTTGATTTAAAATATCATTTTCTTGCATTATTATAAAACAAAATTAAAAAAAATATATTTAGTTATTCAATAAAATTAATAAATAAAAATAAACATTGAATAAATAAAAAATATTAACTTGATTAAAAAAGTTAAATTATATTTAATTCTAAGGTAGTATTATTATATATGATATTAATGAATAATACTAAATAATTAATAATTTACTTGAATTTCTCTCAAATATTTTATAATTATTTCCTCATTTTTTAATTTTATAAATTTCTAATATATATTTTATTTTTTTATTGTTAATTTAATAAAAAATAACTTTTGTTTAATAAAATAAAATGACACGACATTTAAAAGATTCAATATCAATATCACGTGATTTAAAAATTGATGAAGATTCAAAAGATAATCTCCGTTACAGTGAAATTCCATTACAATCTGTAACAAAAAAATTCTTAAAAGAGCCATTAACAGTTGAATCAGTAGACAAAAAATTTCGTCAAATGTATGAAAGTTCAAAAAGAGATGATGATTCATCATTAAAACCAAAAAAAAAAAAGAAACATGAAGAAAAAGCAATATTTTATGATATTTTTGTAAAACCAAAAGAAAATAAAATAAAAGAAATAATAGATAGAAGAAACCAAAAGAATTTAGCAGCTTCAGTTACAATTCCAACAACTAGAAATAAAACATATATTTCAAATAAAATTACAATTGAAGGTAAAGTTGTTGGAATGAATATAAATATAAATGGACCTAAAGTTGATTATAGTAGTTTATCTTTAATGGATGATTCAATTAGAAAAAAATTAGAAAAAGAAAGAAAAGAAAAAAAAAGATTAAATGAATCATATAAAAATTCTGAATTATTACAAACAAATTTATCTTCTTGTATTAAATCAGATGAAGAATTTGATACAACATTATTAAATAAATTACTCCATAAAAAATTTATTATTACTAAAATATCACCAGAAGAATCAAAAAAAAATTATTTTAATCAATTAATACAAATTAGACCTCCAGAAGGAATAAATGCTGTATCAGCTTCTCCTTTAATGGATAGTTCAGGTTGGGCTCCTTCAATTCCTTCTTTAGATATTGAAAAAATTAATACTAATTTAAAAGAATTATTAACTAGAGCTAAAGGTGGTATTAAAGCAGGTGATATTACTAAAGAATCTCATATGGCTTTTTATTTAGGAATTATGTATGAAAATGAAAAAAAATATGATCAAGCTTTAAAGTTTTATAAAAAGTTTTTCCTTTCTGCAAAATTACTTCAAGATATTTATGGTACTGAATTAGCTTTGAATAGAATTGGAGTTTTGTTTAGTAATATTCAAAATTATAAACAAAGTTTATATTATAATGAAAAACATAAAGAAATTTCTACTCATAATTTAAATAGTTTTGTTGCTTTTTATAATTGTGGTTTATGTCATCGAATATTAGAAGATTATGAACATGCACTTCAATATTTTGAAGGTGCAATTAGATTAGCTGAAGAAGAAAATGATTTAGAATCATATACTTTATGCTTAGCACAATTAGCTATTACTAATTTATTTTTAGGATATTTAAATGAATTTATTACTTATTCAAATGATTTCTTCTCTAAAAATAAAACATTAAATCATAAAGATATGGAATTAGAAATGCAATTATTAAATGGATATGTAAATAATTATTGTGGTAATATTGATGTTTCAAAAGATTTTTATAAAAAATCTTTAATGAGAGCAGCAAATATTTCAAATGAAGATAAAGTTAGACTTTCATTATGTAATATAGGATGTATTGACGCAGAAAGAGATATTAATGAGTATGTGAATTGCATATCTGAAAATAAAGAATGGAATAAAGATACAGAACCTGAAGTAATTTCAGTTCCTCAATTTACAACAAAAACAAATAAATCTAAAAGATTTGATACTAGTTCTCAAGAAATAACTGAACATGAATATAGTGGTGATGAATATTATAAAATTAAAAAGACTGATATTAGTAGTGAAAGTAATAAAAAAGATATAAAAGGTAAAAAGAATTATGTTACTCGTGTTGAAAAAAAGGAACAGGAAATTATAATGAAAAGTAAAGTAAAAGGAAATAAAAAACAAATTAATGCTACTAAAAAAAAAACAGATGTAAAACAAAAGAAAAAAGCAAAAGAAGAAGATGAAGTAGTTGAAATGATAGGAGGTGGAGTTATGATAGGAGATGAAGAAGATGAAGTAGTAGAAATGATTGGTGGTGGTGTAATGATTGGAGATGAAGAAGAAGATGAAGTAGTAGAAATGATTGGTGGTGGTGTAATGATTGGAGAAGAAGATGAAGGTGAAGTAGTAGAAATGATTGGTGGAGGAGTTATGATTGGAGATGAAGATGAAGGAGAAGAAATAGTTGAAATGGTTGGTGGTGGTGTAATGATTGGAGATGAAGATGAAGGAGAAGAAATAGTTGAAATGACTGGTGGAGGAGTTATGATTGATAATGAAGATGAAGATAAAGAAGATATTGTAGAAATGACTGGAGGTGGTGTTATGATTGATAATGAAAATGAAGATAAAGAAGATGTTGTAGAAATGACTGGAGGTGGTGTTATGATTGATAATGAAAATGAAGATAAAGAAGATATTGTAGAAATGAGTGGTGGTGGTGTTATGATTGATAATGAAAATGAAAATAAAGAAGAAGTAGTTGAAATGAGTGGTGGTGGTGTTATGATTGATAATGAAAATGAAAATAAAGAAGAAGAAGTAGAAATGAGTGGTGGTGGAGTTATGATTGATAATGAAAATGAAGATAAAGAAGAAGAAGTAGAAATGAATGGTGGTGGAGTTATGATTGATAATGAAAATGAAAATAATCAATTTATTGAACCTGAAGAAGTTGATTAAACAATATATAAGTTTTTTGGAGAAAATATATTAAAATTTTTATTTGGTTTTATAATTATTATAAAACAAATTTAAATTTGTAAAATAAAAATAATTTAAAAATAAATAAACATTAAATTCTTTTGTCAAAATAATTTAAAAAATATAATTTGGAAAAAAATTTTTTGATTTAATCAGTTTGTCTTCTATAAAAAAGAACATAAGCATAAGGATTAACAATATCATCTTCACTTGCAACACTAACATGAGAATCATTATATTCATACCAACGCTCAAAATTTTTACAAATTGCAGTATAATGACCACTATAACAAGAACCATAATGTTGATTTACTGCAAATAAATCATATTTTACATTATCTTTATCAGGTCCACAAATAAAATTTTTCATATCCATATTATTAATAGGAAAATCTACAAATTTTTCATTTTTATTCGAATAACGATTTTCAGTTGAAAATCTTTTTAAACATATTATAAATATTTTTGGTAAATAAAAAAGTTCTAATTTTTTTTTTGCATTTTTAAATTTTTTACATTTACTACAATACCATTCATTTCCTGAATCTAAAATTTCTTCTTCTTGAAACAACTCAAAACAATCATCTAAAGTTATATCAATTTTACCAGATTTTTCTTCTTCTATATATTTTTGAGTTTTTATATTTGAACATAAATTAAATTTTAATGATGATATTTCAATATATGAGGAACGTTTTTTAAACATTAAAAATAACTTAAATTCATCATTTTGAATTAAATTTATTATTTTTTCAACATCTGTTTCTCCTTCTATTGAAATTCCTAATTTATTTAATTTGTCTTCTAAATTAATTACATCTAATATATCAATACTTTTATGTTCTCTATATAATAAAAATGAAAATGGAATATCTTTCAAAAATTTTTTAATTAAATCTTTTTTATCTTCATTTGGATTTATGAAAATTTCTTCATATTCTTTTTCCATATATGAAATAATTTTTTCAACATCATTTGATTCTCCTCTATAATAATCATTAAACATATGTTTAAATTCATCTTCATCATTTTTTAAACCAAAAGGATTAGTAATATAATGTCTTGCAAAGAAATATATTCTCATTTTAAATTCATCTAAACTCATTTTTTTATCTACATATAACATTCTAGGATAAGCACTTAAATCTTGAAGATTATTAGTAGTAATATATAAAGGTATAATTGTTTTATATTTTTCATCTTCTTCAGAACAAAACACAAAATTTTTATTTTTACTTAGTATATCATCATCTTTCAAAAATTGATTCAAATTTTTTTCTGAAATTTCCATAAAATTTAATTTTTTAGATTCATATCCTAATTCTTTAAAATCATTAATTTTATTTAATTCATTTGAAACATCCTTATATTGTAATTTCTTATTAATATTAAACATAATTTTAATAGTACATTTCATAGAATATTTAGGAATATAAAAAATAATTTGATTAACATTTTTTTTTTTATAACTTTTTTTAGGAATAGGTAAAATTAAATTATTAAAAGCATCATAAGTAATACTAATATATTTACAATCAGGACAAGAAATAGTAGATTTATATTGTCCAGAAAATAAATCAGTAATAATAGAATCATTTCTCATTAAATGAAATTTCCAAAATCTTTTAGCGCAATCAATATCTTTTTCATTATCTTTCTGTTCTTGAATTTCTTCATAAGGAGCTTTTGTAGTTTTATTTAAATCTTCATTTAAATAATCTAAAAAAATAATCATAAATTCATTTGAATCTTGTTGTTCATATCCTTTAAATCTTTTAGCTTTTTTTGAAATAACTTTTTTAAAATCAGAAGGTTCTCCAACTCTAGAATGTTCAATCCAATATTGATATAATAAATGATACCATTCATTTGCAAGTTTACCTTTCATTCCTCTTTCATTTTCTTTATTTATATCATTTATAAATTCTTTAGTTAAAAAATATGTTGTTAAATCTATTGTATTTGATAAACATGCAATTGCTGAATTCATAAAACAAGTATTTCCTAAATTATGACTACCACATAATCCATGTGATGATGATTTATTTAATAATTTTTTTATTTTTGTTATATCTATTTTTCTACGTGTATATAATGATTTTGAATGATGATTTTCTAAACTTTCAGATGAATCATTATTAGTTGAGTCATCTTGCATTTTTTTATTTTTTTTAATATATTGATTTTTTTTAAAAATTATTATATTATATTTTTATTAATCATATATTTTATTATACAAATTTAATTATATTAAAAAAAAAATTAAATTATTTTATTTTTCTTGTTTTTTTTCACTTTTGTTGTTTGATAAATCTTTTTGTTTTGAATTACTTGAACTTTTATCACTTTTTTTCTTTATATTATATATTTTATTATAATAGATTTTATTATCATTATGAATATTTATATTAATACTTATTTTATCGGTTAAAATTTTTGAACTTTTTTTATTCTTAATCATTTTTTCATTATTTTTTGATTTAGATGAGCTATAATTTTTTTTATGAATTTGATTACTATTTAATTGACTCATTGTAAAAGTATTTATTCCAATACTTTTTTTCAATTCATTAATTACATTATTTCTAGTTTTTTGATAAAGATTAAATTTAATATCAAGAAATGTTTTAAATTTATTACTTCCAGATAAATTACTTTTACTATTATTATTTTTCTTAAGAGAATTATTATTTGAATTTTTCTTCTTTTTTTCTTTTGAATTTTTCTCTTTTTCTTTCTCATTAAATATTTGTGAAGTTTTTATTTTTTTCTTATTTTGAAAATAAACTGTTTGTGTTTGTAACATAATTTTTTTATTATTAATACAATAAGGTCCTTTTTTATTTTTATCTCTATCAGTTAATAAATTAGTTTTTGTTCCAGTTAAATTATTTCCTAAATTATTTTTATTTCTACTTTTATTATTATATGAACCAGAAGTAATTGAATCAATCATTTCTTGTAATATTTTTGAATGAAAATCAGGTAATTTTTTATTAAATATTAAATTTCCTTTTGTTTTTATTTCTTGTGTTTTATTATGATTATTCCCTTTTCCTTCAGTAGATATTGTTAATTTTTTTTTTGAATGAGAAGATGATGAATTTTCTTTACATATTTTTTTAATAAATTTATCTACTTTTCCTTGTTTATTTCTGTTTTTATTTTTGGATACATTTGGGTTTTTATATCTTTTTTTAGTATAATTAGGATAATTTTGTTTTGGACTAAGTTTAAAATTTCTTTTATTTTTATAACATGATAAAATATTATTTAAAGAATTTGCAATTATTTGACTTTGAATATTTTTTTTTGTTGTTTTATTAGAATTATTATTATTATTATTATGATGACATGATGATGAATTTTCTTTACTTTTTGAAAAACTTTTTTTAAATGTATTATTTACTGTTTTAATTTTTTTTTCTAAATGATTTTTTGATTGTGTTGATGAATGTATTATTTTTTTTAATTTTTCTTTACTTAATTGAATTGATTTAACTTTTTTATTTGAATTTGATTTATTTTTTGAACCTTCATCATCATTATTTGTTCCTTTTTTACTAAAATTATAATTACGATTCATTTTCAATTTTTTGGCAAATGAAGTATATAAATTCATTTTTGCTATGTATAAATTCTTATCTATTAAGTCTTTTTCTTTATATTTATTATTATTTGAAATTAATGCTGAAATATTATTATTCTTTTTTTTTATATTTGATTCTATATTTTTATTTTTTTCATTTGAAAAATCTTCATTACATTTTTTTTTATTTTTTTCAACATATGTTCTTATTTTTGGTTCTTCTATTTCATTATTATTATTAATATTAATATTATTATTAACAAAAGGTTGATTAGTAAAATTATCATAATTATTATTTCTATTCCTTGATTTTTTATTATTATTCTTATTAAAAAAAGAAAAAATATCACTTTCATCATCTATTTCATTTTTATTTTTTTCTTTTTTAATATTTTTTTTTTCTTTTAAATTTTCTTCTTCTTCTTTTCTAATTTGAGCTAAAATTTCTAATTTTTGATATAAAAATAAATAAGGAAAATGTGCCCCATATTCATAAAATTTTCCTTCTTCATCATCATCAATATTATTTTCTAAAAAATAACCTTTATAATCATTAACATCATTAATTTGAGCATCAATTTCATCATTTGATTCATTATCATAATTATTATAATTATCATCTAACATAATTTTAGCCATAGACTTTAAAACAATTTAAATAATTAAAAATGAAAAAAATTATAAATTAAAATAATTCTTTAAATTTAAACTATCATTATTTTCTATGTAATAATTTTTTTCATAAATAATTAAAAACTCCATTTCTTTTACTTTAAATTTTTTCAACCCACCATTTAAAATATAATCACCAGGATTATTAGGATCTTTCTCATAATCATAAGGAAAATTAGAATAACTTGAACTTTCACTTAAAAAATTTTTCCCTAAAAAAATATCTTGTCTCCCAAAAGAAGGAAAATAATCAATATATTGTTTAAAAGCAAATTCAGGATTTTTAATATTATATTTTTTTTTAGTATCAAAACTAAAAATAAATGCTTCTGAGTCAGAATCATATTCTAATTTTATTTCATTCTTATTAGAATATAAATATCTTGAAGAAAAAGCACCAAATCTATATCCATCTCTTGTTTCTATTAACATTAATAAACCACTTTTACTTCCACAATTCTTTCTAAATTTTTCTAAGTCTTTATCACCAAATATTGTAGCTTTGTAACATATTTTAAAAAATAATTTTTTAGTTGGTGATAATAATTTTTGTAAGAAGTTTGATTCATTTATTGTTTTTATTATATCAATATTTAATTCTTGATCTAAATGATATATAGCTTTGTAATTAAGTTCCATTTTATCATATAAAGTTTTTAATTTTGATAATTTGTCTAAATTGTTTTGGTATTGTTCATTTAATGATTCATGTTCCTTTAAATGAATTGATAGTTCTTTACTTTGAGAAAATAAAACCCATATAAATATTAAGGTTATTATTATTAAAATAATTATTGATAATTGATATTTCCTAAATGGATGAATTAATTCTTTTTTTTCATGAGAGAATATAATTAATTCTTCTGATTCATCATTCATTGATGAATCAAAATCTGACATTTTGATAATTTTTAATTGATTAATTTAATATTAGGAAAATATTTTATTTAAAAAAAAAAAGTTTATTGAAAAATAATAAAAATCAGATATTAATTTATTTGCTATTTTTATTTTTTTTATTTACATATCATCTATATCTTTGTCAGATTGTAAATTTTCAATTTTTTTCTTTAATTCAATTATAATTAATTCTATTTTTTCATTAAATTTTTCAAAATCAAAAACATCAATTAATGGTTTTGACATTTCAATATAAATAACAAGAAAATAATTTGAAATTTCATAACTAACAATAATATGAGAATCTCCTCTAGTAAAAGTTTCTTGTGCAGTTTCAAATCCTAAAATTTTAGCAGCTTTAGAAGTAGCAATTTTAAAATCTAAAGTTTTTTTCAAAATCTCATCTAATTTTTTTTTAACATCTCCTTGACTTAAAGAATGAATTTGATAATCAACAATATTACCATCAGAATCAACAAGAGATAAAAAAGTAATATTATAATATTGACTAAATAATCTTCCTAATATTTGATTTACTTCAATTTTAAATGAAGTCAAATTACTACTTGAACAACAATCACTCATATTTTTATTTTTTTTTAATATTAAATTTTATAAAATATTTTAAATTAAAAATATTTAATTTTTTACTTTTTAATATTAAAAAATAATTAATTACGTTACTAAAAAAATGGAAAATACTTTTTGTTTTCGTTGTAAAGAAAATTATGAAAATCCATTAACATTATCATGTAATCATAATATTTGTCCAAGATGTTTATTACGTCAAATATTAAAAAAATTTTTATTAAACCTTCCAGAAAATGACTCATTAACATTTACTTGTAAATGTAAAAAAGGAACTTTAGAATTAAACTTAATAAAAATAGGAGAAATAATAAAAAATAATTTAGAAAGTTCCTTTATTAAATGTAAAAAGCATAATTCAGAAGCAATAAAATTTTGTAAAGAATGTAAAAATTATATGTGTCAAACATGTTTTGATGCACATGAACAATTATTTTCTCAGCATCATATTTCTGATGTAACTGATCAAACTAGTCAAAATTTAATAAATACAGTTTGTGATGTTCATAATAAAGAATATACTTATTATTGTAAAACATGTAAAATATGTTTATGTAATGCATGCGTTCATGATAAAGAAATTATTGGTTCTCATAAAGAACATGTTGTTGAATCTTATAAAAATATAATTAATCTTATAAATGAACAAATTAATAAATTACAATTTGGTAATTTTGATAATTTTATTGAATATATGAATAAAATGGAGGAAGATTTTAATAATATTTTTAATGATAATTTAAATAAAACAGTTCAAAGTTTAGAAAATGTAATTTCAGTTTTAACTAAGACTTTAGAAGATTATAAAAAGAAAATGGAAATTAAATTGACTAAAAAAAATTTAGTAATGACTATTTTAAAAAAAGTATATGAAATTTATTATGATGATATTAAAAGAGTTAAAGATGGATATAAAAATATTACAACATTAAAATTTTTATCAAAAGAATATTCTGAATTTTCAGATATAAGTTTTAGATCAGATTTAGATTTATTAGTAAATAAATTAGATAAAATAAAAGGTGCATTAGAAAAAGAAGATGTAAACAATATAATAAGAATATCATATGCATATTTTTCAAAAAAAGAATTAAATTTAACTACAATAATAAAAGATGAAATAAAAGAACCAATAACAGATATAATAGAATTAAAAGAAGGAAAAATAATAATATCATCAGAAGATAATTTAATAAGAATATATGATGAAAAAGGTTCATTATTAAATATACTTAAAGGACATTCAAATGGTGTAAGATCATTATGTCAAATGAAAGATGGAAAATTAGCATCAGGCAGTTCAGATAAAACAATAAGAATATGGGATTTAAAACAAAATAAAACAATTAATATATTAAAAGAACATTCAAATCCAGTAATATCATTAAATATATTACATAATGATAAATTAGCTTCTTGTTCTTTTAGAGATATAATAATATATGATGATAAATTAAAACCACAATATATATTAAAAGATCATAGTAATTGGGTTAGAAATATTATACAACTTGATAAATTGAAATCTTGTTCTGTTTCTGATGATTGTACTATTAAAATTTATGATAAACATTTTAGAGTATTAAATTCTTTTAAAGATCATAATGCTCCTGTTTTATCTGTTTGTTTATTAAGAGATGGAAGATTAGTTACAGGTGATAAAAAAGGAAAGATTATAATTTGGAATAAAAATCTTACAAATACTCAAGAATTAAAACAACATAATTTAGCAATTTTATCAATTAAACAAATAAAAGATGGAAGAATTTGTACTGCATCAATGGATAAAACTATTAAAATTTGGGATATTGATTTTAAAGGATTATTTGTTTTTAAAAATCATAATGCACAAGTTAATTGTCTTTGTATATTAAAAGATGGAGGTTTAGCTTCTGGTGGTGCTGATGCAGTAGTTAATATTTGGAGATAATTTATTAATAGGTATTTATTATATTTAATTTATAAATTTTTTTATTTTTTATATTTTTTAAATCTTTAATAATAATTTATTAAATTTATATCTTAAGATTATCATATTATTTATTTTGTTGTGTTTCTATATCAAATATATCATAAATTTTTTCCATACATTCACCAATTATATTTATTTCTTCTTTTGATATTTTTTCTTCAATATTTATATTTTCGTCTAAGAATTTATTTGTGAAAATTAAACATGATAACATAATTATTTTAGGGTGATAATATAAACAGAGAGACTTTCTATAAGTATCATTAATTAAATTAAATAAAAAATTTTTAATTTTTTCATTACCAAAATTTTTTCCTTCTTTTGTTTTAATAAATCTATAAAACCAATTATAAGGAGTTTCAATATCTAAATCATATCCTAAAAAATAATAAAATTCAATTTCATATTTAATAAAATCAGGTGGATCTTTTTTTCCATCATTTATTTTATTTTTTTGATTATTATAAATTTCAATAACATCATCCATTGAAATATGCTCAAATTGAATTTTTTTTGCTAAATAAATACAAGCAACACTTAATTCTAAAGGATTAATATCTCTTAAATGTTTAAAATAAGTATAATAATGATATAAAGTCATGGCTATTCCATAAATTTCATGATTTAATTTTAAAGACACTACTATATTTCCTATTAAATCATATATTCTATCAGTAAAATCTTTGGCTTTTATTGTTGGAATTTCTATAATTATTATTATAAAATATTTTACTATCTCTTATTGAAAAGTCTATTTCCCATTCTTTTTTAAGGAGAAATCTCATTGTTTGATATAATTATTTTTTTCATAGTTTCTTATTTTAAATTATTATTATTTTTATTTATTTTTTTTGAATGTTTTTCTTATTATTAATATAATTGGAATGAAACTCATTTATTTAAGGTTTATAGGACAAAATTTTAATAATTATATCATTTGATGATTTTTAATTATAATATAATTATTAAATTATTTCTCAAAAAAATATTATTACTAATTTAACAAAAAATAAATATAAAATATACAATAAAACTATATTATATTTAGTAAAATTTAATAATAATGTTTTTATCAAAAAAAAAAAAAATTATATTTATGATAAATTAAATTTACAAATTTAATAATAAACTTTTATATAAAAATCTTTAATTGATTTAAAAAGCAAATAATAAAAAAAAAATAAAAAATAATTATTTTTTTTATTATACATTACTTTATTTATTAAATTTATTCAACGAAAAGTTTAATCTAAATCAACCTCTTCATTGACATAAAAACATTTTAAAATCTATAAAGATTAAGTATAAAATTTTAATAAAAGTTTATTATAATCATTATAAAGCCTTTAAATGATTTTTAACATAAAATCAAATATTTATGATTGTTCAACCTTTAACCAAATAATAAAATATTCCAAATCAAAAAACAGATTTGATTAATAATGAGTTCTATAAAAATTCAAAAATAAAACATCAAAAAAGATAAAATAAAACAAATATTATTTAATCAATCAAATAAAAATTTAAAGTTTTCTTTGAAGAATGAAATAATAATTACTCCTCATAATAAAATTTTTTATATAATAAACACAAAAATTGATTTATTGTTTATGGAAAGTTCTTTTATTGAAAATGTTTTTGATATAAATGTTGATTTTTCAATCCCAGAAGAAGAAAAAAAATCTTTCCATACATTATTCACCTATATAAGGAAAAAACTTCAATTAAAATTAATAAGAAAAAATAACATTGATAGTTTATTAAAAAAATGCAAAGGAAAATTTTGTAAAGCAGTATTCGAATCAATTAAATTATGTTTAAATTTAAAAGTTCAAAGATTACCTCAAGAATTTATTACTAATATTACAATTGAATATAATCAAAATTTTCTTCATAAAAAAATTATAGATATTTATAATGAATTCAATTTACTACCATCTTTAGAAGAAATTATCAATAAAAATTTATGTAGAAAAGGAAAAATGGAAATTTTTAAAGAAATTGCAAATTCAGATTTTTCTTCTTTATATGACAATTATATTACTAGTGATAGATTTAAAAGAGATTATGAAGAATTAATTAAAGAAGAAGGAAAAAGAAATAGTTTATTATATGAATTTGTTGCAAAAAATTTTTGTGTTTATTATTTTTTTGGTAAAGGACATTCAGTCAAAGATAAAAGTTTTAATGATAATAAAAATTATGATAAAAATGAAAAAAAAAAAATCCTTTTTAAAATTTCTTCTTCTGATAAAAATAATCCTTTATATGATAACAATAAAAATATTAAAAAAGATGATTTAAACAAAAATTTATTTGATAATTAATGATTTGATTTTTTCATATAAATAACAATTCTTTTTAATTGTTAAGACTCTAAAACATATAAATAACATATATCTTTTGTATTGAATGAAAAATGTATTTTTTGAAAAAAATATTGAAAAAGTATTTGTTATGTTAAAAATATATTTTGAAGGAAAAAATACATTTTTTGTAAATTTATTTAGAAATATATGTATATTGGTTGAGTAAAGATTTTTAAGATTAAATATGTAAATATCTTATTAAAATATTTAATAACATTATTTTTTATTTTATTAGTAAATTAAATAGAAAAAACATTTTTTTACAATAAAAGAATAATCAATTTTTCCAAAATTTAAAATGTATATATATTATTGTTATTTCTATCAATATTTTATATTCATTATTTTATATTTTTTATTTATTTTTTATATTTATTGCTTTAAAAAATTAAAATAAAAGTTTATTTAATTTTAAATTTATTAAATAAAGTTAAAAATTTAAAGGAATAATTACCTCATACATTATTTAATATTCATATAATAAAACTAAAATTAACAAAAACAACATCCTACTCTTGATTTCTTTTTTTCATTTTCACCATCTTTTTCTAAATCTTCATTTAATTCTTCTTCTTTAATAGTGTCTTTCTTAATTTTAGTCTTAGAATCAAATAGTGAAGTTCTTTGCAATTGACTTGGTCTAAATTTAATATGTACATTAGATTTTCTATCAATACTTTCATTTAACTTTTCATACATTTTAGTTGAGTATTTTATTTGACAAAATAAAGTAACAATAGTATTTTTAATTAAATTTTCAATATTTTCTCCATTTTTTGCGGAGATTTCAAAAAAATAATCTATTTTATTATCATCTTTATATTTTTTTCCATTTTCATATGAAACTAATCTTTCTGTTTTAATATCAATTTTATTTCCTATTAAAACTGTTAAAATATTATCATTTGCATATCTTCTTAAATCAGTTAACCATTTTTCAATACTAGTAAAACTTTCAAAATCATTTATTGAATAGATTAAAAAAGCACAATTACAATTTTTATAAAATTTCCCAGTAACTGAATTTACATTTTTTTCATCTCCAGAAACATCCCATAATTGAAGACAATATAATTCTGAATTTATTTCATAATTTGTCCAAAATAAATTAAATGATTTTGACTTTTGATAAACATCTGAAAATGTATTAAAAAGACATTTTTGAATTATTGATGTTTTTCCAACTTTTGAATTACCTATTAATATTATTTGAAATGTTTGTTGAACTTTTTGTGATGGATTTTTATTTTCAATTCTATGAATTTTAAGAACTTTATCTCCCATTTTTTTTCCTTTTTAAATAACAATTTTAATTTTATTTTTTAAAATATTTTTTTTATTTAAAATTATTATAAAAAAATTGATAAACAAATTTTTTTAAGAAAAATAATGAATGATGATAAACAAAAAATAAAAAAAACATATATTATTAGTAAAAATATTAATCCTAATAATATGACAGATATAAAAGAAATATTTGAAAATCCTTCTAAATTTTTATCTTTAAACCCAAGAATGGTAATAGGAATTCTTCCATATAAAAATCAAAAAAGAAATCATCAAAAAAATAATTCTTTAAATCAATTAAATAATACAACAGATAAGGAAAAAGAAACAAATTATTTCACATCTAAAGAGATTAAATCATTAGAAAATAACAAAACAAAATTAAAAACTCTATTAAAAGATAGAATAAGAAAAACAAGAAAAATGACAAATAAAAACTTATCATACTTAAGTCAGAATTTTAATCTTTTTGAAAATCTAAACAATGATTCTTTTTCAAAAAGTATTCATTATGAATTAAAATCAAAAGATGAATTATATGATATATTCAAAAAATCGAAACTTAGAGAAAAAGAATTTTTATTAAAAGGAACAAATGAATTAATACCTTCAACAGTAACTAATGATATAAAAGAAGATTATAAATATCAAGAAAAAATATTAAAATTACAAAAAAGAAATAAAAAATTAAATAAAATAACATCTAAAAATTTAAGTAAATCATGTCAAAGAGATGAGAAAAATTTATTATTTAATAATATAGAAGAATATAGATTAAAAAAACAAATGATTGATTTTTTAGAAAATGAAAAACCAATATCTGAAAAATATGGAAATAATTATTGGATGTTTAATTTGAGAAGACCTAAAAATTTAGATAATATAAGAGTTAATTATATAAATATTGGAAATTCTAAAAGAGAAATTTGGAAACCAATGGTTGAATTTCCGTATAAACCAATTGAAATTATTCAAAATCCAAAAAGTTTAATATTAAATAAATTCTCCCATATTATTAATCAAGATTATTTTAATTGTGAAACTAAAAGATTAAAATCTAAATTACCTAATATGAGTGGTATTAATGAAATGAAAGTAGAAGGAAAAAATTTAATAAAAGAAGAATTGAAAAATTTAAAATTTTTATTTAATAATAATAATAATCAAAAAATAAGATTATATAAAGATCCTATTGAGAAAAATAAAAATAATGTG
>JAEEGK010004379.1_pt1 | contig 34733 bp, 9 predicted proteins | sample 8958771 | NCBI WGS metagenome assembly JAEEGK01 (sample SAMN16246547, study PRJNA631951) | gut metagenome | biome: gut microbiome; feature: rumen; material: SC-attached | host: Bos | place: Iran: Karaj | collected 2018-10 | reverse complement strand
TGGTGTGACACTGCTAGAAGTCATCCCGGCCGGAGCCTGCCCTGAGCTTGATGAACGGGTGCCGGGATTACCGTTTTTACTACTACTGGACTTTGCAGAACCGCTAGATTTTGTCCCCGGAACGGAGGACGAGGATTTACCATTACTGGATCCTTCGCTTGAGCTCAGGATGACCGGCCTGGATGATGACGACGACTTAACGTTTTTGGAGGAAGTCGAAGAATTAGCATTTTTACTATTACTGGATTTTTCGCGGCTATCGTCACTCTGCATGACGTTTTGGGAGGAAGATGAAGAATCCTCGTCGCGCGGGGTAACGCCGCTGTCATCATCCCCACAGGCAGTTAAAGCGAAAGACGATAGACAATAGACGAGAGATAACGCAAGTAAAGATTGCTTCATATAAGAGCCTCCAGATAGATATATACAATATATAAAAAAATTACAATAAAATTTACAGGATCCCGTTTTTTAAGAATATTCTTGCCTACGCAGGGACAATGAACGAAAAAAGATTTACTCAAATCAAGATTGTAGCCATGCGAAAAAAAAACACTGTGGCGACAATGTCGTCACAGTGTTAATCTTTTCAGAACAACGTATTAGCCCTGGTCAATGTAGAGAATCATCATTCCGCTAGTTTTGGCGGTGAGATAGATTTCGTACGTTCCATTGGCGCCGTTCGGATGGTCCGGAATATCCACTCTTACGTTGTACCCAACGTTCGTGTGGGCCTTGTTGCTGCCATCCCAAGCCCAGTCGATTTCAGGAATCGAGTTGTTTCCGGCATTGTTACCATAGATGACAACGTTCGGAGTCCACCACTGATTGCCCTGCGGGTATTCCGTGCAAACCAGCTTGATAGTTTCGCCAGCGACAAGCGAGATAACCTGCGGCGTTCTATTAATCTGTTCCACACGCATTTCCGTAGAACCTTGGCCTTCGCCACTGCCCTGACTCTGGCCTTGACCTTCACCACTGCCTTGGCTCTGGCCCTGACCTTCGCCACTGCCTTGGCTCTGGCCTTGACCTTCCCCACTGCCTTGGCTCTGGCCTTGACCTTCCCCACTGCCTTGGCTCTGGCCTTGACCTTCCCCACTGCCTTGGCTCTGGCCTTGACCTTCGCCACTGCCTTGGCTGACAGGTGTCGGAGTTTCAACGAGTTTCGAAGTGCTTGAAGAAGCCTGGAAAGTAAGGTTCCTGCCCGCCCCCGCGTCAATCGTATCCTTGCGGTCGTTCGTATTCGAGACAGACGTATCGATACCCACGATGCGGTTCTGGTTGAGCTGGTTCTGCATCTGTTGAACGTTAGCGTTGTCATTGTCGAGGTAGTTACGATGGATGTTCAAATCGATCGTATGCTGGTCGAGAACGATTTCGGTATTCGGAGTAAACACGCCTACAGGATTATTGTGTTCGACAATCAAGTTTGCACTGCCACCGAGAGCGATATCGTCGCCAAGGCCCGTCTTTATGTTGTCAGCGCCTTCGCCGCCCACAACAACATCGCGATCCTTGCCCGTGATAATCGTATCGTCCGTGCTGACCTTCTTGACCACGCTACTATCGATAGCCACCGACTTGGCCTCGATTACACGATTCCTGTAATCGGCAATGTTTTCATCCGTTGCGAAAGGAATATCCAAATCGAACGTCAACTTGGCATCGTCACCATAGACAAGGTCCTTGTCATGATCACCGCCAATGGCCGCCGTATCCTTAGCCGCACCAGAAACAATCTGCACCGCAGAAATTACCGGCAGGTTCTTCGGACTCTGGCCACCGAAGGAGTACACGTTCTTGATGCGGATATCGGCGAGATTACCCGTTACGTTACGGAATACCACGTAGTTGCCGATAATTTCGACACGCGGAGTAGCGTAATCGGTCAAGGCCTCCAGGGCATCCTGATAACTACTGCAATAAGCTTCCTTGTAGTCACCGTCGAACGTATAACCCGTCCAATCGTTCAAGTAACGGTACTGGACACGGCCATTTGCATCCGTCAGCTTAATCTGGTACAGATAGTTATATGTATCCGTATCATTGTTATCGCCGCCGAGATAGACATAGATGTCATAACCGCTTGCCGTATCGAACTTCTTATTGATATCGGTCAATTTCAGCCTGATTTCTTCTTGCTGCTGGGCTGCAAGATAGAAGTTGTAAAGCTTCGAGTTTGCGGTATCGCCATCAATTTCGTCGTAGTTCTCATGGGTCATGCTGTAGTTGCCAGCATTCTGCCAGTTCCAGTCATTTTGTCTGTAGGCAGATATATTTACCTTGATATCATTGCTCGAAGAACCACCGCCAACCTTGTGCAGGCTACCATTCTTCAGGTACATATTGGTCCAGTTCGTATCAACGACGACACCGGCAGCTTCGCCCGCAGCAATGGAATTGGTGCCATTGGCATTTTCGCTCGTGAAGTTGAGCGACCAGACATTCACGCCATCGAGCTTCGTATCGGCAGACGTCGTAGCACCAGACTCAATACGGTCGGCACCAATACCGCCCACGACAACATCGTTACCATCACCAGTCTTGATAGTGTCCTTATACTTGTCCACATCCAAGCGTTCGACGCCGTTGTCCCTTTCGCTGTGAGAAAGCGTATCAGCCGTAATGCCAATGGATTCAGCCGTAGAAAGCGTCGTAGCGGTATCGTCATTGCTGTCGCGATCCGTGAAGAGCATCTTGGCATTATCGCCAAAGACGATATCATTGTCGTTAATGCTCTGACGTTCGTCACCGTACGTCGTGATATTGTCGCTACCGGTACCACCCACGACCACATCATCGCCGCCACTCGTCTTGACAACGTCATCACCACCGAACTTGATATCGGTAGAAGCGGCTATATCCTGCTTGTGGAACGAGCCCTTGATCTGGAGACCCGCAATACCCGGCAAATCCTTGCCATTCATCTGGTCGAGCGTGTAGCCATCACGAATGGTAATCACGGCGCGGTCAAGAGCGTGTTCCGAAGAAACGTTAAAGACGACATAGTTACCATAAGTATTGACTCGCTGATTCGAGGGCTTGTTCTTGTTGGAATTGATGATATTGATAATTTCCTGTGCGGACCTGTAACTCGATTGCACGAATTTGCCATTGAAGTTCGCACCGGCGTAATCGTTCACGAAGAACGATTCCGTGTAGTCACCAATCGTCAAGACAACTTCGCGAATGCTCTGTTCTGCAGAAGAATGAGAATCCGGGATATCCAAGTAAACGACTATCTGGTAGCTGTCGAAATGCTGCTGGAGACCATCGACCGCCACTTCCAAGACGCTATCCATCTGGTTGTTCGGTGCGGTCGTCATGATACCCGAAGTCATCAACTTGTTGTTGGCGCTGTTGCCCCACAGCCCGTGGTTGTAATTCTGGGTATTGATGCGGACATCGGTTGACGTATTACGGTGATACTCGTGACCGGCATAGCTTACGCTGACAGAACTTGCGCGCGTACCGTCGTCGAAGCGGACAATTTCCTTGTCATCGTTGCCGTATGTACCGGCAAGGCTACCCGCAATGTTGTTCCACTGCTTGGCGGCAAAGTTCGACGCACCGGCCGTATCGTTTGCATTGAGACCCTGTTGAGCAGTTCCCTGGAAGTTGAAGCTGAGCGTTGCGGAATCACGAACCACAGGAGTATTTTCGAATTCGAACATGCCCTGGATATCGGTGAACGTTTCGTGCAGGTTATTCGCAAGGCCCGCGTTACCACGGAATGTCGCATAACCGTTGTCACCGAACACGACATCTTCGCCATTACCCGAAGTGATATCGTCGTTGCCAAGACCGCCAAAGATGACGTTATCGCCACCGCTTGTCACGATGATATCGCCACCAGCGGATCTCTTGTTCGTCTCATCTTGTTCTGCAGCGAGTTCTTCAGCAACGTTCTTGCCGGAGTTCGTCACGATAAGCGGATTATGCTGCTTATCCATGATGACAAGGCCACCGTCACCGACGATGATATCGTTACCGTTGCCGGTCGTAATCTCGTCGACATCGGTACCACCGAGAATCGTATTCTTGCCGTTACCCGTGGTAATAATATCATGGCCACCAAGAGGTTCGCTCTTCGTCTCGACCGTCAGGCACTGTTCATGGATTTCATAAACGCCGCCATCGCCAACGACTACGTTATCGGCACCTTCGATATTGACGACATCGTCATCATAGCCACCCATGACAATATTGATACCGCCATTAACCTTGATGGTATCACCGCCGCCAATGCCGTCACTGGTCGTTTCGACCTTGTAAAGGCCCGCATTGATAGAATCGCTATTACCAACAGCAGACTCGCTCTTGTCGTAAGAAGCAATACCGCCATCGCCAAGAACAACGTTATCATCACTTTCCGCGGAACCTTCCTTGCCAATATTGATGTAATCGCCTTCAGCACCGCCCATGACAACATTCTTGCCACCATAAATATTTATGGTATCATTTCCACCAATATCATCGCTCGTCGTCTTGATTTCGGCAGAGATTCCCTTCTGGAGGTCATACTTGCCGCCGTCACCGAGGACAACGTTGTTATCGCTTGTGACACTTGCAGATTCGCCGATATTGATGATATCGTCTGCGGCACCGCCCATGGCAATATTGCTACCGCCATAAATCTGGATAGTATCATTGCCGCCGATTGCATCGTCAATCGTTTCTACCGTCTTCACAGCATCGTTTTCGACGTACTTACCACCATCACCGAGGACAACGTTGTTGGCTCCGCTTTCGGGCTTACCGGCAACACCGATCGTAATCGTATCGTCTGCGGCACCGCCCATGACCGTGTTATCGCCACCATAAATATCGATGGTATCATCGCCACCAATAGCGTTGTTTGTCGTCTCGACGTAATTCAAGCCGGCGTTGATCGAAGTATCATCTCCGATAACGTTCGGATCCTTATTGAATTGAGCTATACCGCCATCGCCAAGGACAACGTTATGGTTGCTCGAAGACGTTGTAGGTTCACCAATGTTGATGGAATCGCCCTCGGCACCGCCCATGACGACGTTGTCACCGCCAAAGATATCGATTGTATCTTCACCGCCGATGTCATCATTCGTCGTCTTGATTTCGGCAGACACGCCCTTCTGGAGGTCGTACTTGCCGCCGTCACCAAGGACAACGTTCTTATTGCTGGTGACGCTTGCCGATTCGCCAATATGGATTGTATCACCGGCAGCACCGCCCATGACCGTATTGTCACCGCCATAGATGTTGATCGTATCAACGCCACCGATATCATCATTCGTCGTCTCGACAGTCTTCGTCGAAGCACTTTCAAAGTATCTGCCACCATCGCCAAGGACAATATTCTTGGCTCCGCTTTCAGAAGCACCAGGAACACCGATATTGATGGTATCGCCCTTATCGCCACCCATGACCGTGTTATTGCCGCCATAGATATCGATTGTGTCAACGCCACCGATATCATCATTCGTCGTCTTGATTTCAACAGAGACGCCCTTGATTTCTTCATACATGCCACCGTCACCAAGGACGATGTTGTTGTTGCTAAGCGTTGTAGCATTAGCACCAACTGTAATTTGGTCACCTTCGGCGCCACCCATGACCGTGTTGTTACCGCCATGGATAACAATGGTATCTTCGCCACCGATATGGTCATCGACAGTTTCAACAGTCTTCTTCAAATCGCTTTCAAAGTACTTGCCGCCATCACCAAGGACAACATTGTTACTTCCGCTGTCGCTGGAATCGCCAATCTTCGAAATGGTAATATTGTCGTTAGCAGCACCACCCATGGCAACGTTATTGCTTCCGGTAATGGTAATCGTATCGACATCACCAATTCCATTTTCAATCGTCTGTACTTGGTCTAGATGCGTGACAAGTTCGCTATTGTTGCGCCAATCGGTATCAACAGTTTCTGCAGTCGAGTAGTTGACTTCACCGTTATCGCCAAGGACAACATTTTCACCACCCGTCACATGAATGTCATCATTAGCAGCACCGCCAATGACAACGCTATGGAATCCACCGGCGGTAATTTCATCGCGAGCACCAACATCAAATCCTACAGACTTGATAGAAGACGCTTCACGCGCAATACCGTCCGTCTGCTTTTCGAGATTGTCTCCAACCTTGGATATCTTCGTATGAATAGTCTCGTAACTCGTGATGGCACCATCGACTTTCTTTTCGTAGCCCAAGTTCGTAACAACATTACCTTCGGCATTCCTGTACTGGATATTACCCATATCGCCGAATGCAATCACGCCCTTCGACACATCGATCTTATCAGCACCTTCACCACCGAAGATTATCATGCCATTCTTGGTGACTCCATTCGAATCAGCCTTGATGATATCATCACCTTCGTCCGTATTGATTACAAGTTTGCCATCGGCTTCATCCTTATAGCTGCTGACAGTAACCTTGTCCTCGCCCTTACTCGTGTTCACGACAGTAAAGGTCTGGAATCCATCTTCACGATAGAGAGTCTTCGAAACATCAACAGTATCCTTGCCAGAGCCAAGGTTGTATTCGCCGTACTCGAAGTTGTTGGAAACGATCTTACCCTTCAATTCACTATGAGTAAACTGAGCGGAATCTGCGATAACCTTTCCATCTTCAGAGTACGAACTCAAGGCACTTGAAGCATCTAAAGAAGAATCCTGGTTATTCACAAAGATGCGGTCAGTATTATCAGCTTCATCGGTGAAGAGGTAATCCTTCGGACCAGAGAACATCGCCTTCAGACTGTTCTTATCAAATCCTTCCAAGGCCGCATTTAGCGTAATCGTATGTTTGTCTTCCGAAACATTTTCTATACGGAACCAATCAGATTCAACATCATTCTTGATGAATTTGACCGTTTCGCCAACCTTAACATTTGTAGCATCCTTCAAGAGAATTTCTGTTTTGGACGCCGAGATCGAATCGACGGGGTTCAATTGGGTAGCGTCATAAGAGCTTCGCTCATTGTATTTAGAAGCACTCTCAATATCATTTCCCATTTTGAACTTGTGCTTATAACGGAGGACCTCGGGATTATCGAAGTCCGCGCTCATGCCTACGCCTTCACCATAAGCATACACGTCACCTTCTACATCGCTAATGACATTCTTACTCGATTCAACCGTTGTCCAGCCGTATTCTTCTACGACTTCATCCGATTTCGCAGTTACAGTTATCGTCTTCGTTGTTTCACCGTTCTTAAATTCAAGGATAATACATTCACCTGAATTTACACCATCCGAAACATCAAGTTGGGCACTTGCCGGTTGGTTCTTTTCAGAAACAACTTCAGACGCACTGATCTTTACAAATACAGATTTACCTGCAGCAATTTCACCCGTATAATTCACGATGAAGGACGTTGCATTCCAATCAGAAGCTTCCGTCAGCACATGTGAAATCGGAGTTTGATCATCAACAGCAGTAAATGTCAACTGTTCACAGGTTTTACTTGACTTTTGATTTTCTATACCCTGCGCGTCGACAAACCTTGTATTGGCTTCAACAGTCACTTTTCCATGCAATGTTGCCAGACGATTGTTTGAATTATTGTAGAACACAAGGCTATCACCGTTCAACGCATAGTATATGCTTGCATCATGGCCACATTCAGCCTTAGTGAACACTTCATTACCATTATACTTAACAGAAAGAAGCTTATTAACAAATACATCCTTATTATCTTCTTGAACCTTTGCCGCAAGGTTATCATATACCAAGCGGAGTTTAGAACCATCCAAGCGCATCGTATTGGCTCGATAGTTCACAACCAAGGTCTTGTTCTTAAATTCATCAAGATTGACTAGAGAGAGAACTCCGTCATTCCTTACAAAATCAGTACCTAAAGTCAGCACTCTATCACTATTTTGTACATAAACAGAGAATTCTCCATTCACGAAATCAAACTGTTCAGCAAATTCTCCAAGATAAATATCCTGTTCTTGGACATTGAATTCGTCAGTTCGAGTCAACAGATTTTTAAACTCGTTGGTAACCGATTTATCGTCCTCTACATTTACGGAGATAACATTGACGGAGCGACTCAATTCAACATCACCGGAATTTTCCGAAGACGACCAGACACTCATTGCCGTAATAGAAGAAACAAGCGTATCTTCAAGTAACTTATCCGAAAGAGCCTTGACTTCAACAGCAACAATTCTATTAGATTCACTTAACTCAAATTCAATTTCATTCGAATAAGCGGTAATGTTATTGTTGTCGCCGTCAAAAGCCTGTTGACCAATAAGGACGCCCTTATCACCGCGCTGTAAAGCCGTGGTCGAAAGCATCGGAACAGTCAACTTGACGTTGATTACACCATTTTTCAAGTCACCAGAATAGCCGATATAGAATACACCGGTCTGACCTTCCTTAACGGAAATATGATCAAGATCAATATAATCGGCCTTTGACGAATAGAATACCGTCGGTTGCGAACTTGTATCCAAAACAGTGAACTTTTCATTATACAGCACACCGCTTCCGACATTTTCATCAGCACGAGAAACTTGGTCAGCATCAAGTCCTTCGGACTCCTTAGTCACGATTTCGTACTTCACATAGTTTGTCTGACCATCCGTATCGGAACTGCGTAGAGTCTTGGATTCGTCCAGACCACCAATAGAAACGGTATCGTTTCCGTGACCTCCATTGATGACTGTCGTTTCACCCTTATTATTCCCGAGAACATGGAACATGTCATCGCCAGCACCGGCGTCAAAATTGGTCGATTCGACACCAGCAACCTTTATACCAACAGAATTACTGAGCAAGCCATCCTTCGAAATAACGACCGTATCGTCTCCAGTTGTACCCGCAACATTCAACAAATCGTTACCGGTACCGCCATCGACCGATAGGGTTCCGCTTTCGACCGGTTCTGCAACATCACCCGCATTGTCAGGTTTCTTAAGGTAATTATAGATGGAGAATGTATCATCACCTCTACCACCGGCCATACTCAAATCGCCGATATTATGCAGCGAAGTAAACGAATCATTTCCAACACCGCCCTCGATATTCAAGCTCGAGCCCTTGGTAACACCGTCGCTCAAATACTTCTCGTCGGTTGTCAGAACCGTATTAAATCCATCATCCGCCGCAATTCCCTGTGTATTAGCCTTTCGTTCAGAATTGAACAATTGACCCACTTGGAACGAATCATCACCAGCACCACCATCAACATTGGTCGTCTTGGCGGTACCATCGATAGTTACCTTGTCATTACCTCCATTGGCATTCAAGTTGACAACATCGACACCACTCGTAAAGTTGATACGTTCAATATTTTCGTTGCCAACTTCATCCTTCGGAATATTGGAATCCGGCAATAGTGCGACAAAGCCCAAAGAACCGTCCTTGTTCATGCGCATGAGCAAATTGTCATTGTATTCCGTGCCTTCAATGATAAGCGTATCCGTATCGCGATTATCCGTTCCGGAATCAGTAATATTCGCATAATTCGTTTCGCTTTCACCCATCAGGTTCACGAAGATCTGATCGCTACCACCCTGGCCATCGACAAAGTCCATGCCCGGTCCCGTAGAGATCTTATCGTTACCGCCCTTAGAGTTAGACGTTACATCCTTGAAAATATCGCCTAACAAGCCTTTATTTTCACCGAATGTTATCTGTCCGCCATCAAACGCATTCTCGTAGTTCTTATCGTAATCAAGGATGCCGTCATCACCATACAAGCTATCGTTACCGGCACTTCCATCAATGATGTCATCACCTGCACCGCCGTAAATGATGTCGTTGTCAATACCGCCGTTAATGGTATCGTTACCACCATTACCATGAATGACATCGTTTCCAATGCCGCCTTCGATAGTATCGCCCTGGTCATTATCCGAAGAATAGCCACCATCACCAAAGATCAGGTCATCACCTTCGTCACCGTAGATATGGTCTACTTCAGCCACACCGGAATCGGTACTATTGGATCCTCCCACCTTGAATTGATCCCTGCTGATAACAGTACCACTCTTAAACTGAGCTGTATTAAATTCATCACTGAAGAATTTCTTATTAAACAGCGAACTAATATCTAACGAAGCACTGGCTAGCGAATCGCCGAACATGATGTCGTGACCGGAACCACCATAGAGGTAATCCTTGCCGGAACCACCAACAATTCGATCATTGCCTTTTTCGCCATAAATAAAGTCATTATCAGCACCGCCATCGATATTATCATTACCAGCGCCACCATAGAGGTAATCATTACCAGCACCACCGTCGATTATATCATCGCCACCATCAAGACTGATATCGGTACGGGAAATTTCATCAACAGCATTCTGAGATACCTTTCGGTTAATTGCGAATTGTGTTTCATTTGCTTCAATAGCAAATTCAACCCTACCTCCATCACCGAAGATGATATCGTCACCAGCACCACCATCAATTTGGTCATTGCCAGCACCGCCAATAATGATGTCTCTACTATTACCAGCAACGATTACATCATTACCAGCAATACCGGAGTCAACATAAGCCTCGACAACATACTTATGCTTAGCATTGTCTCCCTCTTTTTCTTCATCAATACGAGCAATACCCGTATCGCCAAAGATAATGTTTAGACCGTTAGCACCCTTGATATTGTCACTTCCGGAACCGCCCCAAATGATTGCTGCATAACCATCTGAAATAGTCAACCCAGACAAATCAATGTTATCGTTACCATCACCACCATTGATTTCGATATCAAAGTTGGCGTTTCCTCTCAATATAACCTTATCATCACCGGCACCGGCATTAATGATAAGTTTCCTACCCGACTTGACTTTTACCTTCTTTTTACCATTGGCCCAAGATACGGTATCACCATTTAGATCGAGAACCAATGTTTCGTTGACATCAGTGAGCGTCGGGTTAGTCTTGTCCGTCGAAATTCTATCACCCGCATTCGGTCCCACATGACCCACGACATCGCCTGTTTCGTTCTGTGAGGCCATCACAGGAATAGAGGAATGCGTGTAATCAAACTTGAACAAGGTAATATCGCCCGTGATATTCCATTTCTTGGTATAGAACAGCAAATCAACGTAAGCATAAAGCTTTGCAGTAATTTTACCATTTACATCAAAGAGACCAAATAGACCGTCTTCGATGATAATCTGGCCCATTTCGCTCAAGCGAACCTTACCATCATGATTCGGGTCGTAAAGGTTGAAGCCCACATTGATGCCAACACCTCCACCAATACCGGCAGACACACCAATGTTGATTTCTGCAGAGGCAGTAAGACCACCATAGAACGAAAGTTCATTGACGTCAACGCCATTCTTGTCCCAGTCGGCCACATAGAAACCATTGAGCAATCGGCTGAAATCCTTGTAATCGCTCTTGACCCATTGGCGAATGCCTAGCGTATCGTAACCAAACGCAAGCTGGATTGTAGCTCCGAACGATACTCCCAGACGTGCTCCTAGCGGTCCCCAAATGCGGATAAACTGGCTCCATTCAAAATCAAAGCAGAGCTGAGGCATGGTATATCTGACAAGATCGATATCTTCGCCAAGCAAGAGTTTGAATATTTGAGAAGGATTGCTCCAGATAAACTCCCAAGAACCAGTCCCTACGCTATGGAGACCTTGACTCTTCATCACGGAATTGGCCTGATCTTGGATACTATTATTTGAAAGTGCTGAAGCATACGTGTCAAGATATGTATCAAGTGAGGAACTAGATATCTTCCCATCCATAAACTGCTTTGCACTACTTTCTGCTTTAGTGCCTGAACCATCAATCAGCATAAAGTCGCCCAACTGAATCGCCAAGCCCTTGCCGTTCATCGTCGAAATCGTCTTGGAAAGCGCAATCAAGTCCTTGATGGCATAAATCATGGAATCATCGAACTTGCCCTTGCTAAACTGCTTAGCCAAGTCAAGCGGAGTAATTTTGATTCCAAGGTCCTTAAGTACCGGGAACGGAGTCGTCAAAAAGTCGATAAGTGGTTCGAGGGGTTCAATCACTTTCTGAATCTTGGATACAATAGGTCCAAGAACTCCACCGATAAAGGAACCCATATCCAGTTCAATATTTGTAAAGCCAAGATTTTTTATCTTCGATTCTTTAGGCTTAGTGACATCATCCGATCCATATTCCCATTCAAACTTAAATCTTCCATTAATATTGGGGAACTTCGGTGTATTTTTTTCAACATCCTTCGTTATACCGACGGTAATTTTGGCATTAATATTTACAGATGCTGAATAATCGAATGTCGGCATGGCAAATGCATTAGAAAGTTTTACAATGCCATACCCTCTATTAGCAAGATCCTTACTCGATACATAATTATTGACTTGTTCATCAGTCAGCTTTTCATATTCTTGTGTGCCCTTTAAACTAGTCGATTGTCCTGAATTAGCGTTATACAAAACACTACTTGGATTATTCAAATCAACGCCAAAATCAAGTTCAATCTTGGCATCTTCAGGCTTTGATATATCTAAAGAAAGTCCCAAACCGGCCAACGAACCAAGTATTTTTCCGTCTAAGGAGGCAATCGCCTTGACGTCAATTTCATTGCCATTTCCAAAGATGAAGTAGAACCCATTATCCTTGGAAATACCGAAACCAAATTCAAGCGCCCATGAGAGCGAAAGATTAAGCCCCATATTCGAAGAAAGGCCAAGACCAGGGAATCCCAAATCGAAATCTATGGATTTACCGTAATCGTACAATCCACCTAAGTTGAAGAACCATTCCGCAGAATCCTTTGTGGAACGATACCAAGTTCCCTTTCCACTATTATTCCCCGATTGCGTCCAGTCGCTGTTTCCGGTCCAATCAAAGTAGTAATTATCACTCTTATCATAGCTAACGTTGCGCAAATAATCGCCAAACAAGTCATTCATCTTGTTGGCAACCATTTCAGCCGTCAAACCAGTTGATTCATAAACAAACTTCGAGAACGGATCAAGAACCTTATTTCTAAGAACGCTCAAGAAATCGACACCCGTACTTAAAGCAGAACCAATCACAGGAACAGACTTGAGTTTACTTCCCATGTTGCTATTCATGCCGCTTTCCAGCATTTCGAACAGGTTATTCAACCCGGCGACTGCAAGCTTTATTTGACTGAACCAATCAAGGTTAGCGAAATCGGCAAGCTGTTCAATTTTTTCATAGACATCCGAGAAATCGACAATTAGATTATTATTCAAAGAATCAAAACTATCTTCTCGTCCGGTCTTTATGCCAACACCGAAATTACCATTGCCGATATCTTTAAGATCGTACAAAGACTCCTTATTTTGTTCGCTCTGACTGCTCATATAGGCCTTCATGGCCTTATCAACAGCCTTTTGAGCACTTGAGAACGTCGTATTCTTCTTGAATTCAACTTCACCATCCATGCACTTGCCAATAAATATATCGCCTAGCGACATATTGCACACAGAAATCGGAAGTTTACCGAAAATCGCTACAGGTATCGTATACTTGAATTTTTCAGAATCATCAAGGGTAGAATCATCAAAATCGTTGAGATTTTTACCACTGATATTCAGCGAGCCATCAAAACAAGCCTTGCCATAAATAAAGGCATCATTTTTGTCGGAACCCACAGAAATCAGGTTACTCAACAAGCTCTTATCGTCCCCTGTATTAATGCCTAAATCAAAGCTCAGTTTGTCACCAGCAATAACAATTTCAGCGCCAAAATTAATGGGTTGGGTAAGCATCAAATCCAAGTTAAACGCTTCGGTGCCAAAATTCATTTGTGCTGAGAAGCCGAACCAGAATCCACCTGAAACAGAAAGGTCTATATTACCCTGGACACCGCTACTATTTCCACCGAAGTTGAATCTATGGCGAGTTGCAAAATTCTTTTGAACATCAAAACAGAGTTCAAAGCCATTAAAGACTTGTTTTGACTCGCCATTGTCTGTGACAGTTTTATACACAGGTTTCAATTCAAATAACTTTCCACCATTGTGCGAACCGAGATTAAATTCCACAAGGTAGGAATTCAACATGTCACCAAATTTTTGGATAGTCGTTACCTTTTCTGCGCGAAGCTTTGCAATAATACCCCGCAAATCATTGGCAACATCCACCAAATCCCTTACAGACTTGTTGATAACAGGAATCTTAACATCTGTCTTTTTAGTAACGGCATCTATACGGTCAATCAGAGTTTCAAGCAACGCATATAGATTTTCTATCGAGAAATTCTTGAATTGTGCAAGAATATCTTCAAACGCTTTATCGTTGAAATCTAAATCGCCTTCCAGCCTATAATGATCTTTATTTAATACTTTAATATTTCCAGCAACTAGTTCAGTCGCATTACCAAGCACATCGGCATAAGCTTTAAGTTCAAAGCCGTTTTCACCTTCCCCAAGATCTAATGTTGGAGAAGCTTTAAACCCTAAAATATCAGCAGTTTCATTTTCGCCAGCTTTAGTAAGTGTAAACGATGCTTTCAGAGCAGCACTGCCATCTGCAATGACATCAACGCCCAGGAATCCAATGGATGCAGTGGCGCTTGCAACATATACAGCCCCACTCCAATCATTTGAATCGCTCTTTTTAACACCATCAATCGAAATTAAGGAAACTTCCAATGATTCTATATATTTATTCTCGGCATCAAGATTAACTTTTAAAATCCTATAGTATTTATCAGCAACTTTTATAAATCCATCGGCGTTATAGACATAATCTTTTTGATTAAGCTTGAGGATAACACGGTCATTCTTAACTTCTTTACCATTAAAATCAACCGCATTGCCCATTGAAAGCGACAAATCAGCGTTCAACGAAATATTTTCAAGGCTAATGGCCTTAGCCCAATCGATTTCCACCAACGAGGCACCGACAATTTTCCATATATCGCCAACTTTCCGAGCCTTTTGTCCAGCACTAAATCCGAGCCATTCAAGGACCTTGCTTGTACCAATAGTTTCTATAGCGAAGTCAGTTTCATTTGCATCTAATGAAGTAATTTCAAGATGATCACCCACTATTGCTATATGATAACTTGACAGCTGACCATCAATTTTCGAAACCAGTTCACCAATGGTACTTTCATCCGTTGTTGACGCATCGGTTTTTAAATTCAAAGCATCATTACCAGAGAAAAATTCCTGGAAATTAACTTTATCGTTTCCAATCTTGAAATCTGAATTTAGATTGGTCAACTGCGTCACATTAGGAGTATCCCCAGTGTCTTTGTAAATATTAATAGAGACATTACTTTCTGTCGAAGTAAATACTATTTTCTCATCTACCACATCTACCGATACACCGGACACCGATAAAGCTTTTATTGTGGCATCAATAGCATTCGCAAGGCTGGACATCTTTACGCAATCGCTCGTATTAACGTAAACATGCTCACCACCCACGTCTATATCAAGCACACAATTTGAATTTTTAACAATAAACGCATTTTTGTTGCTCTTTATACTTACAATCCATTTTGAAGTCACCACACCAGAATTAGCTTCCGTAACATTAACTTCGCTATAGACAAATTCTAAATCGCCATTGAATGCGCTAAGATCGATATCCCGAACGGCATCTTCTGCAGCATCGACATCGTCAAATTCTTCATCGAAAATCCATGGAATAAACGTTACGTTTTTCAGCATGTTTTCTTTATACAGAGAAGGATCTTTACTATTTGAACTCGAATCGATTTCATAAATAAACGTTCCCTTCAAACCACTTGTTTTTACTACAGCTGAAGGCGTTATTTCACCAGAAATGCGCATGTAAGTGATATCATTCGCATCAGTTCCACAGAGATAATAATGAAGAACATTCACCTCACCACGGTCATTCGTGGTATAACCTTGAATTCTTCTTGGATCACATCCGAAAATGATATTACCATTAGAATCCACATCCACCACGTATATGCCATACGTGTTCATAACGGAGCGGCCTTCTTCAACACCTGAAGGAAGTTCTACACGATCTCCATACTTTTGCAAATCTAAGTATTCATTTATCTGATTCTTAAGTGTTTTTTCTAGAATTATCCCAGTTTGTACAAGATCACTAATCGTTTTTTCTTTTATTTCAATGAAATCGGTCTTACCAGCCTCATTTGATTTCACAAAACTAATTTTCCAAATTCTGCTACCATTTGAACCGGATACAGTTCCACAACTTACAGTCTGCAGATTGGTTCCAATGAGTTTCAATTCTGCAAATGCATCACCACCAGAAGATGCCGATTCATCATCAGAATATCCCTTTTCGATATCAAACTTCTGTTTCGCGGTAACATAAAGACAATTGTCTGATGTAAATCCAATACTATATGGATCCGAATCTGTTACATCATTCCAAGTTTCTGTAGAACCAATTTCTGCATTTGCATTGATTTTAATTGTTCCAAGAGTAGAATTATCACTTTCACTAGAAACTTCACTGTTGACTAGTTTAACGTACAAATCATGGTCAAAACTACGTTTGTTCTGGACTTCAAAAGTTGCGTAGTAAGAGTCCTTTGTAATATCAATCTTTTTGCCATCTACATCCTTATTTTTCTCAATACCGATATTTGAAAGTTTTGTATCTTCGTCCAAGTTTTCACGAGAAAAATCAATTTTCAATACAAAAGATATACCAGCATTTGCGGAAACATTGATATATCCATTTGTAGAAACATTCGCCAAAGAATTCTTCAAGACATTGGCAAAATTCAAACCAAAATCATAACTCTTAGTAAACGTAAGATTGAATTGAAGCTTACTGCTTAAAATCGTATCAGTGCCAGTTGCTTCAGTCAACCCTTCTGCATCTGAATAATAACCTAGGAGATTACAAACATCTGAATCAACTCCAAATACTGTTTTCCAGGAATCATTAAATACATTGACAAATTCTTCGATATCGCCAAAACGCTTTTTATATTTACCATCTATACATTCAAGGAGACCATAGGGACAATCATTTGTTCCGTCACCGTAAACGACTTTTTCAACTTTTTCGACAATATCTACAACCTTCTCGATCGAACCGTCAAGGAAATCGAGTTTCGTATTGCTTTCAACCAAGCTACGCAAAGCCGTCTGCAACGTATTCAATACTGCATGGACCTGGTTAAGGAGAGCATCTCCAGAAAGTGACGCATATTGCTTGATGGAATCCGGAATCAACCATTCATTGTTTCCAAAGTCGTAACCGAAGTTATCCAATTGACTTTGATTATCTACAGTTAGAAGAGTCGTACTTCCTGCAGCAAGCTTTATCTTTGTATAGGTAAGCGTAATATTGTCCGGATTCACCTTTAAGGAACCGGAGCCATCATTATTAAGACTTACAGCAAAATTAAGATGTCCATCATCTAATTGAGCACTAAACAATCCAAGCGAGAACTTATTGATGTCACATCCAAGATTCAGGTCAATTTTATCCAGCGAACAACTTTCAAAGCTAATATTACCATTTTCGACTTTAACAACCAACTTAAGATAAACATCAAAATCGACATCAAAACCATCAACGCTTAACAAGCCTAAATCAACATTCTTGGCATATTTGAGCGACTTGGGAGAAAGTTTAAATAGCAGCGTATTTTCACCATCATCCAAATCAAGTAATTGAGCCGTCGATGATGTTGGAGTCGTCAACAAATCCACAAACGTCAGCACACCATTACTATCATCAACTACTTTATTCAGCATTTCAATGCCAGCAGGTAAATCGCCGCCTATATACCCAACAAATGCATTCTGCAAAGCATTAATGTCAAGCGTTTTCGCAGTGGCATCAACAGAACCCGCAAGACCATGCTGAACAAAGTTCCATGTATCACCAAGTTTCTGAACAATATCTTTTACTTCAAATTCTTTTCCACCAATATTAAATTTAGCATCCTTCAAGAACGGGATTTCAATATTCCCTATCACAGACAAGATTGTATCAATATTTATGAAATTTGCTATATCAAAAGCATCATTACTTTCAAGATTCACATCAAATGTAGGCGCAACAGTGACCGTCAAAGGTTCTCCATTTTTCACCTTCACCGGCCATTTATCTGTATTAGAAGAATTTATACCCGGCAGCACTAATTTAAATAGATCAAGAGACGCATCAAGAGAAATTTTTCCATCATCGTCATTAATTGCAAACTTCATCAATACCGTAGCATTGACATCCGTATCAACGTTAGCAACACCTAAATTGAAATTAACATCTCCAATTTTGGTCGTAAATTCAACCGTCACTTCTTGGTCAATTGTAATCGGGTCAGTAGTACCCAAATCTCCCAAAAGATTAGCTACATCCGTACCATAATCAATTATTATACTTTCAAAAGGATTATTGACATTTGTAATAACCTGTTCAACAAAATTTTTCACTTGAGATAAGTCTAATTTTACATCATCGCCAACTTTATCCACATAACCGTTCAAAGCAAGAGATATATCTTTTACATTCTTTACATTATCAAGAATCTCAAGCGCTTTATCTTTTAACGTACCGCTGATGTACGGAATATTAATCTGTTCAAGGCTATCCCTTACAATCGATAAAGGATCAACGGCTTCAAGAATCGATGAAAAATCTTCAAATTCTGCAGGATAAGCCCAGGTACCATTGTTATAACCAAGCGATCCGCTTTGTAACGTCACTATGGCAACATTTTTATACTTTAATGCAACTTCATCATAAGACAAGCAACAGTTATTTATTTCAAATTTAGCATCTTTCGTACCATCTTGTTCATCAACAAAAGATGCCGAGGCCGAAGCAACAAACTTTCCTTCAGAAAGGGCAACCTCTAAGCCCTTAAAATCAAAGCCAGTTATATTATCTTTTTCAAAACTAAAATCAAAGCCTCCAAAACCAGCTGATTTCAAAGAAACCGTTCCATTTTCATCGACATCAATCGTAAGAGTCACTGAGATTGAGCAATCCGTTGAAATATCAGCTAACGAAATATCGCCCAAATCCAATTTATCCAAAGAGCTTGTTTTCGGAGTAAATTTAAACGTAAGAGTCTTTTCGCCTGGAGCGAATTCAAGGACATTACTCAAAGCTGTAGCACCACTATCGATACTACCAACAAATGCATAGAATTGGTCCTCTGCATTATCGACAACGGCTTTTTCCACAAGTTCAATCTTATCGAAAATAGAGCCCGTCAAATTCTGCAATTTAGACTTCATCACATCTAAATTCAATTGAATTTTTTCTTGAGCATTATCAACAGCGTCCTTTACAACATTAACAACGCCGTCACCATACAAGGCTTCATTAAAGCTAGTCCAATAACTATCCGCCTCTTTTACTATTTTGAGGATATCGTAATTTTCGCCAGCGATATTCAGCGTAAGCTTATCCATGCCCGGAATTTTCAATTTTTCAAGCAAAGAAAGCACGCTAGTAAGAGAGATGTCGTCATTCAGTTGTATTTCCGGAATAACATAGCTCCATCCATCTGCAGCATTCCAGGAAACAGAAACCTTATTTCCATCAATGGTAAACGGCAAGCCTTCAGGGATAACCTTATCCAAGTCAATATCAAGATTTACAGAATTAAATTCGACATTATACTTGATTCCCTCTTCATCGTTCTTTTCAATCGTAACCTTTAAAGCTATCGAAATCGAGACACCAAGATTTTCAAGCGAAAGCGTATGGATATTTAATTTATCCAAGTATGCAGTTTGCGGGGTAAACACAAATGTATATTCACCACCTTCCCACTTGTCATAATTCTTCAAAGCAGAAGATGCCGAGCCCCAAATATCAATTCCGTTGGAAAGTTCATCAATAGTGTTAACGGCACCTTGCACGACCTTAATATTCGAAAGCCATGCAATCAGTTCACTTTCCTTGCCATCGATAAGATTTTCAAACGTAGACTTCAGAGCGTTGGGATCCATGTCAAACATAGACGCGGATTCAGTCACTTCGACTGCAGTCTGCAATGCTCGAGAAACATTAGTCCAAACGTTGGATATATTATTAAATATATCGGAAACAGCAATGCTTGTTCCGCCTATCTGCAATTGACAATCCTTCAAGATAGGCACACTGCTCAACAGCGTATTAACCAGCTCTAACGAAAGTTCTGGCACGCTAAATTCAATTCCATCAACGCCCCATTCTCCAGCTTCATAGGAAATAACAATGCCATCATCGGCAATTGTAAACGGCAATCCCATGGTACTCGAGGGCTTAATAGCAAACTTAAGCGAATCCAAAGAAACGCTATCCAAGCTTATTCCGCTAGTTTCATCAACATTAACAGCAAAATTTATGCTGATTTCCGTACCAATCGTTACACTCGGGAGTTTGACGCCATAGACATCAAGTTCACTCAATGTCGCATTTTTCGGCTTAAACGTCATCTTAAAGACATTTTGTCCATCATGCAGTCCAAATAAACTACCATCGGCAATTTCACCCAAAAGATTAAACGCTTGCGTTTCGGCATCGGCCAACTTGAGATTGATTGTGTCAAGTAAAGCACCCAACTCTGAACCAGCAATTTCAACAAAAGCGTCTTTTAATGCTCCAACATCAATGCTATACAAGATATCCGTGACTTCATCCGCTTTTTGCATGGTCTTTGCAATTGCACGAGACAAATCATTTCTTATTGTATCAATTTTAGATGCAAGTTGCAGAACAGACAAATTCATTTCGCCAATAGGCAGTTTCAAGTCATTGAGGAACGGAATATTTTGCGCTAAATTTATAACACTTTCAAGCGAGAATGAATCACCATTGAAAAGCGAAGTAAGACTTGAAATTTCTTCAGGCAAGATCCACTTATCTTCGGCATAAGAGTAGGAGATTTCCCCCGCTCCAAGGCTCAATAAAGCCGTACTACCCGATTTAAGTTCTATTCCGCTATATGTAAGACCGGCATCACAAGTTTCCACAACAAGATGATTTTTGTCGTTTACAATAGCCAAGCTTAAATCAAATTTTCCACCCTGAAGAGTTGCAGAAACACCACCCAGCGATATCGTTCCAACGCTAGTTTTTTTCATATCCATGCTGAACTTCTGCAAAGAAATGTCTGCAAAGGATATTTTGCCATTTTCAACGGCTAACGTAAAGTTAACAACAAATGAAGCGCCAACTTCAACATCATTCAAGTCAAAGAGACCCAATCCCAGCTTTTTCAGAGTTCCAGAATTAAGTTTAAGTTCAAGCGCGATATTATTTTCACCTTCGACAAGATCCATGAAGGATGCATTTCCAACTACACTAATGCTCTGGACAAACGCTTCAAGTTCTGTCAATTCTTCAGATACAAGAGACGTTAAAGACGATCTAAGCTGATCCAAGTTCAGCTTAAACTGAGCAACTCCCTGATCCACAGCATTTTCAATTTGTTCAACGCAATTATAGATGGTTCCAGGGGCATAGCTCCATATCTTTTCCACTTTGGATGCAATTTCAAGAACAGAATATTCCTTATTTCCAACAGGAATTTTCAAACGGTCAAGAATCGGAAGGTTTGCAGACGAAATTCCCCTAAGCACCGTGGCCAAAGAGAAATCATCATTCAAACTGATTTCCGGGATGGTGTACTCCCATTCATCTCCATTCCAAGAAATAGAGACTTCGTTACCTTCAATGACAAACGGAAGCCCCTCCGGGATGCTTTCATTGATGGCGATACCAAACTTGAACGAGTCAAAAGAGACATCAAAAGAGGTGATGACGCCCTCATCGTCAAGGATAACGCTGAAACTGAAGCCGATTTCCGAATTGACATCGACATCGGGCAAATCGACTCCCATTATAGAGAATTTATCCAAATTCGTATGAATCGGTTTAAAGACCACGTTGAACGTGTTCGTGCCCTTTTTCAGATCGAATGCACCTGCAACGTTCGAATTAAGGATATTGACAAAACTATTATCGTCCATATCGGAGAGCTTGAGATTGACTGTTTCAAGCAATCCGTCGATGTTCGAAGTCAAAATATTGCTGAATGCGGTATGCAAGGCTTGGGCATCTACACGGCACAGCACATCCGTAACGTCATTTACCTTTTCCGCCGTCTGAGCAATGGCATAAGGCAAGGCCGTCCTGAAATCATTTACTTTACTCAAAACATCTTGCAGAGAACATTCACCTATGCCAGGTAATGTAAACTTGACATTGTCAAGATAGGGAACATTGGACGCAATATTGAGAATCGTACCGAAGTCGAAGTCATCGCCCTCGAAAATGGAAGAAATATTCTTAAATTCGTTCGGCAGAGTCCATTCGCCATTTGCATAAGAGAACTCGCCCGCATCGAGTTTCACCAACGACGTCCCGGCTACAGCAAGGCTGATTTCATCGTAAGTGAGAGCGACATCGCACTTGTTGAATGAGAATCCGTTATCGGTATCACCACTGATTGATGCCGCAAAATCGAACTTTCCGTTGTCCAAATTGATTTCGACGCCACCAACATCCAGGCTAGAATCAATGGACTTGGATACGTTCACGTCAAATTCGCGGAGAGAGATTTTTTTAAAGGAAATCTTACCTTCGGCAAGCGTCACGACGATATCAACGGCGATCGGTGTATCGACATCGAGACCTTCGAGATTGAACAATCCCGCACTAAGTCCATTCAGCGAAAGCTGTTTCGGCGAGAAGAACACAGTGATGGTATTATCACCGGAGATCAAATCAATATACTTATCCGCCAAATTGGCCACATTTTCTACAGCGGAATCAAATACCTTGATTTGAGCCTCGGCCGTATTGATGAGATCCGTTTTTATAATTTCGATATTCTTGATAAAGTTATCAAGTTCTGTCTTCTTTTGTCCAATAATATCGTACAGGTGGTTTTTCAGCTGTTCCATGCTAAGCATGAACTTATTTGCAACCGTTTCAGATTTGACAACGGAACTATACAAAGAACCGGACAGAAGTCCCCAATAGGTATTGACTTTTTCAACAATGTCCAGGGCACCATACGATTGATTACCAACGGTAAACAAGGTTTTATTCAGGAGAGGAATGTCGAGCTCCCTCAAGCCATCCAATATGGCTTCCAAGGAGAACTCGCCCGTCACTTCAATTTCCGGGACTGTAGCAACAAGGTCTCCGCTTTGCAAAGAAACGCTCAACTCATCGCCATTAAGGGCAATCGGCAGACCGCTGGGGAGCTGGATTCCCGTCACACCCAAATTAAATTGTTCGATACTTGGTATACCAAAAGAAACCTTTCCGTCAGCGCTGATATTTACGCTCAATTGAACAGCAAAGGAGAAGTCCGCATCAAGACCGTCCAAATTCAATGAGAACAGGTTCAGATTATCCAAACTGCCAATCTTGGGTTTGAAGAATAGCGTAATTGTATTTTCGCCTTCGACCAAATTGATGGCTTCGTTAGCCACGTTGTTCAAGGCATCGATAATTGCATGGCCGTCGATCTTCAAGCCATCCAGGTAACCCTTCAATTCGTTCCACTTGTCACCGGCAATGGCTTCCAGGCACTGTTGCAGCGTCTGGACATTCAATACAAACTGCTGTTGGATTTGACCAGCCTCCGACTGGACCTTGCTAACGGCGGCACTCAAGGCCATCGATGTTTTCGCCCATACGTCATTCAATTTCTGTGCGACTTGAGCGATTGAAATCTTTTCGCCGCCAAAGTTCAACTTTAGCTGATTGAGGTAAGGAATCTTCGTAAAATCAAGGTTTTCAAGCACCGTTTGAAGAGAGAAATCGCCCTTCATCTGGAAATCGGGCACATGGACATCAAGATTGCCATCGCTGTTCGAAATTTTCAGATAATCGCCTTCTGCAAACGAGAACGGCAACCCGGTGGAATTTTCGAGCTTGAATTCCAAGTCAACAATAGTTGTCACGTCCGAGCCGTTATAAGACAGGCTCAAGTCCGGAGTTTCTTCAGACAAGTTCTGTTCGACAAGGCCCATTTTCATAAACGTGGCATGCAGGCCAAGATTCTGAATTTTGGCTTCGAGTTTTTCGATAACCGGGGTTTCGACGTTTATGTCGCTAACGTCTTCAAAATAATACTCGTCGTTATCGCTGTTCAGATCGACGGTCATTTGGAGCTTGGCGGCTGTAGAAAGCGTCGAAGTTCCATCCATCTTGATTTCGCCCAAAGACCCTAAGTCAAAGCCCAAACCACTTAAGGATTTGTCATAGGTATGGTCGATACTGACAACAAGCTTGCTACCGTCAGCAGAGAAATTCAACCCCTTGTACGAAGTTCCATTTGAGGATTGAAGCACATTTTTGACATATGTGTTCACAAAGTCTTCCAGACTCAGTTCTTCAATTTGGTTATCAGCGTTTTCGACAGCGCTGTTGAAAGCCTCAATTTCAGCCTTGGCCGTTACAATCGCGTTCTGAAGGATTTCAGTAACCTTATCTACAATTTCAGACTTGAACTGGTCGGCAGAATCACCGAGCATGGAGACGAAATCAGCGGCATTTTGAGCAATACCTAAATTAGAAACATCAAACTCCGTAACAGCGCCAATCGCTTCTGAAGCCTTGTTTGCAATAGAATCCGCAACATTGGCGAACTGATTTGCATAGTCTTCAAGTTTTTCAACATCAAAAGCAGCAGGAGCTGCATCCATCATCAAGCGTGGCTCGAGATTTTCGATTTTAAAGTTCTTTTTAGAACTTATTCTCGACCTTGTTGCCTTTTTGGCGGTATTCTTGGTGGTTTTGGTGTTTTTACGGGAGTTGTTGTTTGTTTTTGACATAGAGATTGCCTTTGCACTTTGTGCAATGCTTTGCGGCTCGGTCCTGGCCATACAAGTACGGTCAAGTCCCTCGCCTTAGTTGCGTTTGGTACATCTGCATGTACCGATTTTAATTAAACTTTTGGTAAAGATGAGCCTCTACCCCTCGGAGGTACCTCAATTACATTTTTTCAAACCTGTTAGAATTTTTTTATTCCAGTTTCACACAGCGGACAGAACGACCAGTTAAGACGAGTTTTAATGGTTCCAAGTGAAAAACCTGTAATGGACCTGTAATAGTAGCTGCGGCCATTTTTAGCGGAAAAAGAGGAAGTCTTTTGGATGTTGGAAGACGAAACCTTTTTACAGATGACGAATAAAGACAGTGGTTTCATTAAAAAATTGGATTTTCTCATTCTTAACTCCTAAAATTATGCGATAAACGCACAAATAGGCTTGCAAGTTCTTCTAGCAAAGCTCTGAAATCAAAATTTCAGAGCTCGTTTGAAGAATATTGACTAAGCGTTTTTATTCTCGGGGAGACCGATTTCAATCTTGCCGTACTTGGCTTCGTATGCCTTGAGGGTAGCCCCGAGCATGATCGCAAGACGTTTTGCAGTAAACGGAGTCATCACCACGCGTTCGGCGATATCGACATCCACCTTTTCCTGGTTCATTTTCCAGACGCGGTTAACGCCCAAAAGCATCATCACTTCTTCACGACCGGCAACCACGTTCGTCGCATTCACATAGATGCTCTTCATATTCGCATCGTTCCATACGACTTCGGGTTCTCTGGCGGCTTTTGGTTCGTTCGCTGCAACTTTCTTTTCTTCGGACATATTTATCTCCAAGGGTTAAAAAACTTTTTCTAAGTTTTTAATTGACAATGACTTACGTTATTCTTCCAGTTTTCTTTTTACAGTCAAATTTTATCATTTTTCACAACAAAACGACTGTTAAGACAACCTACAAAAAACGCTTCTTTCTTAGTAAAACCAAGGATGAAAGTTTTTTGCAAGAAAAAACAAAGTCTTTTCCTACTCCCACACAGACAAAAGAATATAATTAAAATAAGAATAAAAAAAGGATAATTTCTTCAAAATAGCGGTAAACATATTTTTACACCATGCTTATCAACAAGGAAATCACATTATTTTTTTTTTACATTGTTATTATACCTTGACAACATATTTATGGTATTTTAGTTTTGCTCCGTTTTGGGACAAAAAACGCTCTTGGAGGCATTGATGAACTCTCTACGTTCATTTTTCAATTACCGTTTGCTCATAATCCTTTCTTCGTGCTTTATTTTCGGCTGTTCTGTGTCCGATTCCCTTGACAGTGATTATTCCAAATGGGACTTTTCGGGTTCCGTGGTCGATGCAAACAGCAATCAAGGCCTAAGTGGGGTCACAATCACCTACCAGAACACCTCTGGTGAAAAAACCGAGGCCAAGACAGACAAAAACGGGTTCTTCTTTATAGACGCCCTCCCCTATGGCACGCGTTCTTTTACATTCAGTTACAAAAAAATTTCTGGGAAAGACACACTTTACTACACGTCTAAAACGATCAATGTTACATCGACAAACGAATCTTCGCACATGGAAGGCGTTGTCGCCGGGACTTCGGCCGTTGTGCGTCTGAGCCCCATCAACGCCTCGCTAACAGGCGAATTCTACATCAAGGACGAGGACTCGGGCAAGAACTTGCCGGTTTCCGATGTGGAACTGAGCATCGTTTATTACGACACAAGCTTTATCAACTTGTTCCCGGAAAACCTTTCCGCGACAACCGATTCCGACGGGCGATTCAAATTCAAGGGACTCCCTGCGGACACGGGATTCATTTTGCAAGTCAAATCCTTTAGCGACAAAGATTTACATTATACGGCAAAAGATATTGCGCTCCCCCGTCTCAAAGCCGATGCAGAAACAAATCTTGGACGCATGTTCCTCGATCGCGATACGACCTATAAGAAAAACAACATTATCAAGTCTTCGAACGTCATCGACGCGAACATGAACGGATACAGCAGCGTTTCAACGCTCTTGACACCTTATTATGTATTCAACGAAAAAATTTCTGATAAAAATTTATCAGTATCTGTAATGGCCGATACGAATGTTTTCTACGTAAAGCCTAAACTTTCGAACGATACGCTGTACCTCAAGCATGATCTCGCATTCCCTTCCGAGACAAAGATTGTCGTAAGCATCACGGCTTACAAGAAAAGCAGTGGCGACCGCATCGCGCTTGAGCTGAGCGGAGATTCCGCTTTCACGACCGACCGCGGATTGTACGCCGTCACCAGCAACGCATGGCCGAGCAACAAAAAATTCAAGGCGACATTTGGAATCGACGACACGATCTGGGTCAAATTCAGCGAAACGCTCGATCCCAACACCGACCGTATCCAATGGAATTACGCCACCGGAATGGCCCGCACGATTTATGCAAACGGTTACTACGCAAACGCAAAATCGTGGGTCAAGAAAGACACGTTGTTTGTAAAGATGCTCGAAAAAATTCTCGACTCCCGCGTTCAGGGTGATTCCGTCGGCATGAACGTCACCGTCTATGCCCAAAACGAGATGTACATCAAGGGATTCATGCTCCGGACAGAACTCGAAGTTCCGCCAACGTCTTCCTCAAGCGAGGCCTCGTCTTCAAGTTCAGCAACCTCGGCAAGCACGGAATCTTCTTCGAGCGTTGCGATGTCGTCATCTAGCGCAGTTTCGTCCTCAAGCGCAACAACGTCTTCATCGAGCGTTGTGAAGTCTTCATCCAGCAACGCCACGTCTTCGTCGAGCGTTGTGAGGTCTTCATCCAGCAACACCACGTCTTCGTCGAGCGTTGTGAAGTCTTCATCCAGCAATACCACGTCTTCGTCGAGCGTTGCGCAATCTTCAAGCAGTTCCAAAGTCACCGAACCTGCCAAAGTGTCCAGTTCCTCCGCAAATTCCAGTTCGTCTAAATAATGATTCGTAAAATTATCACAAGTCTCTCGTTTGCAGCAGCCGCCTATGCAGCCACTTTTGACGGCGTCACCGAGCCAATCGCCCAGGCAAAAATCGGCTTTACCGTATCCGGGAAAATCGACAGCATCTGGGTCAAGGAAGGCGCATTTGTCCACAAGGGCGACACTTTGATGAACCTTGTCAAGACCGAAGAAGAACTGCGTGCAAACATCACGAAAATCGCCGCAGAAGACACGTCCAGCGTAGTATCGGCCAAGGCCAAGATGAGCACCTACGAAAAGGACATGCAGGTCACAAAAAAGTTGTTCGAAACATCCAATTCAATCAGCGCCGAACAGGTCTGGGAAAAAGAACTGAACTACAACGTGTCCAAAGCCGAATGGGAAGCCGCCAAAATCGCAAAGGTAAAGGATTCGCTGGAATACCGCATGGCCCGCGCCCAACTCGAAAAACAATACCTCATAGCTCCCTTTGACGGTGAAATCGTCGCCATATCCAAGAATAACAGCGAAAGCGTCGAAGGATTGGAGCCGGTCATAGAGATTGCCGATGTTCGCACCTGCCGCATGACCGCCTACATCATCGTCAGCAAGGCGAGCACGCTAAAAGTCGGCCAACAAGTCAACTTGCAACTCAACAGTGGAAAGGTCCGTAACAAGAAAGGGAACATCGAGTTCATTTCTCCCGTCGTAGACAAAGCGAGCCTTTTGCGAACAGTCAAAGTTGTTTTTGACAACTCCGATAAAGCCGTAGAACCGGGCGTCACCGGAAAGATTTTTGTCAAATGAACAGGCAAAATAACGCCATATTTCGGATAAGCGCAAGGCCATTCATTGCCGTGCTGCTTTTGGCCGTTCTGTCGTATGCGCAAGATTCGACGAGTGTATTGGATTCAGCAAAGATCTCGGACACAATAAACGCACAAGATTCGACAAGCGTACAAAATTCGACAGATACGCAAAAATCGACGACGTCGCAAGAGACTTTGGTTTCGCCGGATTCGACAAGTTCACAAGAAGTATTGGTTTCATCGGATTCAGCAAGTGTACAGGATTCAACAAATCCACTAGAAGCAAAAAGCACGCCGGATTCTCTTTTCATCGATTTCGATACCGCACTGGATGTCATCATTGCAAACAACATTGACATTCAAGAAGCAAAGTACAACTGGATGATGCAAAACGAAGCCGCCATAGGATCGTATGGCGAATTCGAACCGCATTTGACAGCGAGAGCGTTCAAGGAAAAAGGCGACGCTCCGAACACATTGTTTTCTGAAATCAAGGAAGAGTACAAGATTGGTATTCAGGGACGCGCCCCGACAGGTACCGAATACAATGTCGGATTCAACCAGGCGGGTTATTCCCATAGCGACTACACGTCGGAACTTTACTTTGGCGGTGAACTCAGACAACATCTTTTGAAAGATGGTCCCCTGTTCAGTGCACTGTTTAGCAACCAGCGTATCGCAAAACTTCAGAAGGAACTTGCATACCAGCAATATCGCGAAAAGCTGAGCGAAGTTTTGGAAAATTTCTGCGACACATATTGGAACTATTACTTCTCGCAGCAAACGCTTATCTTTGCGGAAAAATCAGCCTCGGTCGCAAGCGAAATCGTAGAAGACGCCCGCAAACGTCATGAATTGGGCATGCTATCGCAGCTCGACTACCAAAAAGCGGTTGCCGAATTTTCCGATCGCGAAGGGGCCCGCCTTGACGCACTAGACAAACTTCGCAGCGCACGTCTCGCCCTTTTGCTGATGCTTTCATCGCAAGATCTGGTGAGGGACCCGCGTCCAATTGCCATCGCTCCCAACAAGGAACTGGATTCCACGGCGGTTCTTGATTCGTTGACGTTCCTGGATTCCATCAGCATCATGCATCCCGCTTATCTCGCCCAAAATGCCGAAGTCGAAATTAGGAACACTAATTTGGACAAGAGCAAGAACAAATTCTTGCCATCTGTCGATGTAATCGGAAATTATGGAATCCGCAGCCGCGACAAGAATGCGGAAGTCGCATTGAACAACTTTAAGAGCAAGAACAGAAGACAAAGTGTCTTTGCCTACGGCATTGAAATTGACGTTCCTTTATTTGCAAATCTTGAAGAACGGCACCAAATAGCGGCCGAAAAAGCAAGTATCCGCTCCGCACGCTCCAGGCTTGCTTTATTGCAAGGCAAGCTCTACGAAGAATACCGCATACTGCAGCAACGAGCAAAGGAACTCCGTAGCCAATGGAAGCTAAGCGAAACGGCTGTTGCCTACCATGAAAAGGAACTTCAGGAAGAGTTCAAAAAAATGGAACTTGGCAAAAGCAACTACCACCTGATTTTCGACATGGAAGATGACCTGAGAGAGGCACAGCAACGCCACCTGGAATGCATGAGACAGCTTCGAATTATAGACGTCCGGCTCATTCGCGCAACCGGAAAGTTGTTGTCGCAAAACGGTCTTGAATCATGGAAAGACGGAAAGATTATTCTCCGTAAGGATTTGCTCAGTGACTAGCGCTCAAGTAAAACTGGACCCGAACGACATCATCAAGGCGTTACAAGGAGCCTTGAAAACGACCAATGCAAAAATTGGCCAGTTGACAACCGTTTTCGACATCGTCCAAAAAGTACTGGAAAAAGAAAAATTCAAGCAAGCGACACTTACTCTCGCAAGCGAAATCGCAGACCGCCACAAGGCCGAACGCGTAAGTTTCGGCTGGCTGAAGCACGATTACATTGTTCTCAAGGCCATAAGCCACACGGACCATTTCGAAAAGAAAATGCAGATCGTGCGCGATCTCGAAGGCGCCATGGAAGAAGCCTATGAGCAGGACGCCTCCATTCTCTACCCGCCTCCGGAGAACATTTCGCTTGCCACTCGAATGCACGAATCGTACAGCCAAACGTATAACGCCGGCTACCTGCTCTCCGTTCCGGTGCGTCACGGCGACGACATCATCGGCATCATCACTTGCGAACGCAAGGGATTGCCCTTTAGCGATGAAGAAGCAACGCAGATTCACTTGGCATCGAACCTTTGCAGTGCAAGGCTCTTGGAACTTTTCCGCAAAAGCAGCTGGTTCGGCGCCCGGATGATGCGCAGTACGCGCAAGGGGCTCGGAAAAGTCCTCAGGTACGAACACACTTGGGCTAAGTTCTTTACGATTCTCGGAATTGGACTCGTTCTATTCGCAACGCTTTATCCGCTAGAATACAAAGTAAGCTCCCCCGCCATCTTGAAGACGGACAAAATCATTTATCTCACGGCCCCGTTTGACGGATACATCGACAGCGTCTATGTCAAGCCTGGCGATGTGGTCTATAAAGATCAAATTCTTCTTCGTCTAGACCAAGAGGAGCTTAAGCTCGAAGAAGCGGACTTGCTCGCCCAGGAACAGGACAACCGCCGCGAAATACAGAAGGCTCAAGCAAGCCGTGAACTCGCCGAAATGCGAATCCAGCAAGCCAAGCTGGCGCAAACGCTCGCCAGGCTCAAGACCGTGCGCTATAAACTGTCGAAGGCTGTCATCCGTGCAACCGTCGATAGCGCCGTCATTGTCGAAGGCGATTTGCAAAAACGCCTTGGCGCCCCGGTAAACCAGGGTGCAGAACTGTTCCAGATGGCCTCCATCGAAAACATATACGTTGAATCAGCGGTAAGCGAACTCGAAATCGGAAATATCAAGCAAGACGGCGAAGGGCTTTTGGCCATCAAGAGCCGTCCCGATTACGTCTATCGTTTCAAAACGGAGCGCATCAGCCCGACCGCAACCGTCAAGGATCAGGAGAACACGTTCCCCGTTCGTGGAGAATTTGTCCGCAAAGTGCCCAGCTGGTTCCGCCCCGGCATGACCGGAATTTCAAAAATCTACGCCGGCAAGAAAACGCTCTGGTGGATTCTTTCGCACCAAGCCATCGACTACATCAGACTCAAACTCTGGTGGTAAAATCTAGGATTTGAGCCGCTTAGCGCATTCGCGGGCGTCGCGAAGTATTTCGTCTTCGCCTTCGACGTGGCGGTTTCGCATAACAAAATTGCCGTTGCACATCACGGAATCAATCGCGCCAGAATTAGCGGAATAGACCCAGTTGCTATAGACGTTGTAGCACGGCACCATGCGCTCGTTGTTGAGGTCAATCAGCAAGCAATCCGCAAGGAAGCCTTCCTCGATCCGGCCCGCCTTGAGTCCGAAGAAATTAGCCACGTTGCAAGTCGCCATCTTGAGCGCTTCTTCGGCCGGGAGCGTTTCCGCCGTCCCGAGATACTTGGCCAAGAGCGCAATCGTCTTCATTTCTTCTTGCATATCGAGATTGTTGTTCGACGAGTCGCCATCCGTCCCGAGTCCAAGTTTTATGCAGTCCTTGAGCATTTCGGCAATCTGCGGAATGCCGCTATTCAACTTCATATTGGAGCACGGATTCAGAATGGCGGTCGCACCGGATTCCGCGAAAATCTTGCGGTCGGACGCGGAGAAATGCGTACAATGTGCCGCCGAGAAATTCGAGTTCAAGCCTCCTAGGCGTTTCCAGAATTCCACTGGCGTGCAGCCGAACTTTTCCTGACAATTTTTCAGTTCCAGCACAGTTTCTGACAAATGCGTATGAATCTTGTAGTTCTCGGCATGGGCCAGTTCAATCAGTTCCGCAGTTTTTTCCTCGCCCACCGTATAAATGGCATGCGGCATGACCACAAGCTGCACGCGTTCCGATTCTCCCGTATGATTTTTCAGGAACTCGACGTTGTTCGCCCAAGCTTCTGCCGTCATCAGCGGTTCCGCAAAAGTGACGCCGATGGCCGCACGGATTCCCATTTCCTCGACGACACGCATCGTCTGTTCGCGATGCCAGTACATGTCCGCGAAAAAAACCGTCCCGGACTTGATCATTTCGAGAATTGCAAGACGACTACCGACAGCGATATCATCGGGCGTCAGTTTCGCTTCCGTCGGCCAAATGTATTCCGAGAGCCACTTGTAAAGTTCCATATCATCGGCAAAACCGCGTAACAACGACATCGCCGCATGCGTATGGCCATTATAGAACGCAGGCATAATCGCAAAATTCGAGCAATCGACAATTTCTGCATAGTCGTAATCAGAAGGTACAAGGGGTGTAGAAACCTTTTCAAAACGGTTCCCGGCAACAAGGATATCGGCACGAACGGCACCGGAAGCTTTCGGCAACAAGACCGACTTCAATATGATTTTTTTCACACTTACCTTCTTTTTGCAAAGGGGACAGACTATTTTCACCCATTTTGGAATATATTATATAAATATGAAATACGATTGTCCAGAAGCTTTGCCAATTTCAAGGAATGAATTTTCCCAGATATACCTGTTCAGGAATATCCAATTCGAAAAACTCGCCGGATTCCTATTAGGGTGTTCTGTCATAAACTACAACAAAGATGAAACCATCATCAATCCCACGACTTCCACAAAAGCCGTTTATATTCTCATCAACGGTTTACTTCAGGTCAATGTCGAATCGGAAAAGGGTGGAACATTTTCACTCACCATCAAGCCCGGCCAATGCGTCGGAGAGATGTCCGTTTTGGACGATGTCGCGCCCTGCGCTACAATCATCGCCAAGGAAAAAAGCAAAATCCTTTACATCCCGTCGGATATCGCGCTGTCGATGATACGCGTTTCTCACGAGCTTTGTCTTAACTTTTTGCTGATGTTGAGTCAACGTCTCCGCACGAACAACATGATGGTCTGTGACGAACAGTATCACATCCGCTGTATCGAGGAAAACGCGAGAATCGATCCGTTGACGGGACTGCACAACCGCCGCTGGCTAGAAGACATGTACACGCGTGAAATGCAGCGCAGCAATATCGGCAATTACAAGCTCACGGCGTTCATGCTCGACATTGACCATTTCAAGAAAATAAACGACACCTACGGTCATATGGCCGGAGACCAGGTCCTCATTTCGATTGCACAGACGCTTCTCCACAGTCTGAGACCCTCCGACATGCCGGTTCGCTACGGTGGCGAAGAGTTTACCATATTCCTTCCGGGAACAACCGACGAAAATGCAAGAATCATCGCAGAACGCATCCGTCGGAACATGGAAAACAAGACCATTTCATTGCCTAACGGGACAATCCTGCAAATCACGGTAAGCATAGGCTATGCAGAACGCATAGAGAACGACACCGTAACTTCGCTCATCGAAAGAGCTGACAAGGCCATGTACTACGCCAAGGAAAACGGAAGGAACCGCATCTGCAAGAATTGCAATGACGGAAAATTTGAGTTGATCATCTAAGGCCGAGGAGACGGCGCCAAAAGCTTAACGATCTTCCAAAAGTTTCTTCACGGAAAATGCAAACTCTTGAAGACTCGGATCTCGCGCGCCCATCAGCAAAATTGTGTCGCCCGGTTCGGCGTACTCGAGCATTTTCTTTGCGCACTCGTTGCGGTCGGCTATGTAAATCGCTTCGCAGCCCTTTAAAATCAGGTCATCCGCAAGGTCACCCGCACTGATGTCACGTGTGACCGTTCCGCCAGCGTAATAGATTTCGCTGAAGAACATCACGTCGTTCTTGCGGTCAAAATCCATGTCCATCGGACGGAGCGTATTTGCAATAAATTCAACCAGGTCCTTGCGCAAGAATCGCGTCGGGCCAAAGCCATGCGGCTGGAACCAGGCAATCACGCGGCCTTCGGTAAAGTCCTGGGCGCTCTTGATGCTCGCGGCAATCTTTGCCGGATTGTGAGCAAAGTCATCCACAAGCGTCACGCCGTTAAACGTTCCGAGAATCTGGTGACGGCGGAACACGCCCGGGAAAGACGAAAGCGCATCGGCACACGTGTGGAGCGAAACGCCCGCGCGGAGAGCGGCTGCGGTTGCGGCCAAAGCATTTTCCATATTGTGCTTGCCCGGCAGCGGAATTTCGAACTTCACAAGTTCATTGCCATGGCGCACGCGGAACTGGATATGCGTCCCGACCGACTTAAAGTCAATCCCCTGAACGCTCACGTAACTTTCATAGCCAAAGTCAAATTCACGACCGGCGCTGAACTTCTTTGCGAGCGGGTGTGCATCGTTCACAATCAAGATG
>JAEEGK010004378.1_pt1 | contig 34736 bp, 19 predicted proteins | sample 8958771 | NCBI WGS metagenome assembly JAEEGK01 (sample SAMN16246547, study PRJNA631951) | gut metagenome | biome: gut microbiome; feature: rumen; material: SC-attached | host: Bos | place: Iran: Karaj | collected 2018-10 | reverse complement strand
TTCCATGCGGATTGGACTTGCCATAAATTCTGCTTTTTCTTCTTCCGGAAGATATCCGCAAAGCTCAAGCAGCTTTTTAAAGAGCTCAATCTCTTCCGCATTTTCCAGAGCAGTATCATCATCATTAAGAATACGTTCAATTGTAGGCAGCAGCTCTTCTGCAGTACTCATGAGACTCTTTGCGCTGTTTTCCTGGAGGCTTGCCTTTTGAATTGCATTTTCTTCTTCAAGAGCGGCTACCTTCTGGCGCATTTCTTCCATTTCATCTGCATGCTGTTGCTCCATTCTTTCCATCTGCTCAACCCGCTGCTGATCCAAAAGCTTCTGCTCTTCTGCATTCTGATGTGCAAGCTCGTTTGCACGCTTTACAGTATCCATTGCCATAGAAGCAGTTTCCATCATTGTTGGAGCATAAGAAGGAGAAGGAGCTGCAGGTGCTTCCTGTACCGGAGCTGGCATAGGAGCTGGAGCTTCCTGCTGCGGAACCGGCTCCGGCTGTGGCACAGGCTCCTGCGGTGGTAAAGGCTGCTGCCCGGCACCAGAATCAGCAGCAGCACCCTGTGGAGCATTTGCAAAAGGATCCGGCATAGAATTAATATCAAATTCTTCGGGTTCTTCATCATGAACGGTAGTATCATCAAACTGGTCAAAGTCAAAGTTGTCGCTGTCAACATTATCAAGCATATCAGAAACAGAAGGCTCTTCTTCGCGTTCTCCATCCCCGGTAAATTTAGGCTCTTCAAAACCTGCACTTGTGTCTACAGGACCAATCTCGTCTTCTTCCGGTTCCTTTATACCAACAAGCTTCTCTTTATCCGAAAGCGGTTCATCTTCAACATCAAATGGAGAAACCTCTTCATCTGTTCCAAGTTCTTCTTCAAGATTTTCTTTTGGCTCATCGTCTTCAAAGAAATCCTCTTCTTCTTCCTGCAAGGCTTCCTGCATAGGAACGTTTTCGCCCATTGAACCAAAGTCAAAGTTTTCATCGGCAGGAGCTTCTTCTGTTGCTTCAGTTGCTTCTTCAGCCTGTTCTTCAACTGGTTCCTGCTCAAGAACTTCATCTTCTGCAACAGGTTCTTCCGGTACAATAGGTTTTTCAGAAAGGGCTGTAAGATAATCAATCTGCTTGTCTGCAAGAATATTCGGGCGTCTAAGGTTGCGGCTCTTGTTATAAGAATCTATAGCCCCCTGAAGGTCGCCTGTAGCAGTATAAATCTTTCCAAGCATATTATAGCCGGCAGGATTACGCATATCTCTTGCAACAAATTCCTTTGCCTTCTTTTCTGCATTATCATTATCACCAACCTGATTAAGGCGGTTTGCAGCAGATAAAAGATGATCTTTATAGTTGCGATTCAATTCTGTAATTTTATCATAAACCTTTTCGGCCTGTGCCTCGTCATTATTACAGATAAGATACTGTCCGTACAAATCAAGAACCTGCGGATCTTCCTTATCATCTTCATAAAGCTCTTTTACGTTTGTACCGGCTGCTTCAATCTGATTTGCAGAAAGCAGAGTCTGAACATATCTTTTCTTTAAGTCCTTGTCGTCTGGAGCAATTTCGAGCGCATCAAGAACATTCTCAAGAGCTTCATCCGGCTTATCACCTTTTTCCAGAGCTTCTGCAAGACCTGCAAGAATCTGAATATTCTGGTCATCGACCTTTTTTGCACGTTTAAAAGTTTTTTCTGCAGAATCATAGTCAAACTGATCCAGGTAAATGCTTCCAAGCATGGAAAGAAGCTTTACATCATTTGGATAAAGTTCAATAGAATGTTTAACAAGGTCCGATGCTTCTTTAGATTTCTGGCACTTTACCAAAAGAGAACTAAAATCTTTGATTGCGTCTACCCAACCCGGCTTTGCTTTAAGAGCGTTTTCAAAACAGCGGATTGCATCTGAATACATTTTTGCCTGACTGTAACAGCGGGCAAGGTTATAGTTCAAAATAGGATGGTTCTGATCAATCTGAAGTCCACGCTTAAAAGATGCAATTGATTTTTGATAATCCTTTTTCTCCAGGTAGATTGCACCAAGGTGATTGTAAGCAAGTACGTCCGATGGATTTTCATTAACTACAGAAGAGAATGCTTCAATAGCATCATCCCAGTTTCCCATCTCGCGGTAAGTAAAACCAAGATTATAATTAACGTCGGCAGACTGGCGGCCTTCATCAACAGCACGCTCAAGAATCTCAATTGATTCCTCATATTTTTTAAGACGACGGTAAATTGCACCAAGACTCGTCATTGCATCAATATAATGCGGATAGAAGGTGATTATCTGTTCATAATAAGGAATGGCCTTTGCATCCTCACCATTTTTTACATAGATAGAACCAAGCTCTTTAAGATAATCAACATTTGAAGGATCATCTTTTAAAAGCTGCTTATATAATCTGGCCGCAGTAGGAAAATCTCGCGAAATTACTGCTCCCTGTGCTCTTGTTAAAACCAGATTTTTTTCATTTACATTATTAACAAATTTTTTTGCCATATTCTCCACTCCCTATTTTCCCAGCTTTTGCATTGGCCTTGCAAAAACTTCCTTTGAAAGAGGCCCCGTTATTCTATCATCAAGCGACGACCACGAAGCAACTGCAAAGTAGTAAATCTTTCCGTTTTCAAGTCCAGTCAAAGTAAATGAGGTTGTATTTCCAACATTTATCGGTGATGGTCCTTCAAGGGCTACTCGCCCAAGATATTCACCAGGCCTATTTCCATAATATATGTAATAACCACCGGCGGTTTCATCTACAGAATAATTCCAGCTTAAGGTAACGCTGCCGTTTCCAGCCTGAGCTTTTACAGTAAAAGGCGGCAAAGGTAATGGCAATTCTTCAAAATCCAGCGAAATTTGTGTTACAGATGGAGATACAACCCCATTTCCGTCCGGATAAAGCTCACACATAACCTGAAAGTACATTCCCGAAACTCCTGTAATTGGCTTTCCGCTTTCTACACTCTTCCATTCAGGATATGAATCTGTCCAGTTAAAGTAGTTGTCACCGGAACGAACATAAAAGCTCACTTCTGTTTGCGAAGGTTCGCTCATTTCGGCAGTAAGAGAATTTAATATTGCTCCAGTCGAAACTACAATAGGCTTTGTTTCAAAGCGTCCACCCATCGGCTTATAAAGCATTCTTCCAAGAGCCCCCGCTGCTTCTGCAGACTGATAATCCGGAGGCGTATAAGGTCTTCTAAGAATACGTATTTCATCAATTTTGCCGGTATATTCTTTACAGAATTCTACTTGAGCAGGAGTTCCCATAATAATAAGAGAAACTTCTCCGCTTTCTTTTCCGTTTGAAGTAATATATTTGAGATCTTCTGTTACACCGTTTACAAGATATTCAAGAATGCCGGTTTCGCAGTCAAAAGACAGGGCATGATAAGACCAGGTATCCGGAATTATTGTAGAAGAACCTTTTAAATGGAATTCTCCGTTGCCATCCGGTCCTGCATAAGAATCAAAAAGATTAGAAATTGTCCAGTCAAGGTGGCCGCCTTCAAAAATACAGTTCAAAAGCTGGTAAACAAGGCGTCCATGTACGTTTTTAGAACTTTCCCAGTTCAAAATAACTTCGCCGTTTTCTGCAAGAGAAGGACAAAGCCAGAATTCAATCGAAAAAGAGCCCATAAAGCCTTCTGAACCAAAAAAGGTGCCCGGCTTACCAAAAAGGTTTAAACCACCAATGTTTCGGCTCAAACCGGCTGATTTTTCTATCAGGGAACCGTTAGAAACCTTAAGATTGTTCGAAACAACGTCATAATAACCTGCAGAAACAGGAGAATTTTCGTCTTCAAAGTCAATCAGGAGGTCTGTGTATTCATCAAATACAAAGGAATTTGTCGCAAGTTCAATACAATCGTAACCAAAACGTCCTTTTCCGGTAGTTACATTATCTTCATATTGAAAAACGGGCCAGCCGTTCTTTCCACCGAGGACAATTTGTTTAGATTCCGCAAAAACAGCAGTATTACTGACTGTAAAAATCACGCAGACCGCCGCAAAAAGCGCAGTCTTTTTTAAGAATTTTTTCATATAGGTACCTGCTTAAACTATCGGCATAATTTGCAAAAATCTGATATAATTTTATAAAATATATGGCTCGGAATATTTTGCATGAAACAGCATTAAAAGCTCCTCAATCCAGCGGTGTTTACCTGTGGCGCAATGAAGAAGGAACGATTATTTATGTTGGAAAAGCAAAAAACCTTAAAAACCGCCTTACTTCCTATTTTACAGGTCAAAAAACCACAAAAACAAGGCTCCTGGTCTCAAGAGCGGCTTCCATAGAATACATAACCACCGCAAACGAATACGAGGCCCTTCTGCTTGAAAACAATCTCATAAAGCAGCATAGTCCCCGTTACAATATCTGTCTTAAAGATGGAAAGTCCTACCCGGTTCTGCGTATTACAAACGAAGATTTTCCCAAGATATTCCGTACACGCCGGATTTTGCAGGATGGTTCGCTTTATTTTGGTCCCTACCCTAATGTAAATGCGCTCGATACTTTCATAGAAAATATTTATCGCCTTTATCCGGTAAGACACTGCCGCACACTTCACAAAAGGGAAACTCCATGCCTTTATTACCACATGAAGCAATGCAAGGCTCCCTGCTGCGGAAAAATAGATAAAGTTGAATATCAAAAAAACATCCAGGAAATCACGAGCCTTCTTTCGGGACAGGCAGAGCAGACAATAGAAAAAATGACGGCACAGATGAAGGCTGCTTCGGCCGACCTTGATTTTGAAAAGGCAGCCCGTTTGCGGGATGGAATTAAAGCTTTAATGATATTACAGAACCAGAATATTGTAGAAAGCTTTGATGCCGAAGACTGCGATTATATTGCCCACTATAGCGAAGGAGAGCTTGTAAGCTTTACTGTGCTTAAGGTACGTCAGGGTAAGCTCTTAGGCCGCGAAAATTATCGTGTAGAAAGCCTGAATGAAGATGATGAACTTTTAGCAGAGTTTATGGCCGCCTACTACGAAGATTCAAGACAGTTGCCTCCTCGCATTTATGTTCCAACTACAGCCCAGCAGGAATTTATTGAACGCTGGCTTAGCGAAGCAATGAAGGTAGATACAAAAATTATTGTTCCGGGCGATAACGACAAAAAAGATATTGCAGCGCTCAATATGGCTCGAGAAAACGCACATGAAGATATTATAAGACGACTGCGGGATCGCGGCGATACTCCTGCAATGGAAGAACTCAAAAATCTTCTTGGACTCGATACCCTTCCAATCAGAATTGAAGGCTTTGATATTGCACATATTGGTGGAAAGTTCCCTGTTGCTTCACTCATCAGCTTTTACAATGGAAATCCTGACAAAAAGAATTACCGTTACTTCCGCCTTAAAAACACAGACGGCATAATTGACGACTTTGAATCAATGAGGGAAGCTACAACCCGCCGTTACACAAGACTGCTCAACGAACAGGCAGACCTTCCGGATTTAATTATGATTGATGGGGGTATAGGTCAGGTTAACGCTGTAGAAAATGTATTAAAATCTTTGAACCTTGATATTCCGATTGTTGGTCTTGCAGAAAAAAACGAAGATCTTTACCTTCCGGGAAATTCAACCCCAATTCGGCTGCCACGAAGAAGCGACGGACTTAGACTTTTGCAGCGTGTGCGCGATGAATGTCACCGTTTTGCAACCAGCAGGAACCAGAATCTGCGTACTAAAGAAAACACTCAAACCATATTCCTGGAGCTGCCTGGAGTTGGAGAAAAAAGAGCCGCTGCTCTGCAAAAAACCTTTATTACAATTGAAGGCCTGGCCACAGCCCAGGAAAGCGCAATAGCACAATGTCTTCACATAAAGGCTTCAGAAGCTGCAGATATTCTTTTTGCCGCAAAACAACTGCTTGCAAAGCAGGAAGACAAAAAAGCACTGCAAAGACATTCACTTGGAAAAGCCGGTACAACAAAAGAAAAGGCCGCAGAAGCAGACTACATTGCAGGCCTTGCAGCACAAGCGCTTGGCCTTTCTGTAGCCGATTCCACGGCCGATAACACAAAAACCGAATAATCAGTTTTTATTTTTGCATAAGCTTGAAAACACCATCATCAGGGTTGAATGCAACTCCTACATCATCAGATTCTGTAGGATACTTACCCTTAATAAAGAAGTTTTCTATAAGCTTGATATAATAAGCTGCAACTGTATCTGCAGGGTTCTTCTGGTAAAGAGCCTTAAACTGAGTAAGCGCCTTGTCATAATGGCGGCCTTCAAAGTTAGCAAGAGCTTTTTCCCAATACTCATAGTAAGTAATAAGAGATTCAGAAGCACCTTCGCGTTCACAGATAAGTTCGTAAAGACGGATTGGAGTATTTACGTTTACAACACGTACACAGTCAAGACTACGTACAACAAAGCGGTCACCAATTAATGCGCGGGTTGCAGCACTAATCATAATACCACCTGTTGAATACTGCTTGTTTACACCTTCAAGACGGCTTGCAAGGTTTACGTTATTACCCATCATAGTATAGTTCTTTTTGTTTTCAGAACCCATGTATCCGGCAATCATTTCTCCAGAGTTCAAACCAATACGTGTAAAGAGCTTTCTCTTATTAGCAACCATAATCTTAAATGCTTCGTAAAGCTCTTCATCCATATCTGCAGGCATTTCCTCTGCGGCAATTTTTGCAATTTCCTGATTCATTACAGCTTCGGCAGCCTTCATCTTAATGGCAGCAGCACAGGCACGGGAAGCATGGTCTTCCATCTGAACAGGAGCACCAACAAGCGCAATAATAGCATCTCCTTCGTACTTATCTACAGTTCCGCGCTCTTCCATGATGATGTCTGACATCTTTGTAAGATAGTAGTTAAGCAAAGCTACCAGCTGGCTCGCAGTAAGCAGTTCACTAAAGCCGGAGAACTTCTGAATATCGGTAAACATGGCAGTCATTTCCAGACGCTGTCCACCAAGCTTGAAAGAAGAAGGATTAGCAACGATTTCGTTTACTACTTCCTTAGAAAGACACTGACTGAATGCGTTTGTAATAAATTTCTTATCGTGGTTTGCAGTAATAAATCCAATGATTGTTGTTGCAACGAAAGAAACGAATACAGAAACAACCGGAACTACAGCTCCAATATACTGTTTTGTAAGTACAAAGTAGAGCAATAAAAGTCCACCTGTAACAATAACGGCTGCAATACCAATTAAAATCTGTGGTGTTGTTCTCTTAATTCTAAAGGTCAAAAGACTGTAGATAAGACACATTGCAAGTGCAATTAAAATAGAAATCCATACAGGAGAATCATCTACAAAGTCATTTGAAAGAATCATGTTTGCAATAGTATAGTGAACACCAGGGTTTGGATAATGCTCTTCGTACTGATTCAAACCATAGTCCGATGTACTTGAAGCACTTGTACCAACAATACACATTGCATTCTTTACTTTAGACTGACACTTTTCGCGGGATGCCATGTATTTGTCATAAGCAGTTCTTGTTTCTGTAAACAAATCATGAATCCAGTCTTCATCTTCCGGATACATTTCGCAGAAATATGATTCATACTCTCCAACAAGGAAGTTAAGAGTTGCATTTAAATACTGCTGTCTGTATTCAAGATAAGCATCATAGGTAATTTCGTTTTCAGGATCTTCACCGTAAGCAAGTTCACCCTTAATATAGTCTGCAGTTGACCATGGATCATAAGGGTTATCTTCCGGTTCAGCTTCATCAAAGAAGCCTGAATCATTCATAATGCTAAGGTTTGTAAGCAGGGTTTCTTCCATAGATGAAAGGAAGTAAATATTTGCAAGCGAAATACTGTTATAGTCAATGTAATCCTTCTTAGGATACTTAACAATAATTGAACCATCCTTTGCACGAGGAATCTTAAGACTTCCTGCTTTAATATAATCATTTGTGATTTCTACAGTAGGATTTCCAAGCATCTCAAGGATTGGACGGAATACAAGCTGTGCATAATACTTGCCGTTGTATTTTACTACAAGGTTTACGTGGCGAAGATAACCATCAACGTCCGGGTCTGCATTAACAAAACCTGCAGATTTTGCCTGAGTAATAAAATCGTACAAAGCCGGCTGAACACCTACATACTCTTTAGTGATTGTATCTTTTTCGGCAGAAACATTTTTGAGAGCAATGTAATTTTCCAGATAATCCTTTGCTTCTCCTTCGAGTTCCGCATTATTATCAAAGGTAAGTGTAAGGAATGTATTTCCAAAATCGTTAATAGAACCGGCAAGAATACTGTCTACAGGTTCTATAACGTGCGAAATTGCAGTATTAAGTTCATTAGCATAGCGTTTTGAAGATGAATCAATAAACTCATAAGCTTCATCAACAGTAGACTCTTTGCTTGCAACCTCTTCAAAAGCATATCCGGCATCATCAGTAAGCATAGAAAAATAATCGTTTACATAACCCGGAAGATCAGAAACAACATATTTTTCGTCAACCTTAGCCTGAGACTTATCAAGGAAGCTCAAATCGAATACAACAGATCGGGCACCAAGTTCCTTCATGTTCGAAAGCATCTGTGAATAAATCTCTCGAGAAAAAGGCCAGGTTCCAATCTGTGAAACAGCATCATCATCAACATTAACCATGATTACTTCCGGACTTTCATTTGTTGATTTTAACGGACGCTGAAAATAATCAGCTACACGAAAATCAAGTGGCGAAAGAATGAGAAGTGAACAAATGGCAACCGAAATAATTGGTATAAGAATAGAAATAAGTATTTTTTTCATAGCATTAAATTATTAAAAAAAAAAGCCCGCAATCAGAGTTAGATTGCAGGCTTTTGATTGTCAATCAGATTACTCGTCCCAAGTAAAATCTTCTTTAGCCTCAGAAGCGCGTGATGAAGCAGTAGCTACACCTTTGCTCTTTCCGTCTGCTGTATCTTCAGCATCAGCTTTAGCGATAGTCTGTCTCTTAAGACCACCTTTAGCTGGGGTTGCATCAACATAAAGTGCTTCAACAGTTCCCTTCTGTTTAGCCTTAATCGTTATAGATTTTCCTTCGAACTTAACGACAACACTAGAGTTAAGACCTGTGTTAAGAACTGTAGAAGCAGACAACTCCTGTCCAACCTTTACCTTCTCAAACTTACCAGGTGCCGATTCATAAGTTACATTTCCTGTAACTGACTCTACTACATAAGAACCTGTAGCAGCGAACAACATTGTTCCTACGAACAATGCCAGAAACAAAGTAAACAGCTTTTTCATAAAAAATCTCCTCTCTGTTATTTACTATTATTATCGATTTTATAAAAAAAATCAATAATAATTTGCTTCTCTAAAGTTTTTCAAAATTGCATCCTGTGAAGGCATATCAATTGATGTGTCCGAACCAGGAACCGAAATTGGAAGGTAAGATGACCATGCATCCTTCAAAGGAATAAGCATTGCATCATTACCAGCCTTCTTCCATTCACGGGCACCATATGTCCAGGCAAGACCAAAGGTATCCTGAGAAAGTGTAATTTCTATTGGGCACCAGATTTTACCATTGGCTTCTATATAGTAGCCCTTACCGGTTTTACCACGTGCTTCTTCAACAGTAAGTCCTGAATCAAAAGCCATGTAAATATGTCCCGGTACAGTAATAAATGCAGTTTCAATACCAATTGCTTCCAAAAGCGCACAGTTAAGAATTGTAAGGTCGTCACAGTCTCCACCATGATACAAAAGTGTCTGGTGTGGGAACTGAAGGAAGTCAACTGCTGCAGTACCTACATTATCGGTAAATGCACTGGATGGGTCAACTACATAATTAATACCAAATGCTTTAAGGGCACCAAACATAGCTGCAGCATACTGAATATTTGCAGGAATGCTTGATTTAAGCTGGGTCTTTACAACTGCCTGAACCTGACGGGCAAAACGCTGAGCGGTAGCATCCTTTCCGGATACAAAAGCTGCAGCACGGCGGTCATCTTCCCAGGTCATTGAGTTACGGTTTAATGCAGTAACCGGCAATGAATAGCTTGTAGTCTGAAGCTTACCAAGTGAATAGTAAGAAACGGTTACTTCCATTTCTGAAGTCTTTGGCTGTACAAGATCAAGAATGTTTTCATTCAAGAAAGCGTAAAGAGGAACTTCAAAAGATTCACCAATCTTGATTCCTTCGATTTCTACAACCTTATAAGGAGTTGTCATATATGCAGGAACAAGAACAGAAACTGTTACGTTATAAATCTCATTTGGTTCGTTATTTACAAAAGTAACAGAGCCAAATGAATTATCTGCATAGAATGAATAGAATACAGGGAACAATGGAGTAACTTCAGATTCTTCCATAGCAATCATTGTCTGATTAAACAGACCTCTTGAAAGACTGTATTTAACACCTACACCAATGCTAAAGGTATTCATAAATGGTTCTGGTTTTGAATAGTAAGACTTAAAGCCTGCAAAGCCGGTCAAACTAAGAGCTGGTCCAACATAAAAGTCAACACCGGCTCTACCACCAAAACTAATACCACTTACAGATTCTTCTACAAGTTCTTTGTTTCCAATGAAGTTCCAGATTCCTGCAAAGCCTTCTCCAAAGGCAGCAAGCCTGTCAGAAAAGCGGAAGCTGTAACCAACACCAAAAGCTCCATCCATAAGCGACTGAATACCAAATGCCTTGATTGGATATCCGCCATAAGTAAACTGTCCCGAAAGATAAAGCTTATCACGCGAGCGGATTGTAACAGGCGACAAATCAAAACCTGTGTTAATTCCAAAACCGCCGGCGTTATTCAAGAAGTTATTAACAGGCAATTCATACGAAGGCATGAATCGCACCGAAAAATCAAAAGCAAAAAGAGCCGAGCAGGAGAAAAGGACACACAATGTAAGTATGCCTTTTTTCATGCCAGACTTAAATTTTCTATTCAATCTTGGCATTTGCATTCTCCAATCCCTTCAAAGCAGTAGTATTGTTAGGGTCCTTTGCAAGAACAGCCTTATACTGAGCAGCAGCTGCAGTATAGTTCTTTTCGATCATATAGATGTTTGCAGTGTTGTTCATAGCTGCAACAGTATTGAGCTTCTGGAATTCGCGCTTAGCTTCTGAGTAGCGTCCTGCACGAACAAGAGCAACACCAAGCTTGTTAGCGTTTCCTTCTGCACGGGCACGTTTAATAACCTGTTCAATATCAGAATCAATGTAGCTCTGGATTGCAGACTTAATGTTCTTAATAAGAGCATCCTGCTTTGGTCCGGCTACAGAAGTGTTTGTACTGTAAGCAACAGGCTTGTAAATGTTCCATGCATCTGTTGTATCAATGAACTCGTAGTAGTTTTCTTCATCTTCGAAGCACTTGGCAACGGCATTAGATCCAGCCTTATAACTTGCTGTAAAGCCTTTTTCGAGGTTTGCCATAGAAAGTGCAAGATAAACAACATCGTTTTCTTCATCAATTACAAGTCCGTCTGTAGAAGCAAAGTTGCTCAAAGCCTGATTAGCACCAATTCCAAGTTTTACAAGAACAATAAAATCATCGTTAATCGGCATGTAACCTGTAGGAACGTTTACAGTCTGAAGACAAGCACACAACAGAATTCCAAGATCATCATAATCACCAGAAAGATACTGGAGGGTCTGAAGCGGATACTGGATAGAATCCATTTCATAATCCTGGTGATAAGAAGCATATGGAGTAACTGTATCGCCTGAGTAAGTTACACCTACAAGTCTAAGAGCTTCAACCATACCGGCAGCATACTGAAGATTAGCATTCATACCAGTATAAATATTGTTACGTGTGATTCCTGCAACTTCCTTAGCGAACATCGCAATTTCCTGTCCGTCTGGAGAAATAAATGCTGAAAGACCAGCGTTATCTGACCAGACAAAAGCGTTGCGGTTATTAACAGAAACAATTACAGGTTCAACAACAGTCATCTTTTTTCCGAGGAACTCGTATTCAATTACAACTTCACCACTGATTTTTCCGTTTTCTGTGAACTGAAGGATTTCTGTAGAGAAGTCTGCATAAAGAGGGAATTCTTCTGTTTTATGACGATTGATACGTGAAACAGATCCACAAAGTTTTGCAGCTGTTGTATATTTGTTTGCACGGAAACTTACACGAACATTGCGAAGTTCCGCACCATCATTATTTCTTACAATGATTGTTCCGAATGGTTCATAACCATAAACAGAACTGTATACAGGATAAACATCTGTATCCTGAACAATCTTTACAGATACAGTAGAGTTACTTCCTTTGTTACCAACCTGGGCATTAATTCTAAATGAAATACCAGCGAAAGGGCCCGAAATAAAAGCATCCTTCATACTGGCTGTGTAGTTTGTCCAACCTCCAACTGCATTAATAGAAACAGAAGGATTTAAGCGGAAGCCAACTTCACCAAATGCTCTGTAATAAAGATCGCTGAAAGCTTTTTTGCTGTCTTTTGTACCTTCCCCAGATTCATTTTCAGATATCTGAGAAGAAATATAATCAACACCAAAACCACCACCTATACCAACATAAAGTCTGGAAAGTGGATAGTAATAAACACCAAGATTAAGACCGCCGGAAAGAATGTTAATTCCATCTGCTACATTATTTGGTTTTTCCATTACGTAACCGCCTTCTACACCGGCTGTTACAAGACCAAATAAATCAACACCGCCAGAAACATTTACGCCAGGGGCTAATTTCATATTTTTGGCTGACGGGAAAACTGCAAGTGGATCGATTTTAAAAGTAAGATCTAATGCAAAAACAGTAGATAAGCTGATTGCTGCTGACAGAGCAAGTGCAACTATTTTTTTCATTTGAATAACCCTCCAAGATTATTTTTAATTATCTTTACATTATAGATTATATAATTCTGTTTGTCTATGAAATATTATTACCAAAAATTCCAGATATTATGCTATAATCTTTTTTTATGAAAAACTGCCTTAAAGAAAATCTATCCGATAAAAACTGCATTTTTGTCTTTTCTACAGATGTAGTTATGAATTCCTGGATAGACTGGTGTGTTTGTAATGAAGAAGAATCGGGAGTTGCAGCGGTTCCACTGGAAAGATTTATTTCCTGGGATAAGTTTAAAGGCAGCTATGCAGGTGCTCAGGAAGAAAATAAATCGCCGGTTCCTTCACTTTTACGTAAAATTTTTGTTCGAAATCTTATTCAAAAGAATGCACAGGAGCCTTTTTTTAAGAAAATAATTAATCCACAGTACGCAGCTACTGCAGCCTCCTTTACCGACTGGATCTGCAGGATGCTTCCTTCCCTATTACTGTGGCATAAACGCTTTGAAGAAGCTTCTTCTACCCCGGAATACACCGCCGATGATGAAGATAAAGATTACGAACTTCTTTTTGAACACTATAAATCCTTTCTGGATGCAAACAACTTTTTTGAACCGGCCTGGGTTACCCCTGATTTTTCTGGAAGCGGCAAAAAAATCTTTATCTTTTACCCCGAAATCCTTGAAGATTTTGCAGATTATAAGGAAGTTTTTGACAAATGCCCTGAAATTCATCTTATAATGCTGCCAAAAGAAGGCCCTGACTCTCCTAAACCAAAGTGCATCAAATACAGTGATTCCCGCAAAGAACTCAGAATGACAATTCTTGCAATAAGAAAGCTTGTAGCAGAAGGCAAGGCTAACTGGACAGATATTACACTCAATGTTCCTGACCTTGAAACCTACAGACCTTATCTTGAGCGGGAGCTTTCTACTTATTGTGTTCCATATGTAATCAGAGCAGGCTTTCCGCTTACTTCCAATTGTGCCGGCATTGTTTTTAAAGAAATTCTTGATTGTTATAATTCAGATTTTTCTTATGAAAGTGTACGCCGTCTTTTACAGGACAACTATATTCCCTGGAAAACAAATGATAAAGAAGTACGTGAAAATTTAATCCGCGAAGGCCAGAGGCTGCGATGTATCTGCGGTTATGATAAACCCAGCGGAGAACATGTAGACATCTGGAAAGAAGCGCTTTCTAAAATAAACCATGATGAAAGGGAATTTACTTTTTACAATCAGCTCAAAAAGGAAATAACGGCAATCTGCAAAAGCAATACCTTTGCTGCAATTCATACTGCGTGGATGGCATTTAAAGAACATTATCTTGAGCCGGCCAGTTTTTCGGAAACAGCAGATAAGATTATAAGCCGCTGCATTACCCTTTTGAACGAGCTCATTCAAATAGAAGAAAAATTCTGTATACCGCTTGGTCTTACAATAGACCAGCCTTACAATTTTTTTATAAACGAGCTTTCCGGCAAAACCTATACCCCGCAGAATCCTGCAACAGGAATCTCTGTTTTTCCATACAAGCTTTCGGCAGCAGGAGCTTTTAAGTACCAGTTTGTAATTGATTCAAGTCAGAAAAACCTTGAGCTGCCTTTTAAAAGGCTTTCATTTTTGAACGCCCGCAAACGAAGCTTTTTTAAGCTGACCGATGAAGATAAAATTTTCAACGCATCAAAAGCATTTATAAGGCTTTATGCTGGTGCCGGAGTTGGATCTGGTGCCGGAGTTGGATCTGGTGCCGGCGTTGCAGCTGCCCCTCTCCCAATGTTTTCCAGTGCCGAAGACACCTTTGACGGATTTGCGATTGCGCATACCTACCTTAAAACAGATGATGAGAAGGTTTATGCATCTGCGCTGGCTGAGCTTGAAAATGAAGATTTTATTCAAAATGAAAAGAGATGGTTTTTAGAGCAGGGCACTTCGACAGGCGCGCAAAATTTCTCCGAAGCACAGAAAAATCAATTCCTGCGATGGGACAGTTTTAATAAGGGGAGAAACAACAGCAAAAAAGAATATCAGGTTTCTGAGGCGCTCAAAAATAAAATTAATGAATATCTTGTTCAAAACAGAAATAAACATCTGGGTGCAGACCAGACGAGTCAGGCAAAAATCACAATTTCTCAATCTGACATGAAAGCGTTTTTTCCATGTCCGCGCAAATGGATTTTCAACAAGGTGCTCGGACTTGAACCGAACAGTCTTTCTACAGCTCTTATAGGCACCTTTGACATGGGAACAATCTATCACAAAATAATGGAGCTTTACGGCAAATATCTTATGGAAAATAATCAGCCGCTGCCAAAACCAGTAGAAAACAACTTTGAAAATGAGATAGAACTTACTCAGCTGATTTTCGGATTTGCACAAGAAGCAATCAATAATCCCAAAGAAGACTTTAGTAAAAGTCCATTGACAGTTCAGATGCTTCAGACTCAGCTTGATCAGATAACTCAAAATACAATCAAGTTTCTTAAGAGTTTTTGCAAAGACTTTGCCGGCTATAAAATCAAAGGTGTAGAAAAATGGTACGGCGGAAAAAATCCTGACCGCGAATGGAACTACACTGGTATTGTTGACTGTATTCTTGTTTCGGGCAGCGAAAATTCAGAAGATATGGGCTGGACAATTATTGATTATAAAAACACTAATTCAGCAATGCCTAAAACTGCAGACGCAATTGCTTCTGCTGAAGGAGAACTTGGCGACTTTCAGATGCCTATGTACATAACACTTCTGCGCGAAAACGAAAAGGTTAAAGATATAAGTCAGGCTTCATTTTATGCAATAAATGCCGATCCCCAGAAAAATCACAGAACAATTGTTGGAAGCGGCAGATATGCAAAATCTCCAGATGAATATGAAGACACAATAAAAGTTTTTGAAAAATACGCAGCTGATTGTGCAAAGGCTATAAGAAAATCAGATTATTCTCTGAAAAATGTTGATTCCTTTGAAAATTGCAGCAAGTGCAGTTACAAATCTATCTGCCGTTTTAATTTCACAATTGCGGGGAGGTCAAAATGAACACACAAAACATGAACTATAATGAATATGCGTATCTGGACCTTCTTAAAAGAAAACTGGACAAAAAACAAAAGGATGTCTGCTTCAGCACCGGTAACACAATTGTTGCAGCCGGAGCAGGCTCCGGAAAAACTCAGGTTCTTGCAACACGCTTTGCCTGGCTTGTAATGTCACAAAAAATTCCTGCACCAAAAATTCTTACCCTTACATTTACAAACAAAGCTGCCGGCGAAATGTACGAACGCATTTATGGAACCCTCAGTTTTTTTGTAGAAAACCCGGCTACACCGGAAGCAGAAAAAAAACGAGCCCTCGTTGCATTGGAAGAATTTTCAGAAACACATATTCAAACCCTAGACTCTTACTGCAACTCAATTGTAAAACAGGCTGCAAACAGATACGGTATACGTCCAGACTTTAATGCCGGCGGTTCAGATGCTTTAGAAGACATAAAAAATCTTGCATTACCTTATGTTTTTGCAAACAAAGATAGACCATGCGTTCAAACCTTTGCACTGGCAGGTCGACTTGAAAATTTTGCCTATGACGTTCTTGCCAAAGCTGTTCACAAGTATACAACTCTTGCAGATCCTGCTGATTTTTTTGTTTCAAAGCTTCCTGGTCAGAAACAAGCCCTGCTTGATGCCTGGAACAGTATGATTGGTAACAGCCAGATAATTGATCAATTTGCAGATGCGTGCCGCAAGGCTCTTGATAAAAACGGCCATAACGAATACATAGACAAGGCTCTTACAATTGACAAACTGCTGGCCGAAGTTGAATTAGGAACTCACGAAACTTTTGAAATGGCTCAAGTTGCGGCCACAAAACTTTTTGAAAAACTAAAACAAATAACGTCAATACAGTTTCCCCGCGGCGGTCATACAAAAGAATTACAGGCAGCAAAAAAACTTCTTACGGATTGTTTTATAAATGAAATTCTGCCGCTTTGTTCTTACATTGCCCAATTTGAACAGGTGCAGGATCTTTATAAAATGTTCGATGATTTTACAGACCATGTAAATGCTTCTAAACGTCAGACAGGAAATCTTACTTTTGCAGACATCCAGGAACTGGCACTAAAAATCCTGAACGAACAGGAAGATATAAGAATTCAGGAACAATCAGCCTACGAAAAAATCATGATTGATGAATTCCAGGATAACAACGCCAAAAACAAGGATCTGCTATTTCTGCTTGCAGATGGAAAGCAAAAGCTGTTCTTTGTCGGAGACGAAAAACAGTCAATCTATAAATTCCGCGGAGCAGATGTCTCGGTCTTTAACAATCTGGGAAAAGAACTTAAAGACGGCCTTCTTCTTAATATGAATTATAACTACCGTTCCAACAACGAGCTTCTCGCTGCTTTTAATCATGTGTTCGGTGATTACGATTTGATTTTTGATAACAAAACGGACAAAGCTTTTGAAGCAAAATACACTATTCCTGCAATTAAATTTAATCCTGCCACACAGGAAGAAATTCCAAAGGCAGATATTACAAATGCTCAAAATAAGAAGCTTTCAATCAGTTTGTTTGATGCAACAAATCTGAACAAAGAAAAATGCTTTGATACAAAAGATCAGCTTGCAATTCATATTGCAAAACAAATCCGGGATTACAAAAATCAGATGGAAGCAGCCGGGCAGAAATATCCTTATTCAAAATTTGCAATTCTTGACCGGGGACGAAATGACCGCCGCTACCTTATAAAATGGCTCAATATTTTCAACATTCCGTATACACTGGATATGAATACTTCCATTTTTTCGGATGGACCGATTAATGACATTTATAATTTTATTAAGCTGTGCGTTTATCCCGAAGATAAAATTTCTATGGCAGGATACCTTGCTTCTCCTTTTGCAAATCTTAGTGAAGAAAGTGTTGAAGCAATTCTTGCCGGACAGAATCCTCAGGAATGGAAGGATAAAGAGGAACTCAAAAAATATCAGACAGCCATGGATTTTTATGAAAACCAGCGTTTGCTCACTCTTAGCCGGCCTCTTACTAAGACACTTGAACTTTTATGGAACGAGTGTGGTTACCGTTATGAAACAATGCTCAGTTACAGAAAGAGTCTTTACGCAGAACAGTTTGACATGCTTTTTGAACTTGCACGTCAGACAGATCAGAACGACAATGGCATTGCCTGGTTTACAGATCAGTTGGGTCAGATTAAAGACAAAGAAATTTCTTCTTTTGGCGATGATGTAGAAATCAATCTTGATGAACTTACCTACCCCATTGAAAAAGGTGATGCCGTCAACATAATGACCATTCACAAAAGCAAGGGACTTCAGTTTGATTATGTTTTTGTATACGGCTGTACAAATGTTTCGAGTAAAAACAAAGACAACCAATTCTTCTTTGATCCTGAACTTGGTCTTACAATCAAACCTCAGGATGGTGAGAAAAACTTTTTCTATTTGCGCCAGAAAGAAAGAGCTGATCAGGAAGAGCTTGCAGAATTCCGTCGTTTGCTTTATGTAGCAATTACCCGTGCCGAAAATCTTGTAGAAATTGTTGGAACCTGGAAAGAAGAATCGGACTCTTCAAATAAGAATGATTCCTTCCACCTTATAGAAAACATGGTCCGCTGGTATGAAGAGCACCCGGATATAAATACACCGTTTAATTTTGCAGATATTATTCCAGTTGAACGCAAAGAAATGAAGGACTTGCTTTACGCTACAGGAAGTTTGACTCAGGAAGAAAAACAACTTGACCTCTCCCGCAAATTGTATCAAACCACTGAGCCTGCCATAAAATATGAATGGCCGGAATCAAACAGAAAAACTCCTTCGTCTTTGGAAACGGAATATGTTGCAGCCAGCGCCCAGGATGGCGACAGCGGAAGCAAATATGAAAATTCAGAAGACCTTCTTACCACAACAGATTTTGGCGCCGCAGATTTTGGTACACTCGTTCATGCATTTCTGGAAGCACAGGCAAACGGTACGCCTTGCGAACAATATGAACCTGCACCAAAGCTTTTGAAAAATCTTGGAGACCAGCCGGAACAGTTCGCCGAAGTTTTAGAAGAATGCCGTAAAATGTGCCGTGAGTTTGCCGCCAGTGATTTAGGCAGGCAGCTGGAAGAGTCAAAACTTGCAGATCGTTTCTACCGCGCCGAATGGGCCTTCCGCATGTTCTTAGAAGGCACCATCTTCACCGGTTCCATAGACTTGATTTTTGAAAACCCGGACGGCACCTACACAATTGTCGACTACAAATCCGACAAAGAAATTGACGCCGAAAAATACCGCGGTCAGCAGGAATGCTACCGCCAGGCCGCTTCCCTCATGCTCAAAACGCCGGCAGAAAAAATTGACTGCTGGCTGTATTTTTTGAGACATGAGAAGTCGGTGAAGCTGTAAGCGTGTCATTGTCGGGCTTGACCCGACAATTTTTTTTTACCTGTGCATAACTGGACCGGCTACCATATCTCCATTGGCAAAATGGGCAACAATGCAATAATATTCATTTGCATAAGTAGTATTACCATTAAACACAAGAGAATAAACTGTATTAGTATTTTCAGGAACAGTAATCTCTTCATCCGCAGTTCGTGAAGTACACATCATTTCCCATTGAACTGCATTCCATTCTTTACATTCTTCTCTTGTATCACTTACCCTGTAAACGCTCATAAGAACTTTTTCATCTTTTGAACAAATTACAACAGAATCATTTGAAATACCATTTGCCAGTAAATAATTTGAACCACTTCCGTTCAAATTTCCAGCATAGTATATTTTATTAAAATAGTATGGTCCCATACTATCCATCAATGTATAACAAACTCTATAAAAAAATCCCGAATCAAGAGGTACTACAGTATAATCATCTCCTATATACGAATCTTGAATTGTTACTTGAGACCAACCACCATTACTACCCAATTTAAATACTTTTAAACCATCTTTAATAGTCGACCTGTTCCAAGGCCCAACAAACTTATAATGAGTTACTGTTAGTTCTGAATTTGAAACAGAAACGTAATCTGGTTTCAAAATTCGAATGCGTAATTTTGAATTAAATGACAAATAACTTTCTCTTGTATTTCCAGCCTTATCTTTTAGCACATAAGTAACAGTATTAGTACCAGCCTTAAAAGCAGAAAGCGGTATTTTAACTTCAAAACATCTATTTCCTGCGGCAGCAGACATTTCATACTTTTTTGAACTTCCATTTATCCATAATTCACCAGACGCTGGACCAGATCCACAATCACAAAAATCTAGCCTTGCATAATATTTGTCTTCTTTTTCAATAAAAATATCATCAAAAGCTAATGCATCTGGTTCCAGATTATCTGCAGCTTCTGCGTCTTCTTGTTCTATCGAAATAGTCACTTTATCCTCATCGGAAGGCGAACTTGAACTTCGAACATTGTTCTTTACCCCATAAACAACATAATATCTGTTACTAATTACGACTCTTTTTGGGTTTTCTTTAGAGCTATAGAATTTTGTTATCTTCTCGGACATTGAAAAACAAATATGTTCACCATCATCATAAGTATTTTCTGGTGTTATTTTGATTTCAGGATTGTCTTTTTTTTCTGTATCCTTAATATATAAAGAATCATATTTGTCCCACAAATTACGATCCCATTTAAAGACGACATTCAGATATCCTTTTGTGTTAGATCTTGTAATGGAATAACTGGTATTTGTCGGTGCGGGACGAGGACATGCAGACTGATTATTTTCAAACGGCCCAATCATTTCTCCAACTAAACCAATATCATAATATTTTCTAGTAGGATTTCCATATTCATCAAGATTCGTTTGAGGATGGGGGGCTGCTGTATAGGAACTTCCATTAAGAGTATAATCTTTATCTGGGATTGTATAAGTACCCCAGCTAGGATAATTAAAGTCTATATAACCCAAATAAAACTTGCAGTTATCAGGAAAATTAGGCAAATAAAGACCTGTTGCATCAACAATAATTTTATAAGTACCATCAGGATACTGACAAAGTCCTACACATTTATAAGAAGCAGTGGAATGCATGCTAATAGAATTTGCATATACATCAGTCATAACAGGCGCTGGAGGGAAATTATATGTTTTTCTTCCCAGAGGAATATCTTTATACAAAGGAATTACAGTAAAAGATTTTCCATTTACAGAATCGAGATCAAGGGTAAGATATCTTTTTTTTGTTTGCGAATCATAATCTGTAAATGCTTCTCTTCTTTTAGTTCCCCGTTTGTCAATATATTCACAGACATAGTCCACATCCTTACAAGGGATTTCTTTTCCCAAACTTCCATTTATACGAAAATGTGCTGGATATTCATCATTGTCATCATCTATTATCACTATCTTTTTTATATCTTCATTATATTTTGAAAAATCGTAATCCTTAAAGGTCTCACCTTCCTGCACTTTTGAAAAAGCTGCATTAGTTAAATTGATTGTAGGAGTTTTCCAATTTGAAGTGTTTGTTTTGTCAATCACACGTAAGTTCCTGAGATTACCATATTCCATACACAAAATACAAAAAGTTTTTGTTTCCGAAGGATTATCACAGGCATCTTTGATTGTAACAGTCATATCAAAATAGCCACCACCAACCGCTTCTATCAAAGAAGCCTGTAAGGTATACTTGAGGACAAAAGATGTATAACCATTTTCACTCTGGTAAACAACATTATCACTATTTATATCATAAGAGGTCGTAACAGCATTTTTATGGATAGTTTCACTGTACCCTGAATTTGTATCATATCTAGCCATATATTTTTCACTAACCTCAATACTTCTAACTCCAGAATCTTTATCATAGTATTTTCCGTAAATGTAGAAATTGGCAGGAGTCATATTTTGAATACACTCAGGATTCGCAGAATTTTTTTTCAGTTCCTGACACAGTTTATTAAGCACTATTTTTTTATCAGCATCAAAATCAGCTGCGGTTGCCAGAGGAATTTCGTACCCAGACACAAAGAAGGCCTTTTCATCTGGAGGAGTTTCCTCAGACTCTGTTCCAAAGCGAACTGTAAAGGTTGAGTTTGAATCCTGGCGGAGCGGGAATTCCTGTTCACCATTTTTTACAATAATTCTGTCAGACAAAGAAATAGTAACGTCTACAAAAGATGCTTCCAATTCATTTATAATATAGTTCTTAAGCTTTGCAGCGTTTGGAACAATCTTTAAAACAGTTTTATCTTCATTCAATTCAGGCGGGAAGAAATAATCTTTCATATCACCAGGTTTGTCAAAAGTCAGAAGAATATTATCATAATTAATAAGGCTGTCGTCTGCGCTTGTTTCTGAGTCCTCTATAGGAATATTAAAATTGATAACAACCGGTGTATTTGCAAACTGGGCATTTTTTGTATTTGGGGTATAGCCTGTTACATAAGGCAGAGGAAGACATTTTGGTTTGATTAAAATGTCGCCTGCAGGTTTTAAAAGCTTTACGGTAATAACATAAATACCTTTTGACTTGTCGCTCTTTTTTTCATTCAAGGTAAACTGAACATAGTCCTGGCGGCTTTCTGCTGCATCGACAGTAGAAACGGCTTCCAGAGTATCAAAATACCAGTCGTCCTTGTTCAGGGTAAACTGAATGTCTACTGTGTAACCTACCTTACACTCTACTTCGCCTTCTGAAAGGAAAGATCCCATTCCAGAATCTGACTTTAAATACAATTTGCACGACTGCGCATTCGCATAGGCAATAGAATCTTCAATCTGCTTCTTTGTCTCGCCGCCTTTTAAGAAATTGTTACAGCTTGTAAGAATTACTATACAAAGAAACGCCCCCCCCCCAGTATAGTACTTAGTGATTTTTTTGATTTGCTTGATTTGTTAAAAAGAATGTTGTTCATACTTCTGCTCCGCATTGTTTAGAAAAGTTAGATAAAAGTATAACACAAAGAGTCCTACTTTGTCATTATCTACATTTTCCCGATAATAAACTCTGCCAGGGCAACAAAGCTTGGGATTGTAAAAATTAACAATAGTAAGTAATCTTAGAAAAAGTCTCCAACCATTTCTTTTCAACTTCTGGAATTCTCATTTCGATAATTCGCATAATATTGTTTAGTGTAGCAGAAGGAATTTTTGAATTGTTATTTGCAAGGGAACAGTGTCCATTTTTGGTAATCCAGATTTTTGTTGCATTCTTGACCGGCTTTTTCATTGCAACATGAACATGAATAGGTTCAATGAGAAAACTCTAATATTAAATGTTTTTCTGAATCAACAAGTTCTTTTAAGTAGTTCAGTTCTGACTCTGAATAACCATAAATATCAGTCCATTCTTGCTGAGGAAGCCAACAGGTAGCATGTTTGAAGCAAAGTTTCTCATCTGGTGTTTCAATTGAAACCTTTACGCGACCGTCAGGCTGCATTTCGGAATGAACAATTTCTGTTTCGTCATTCAAAGTCATAAAAGGGTAAACCATAACGCCTCCAAAATGATTATAACATAAGAATTGATTTATTCAAAGGACGAAGTGAGGCAGAATACGCTTGAGATTGTTACCAGCAGCAGATTAATGAAAAATAATAAGCAACGAGAATAACATTGTGTCATTGTCGGGCTTGACCCGACAATCTTTTTTTACCGGTGCATAACAGGGCTTGCAACACAATCGCCATTTGCAAAGTGAGCTACTACGCAGTAGTATCTTCCTGTAGAATTATCACTTTTAAGCCAGTTATTTGTAAATACGGTAGGAGTATTTTCTGAGACCGTAATTATTTTTTCATTTTTTTCACTTTTATATGTCTCTATATCACCCATCATATCCCATTTATCTTCATTCCAGGTCTGGCAGACATCCTTGTAAATAGTATTATCTTTAATACTATAAATACGGACAAGCACCTTAGGGTCGCTTGAACAGATTACAACCGAATCTTTTTTTGTGCCGTTTGGAACCACATAATTATATGTACCAGTTGCAGTAAAAGATCCATTATAGTAAATGTGGTTATAATATTCATTCTGACCAGTATAAATAACATTCACAAAAGTGTAGCCGGAAACATTAACTGATATGCCCTTAGCAGGTACTGGATTATCTTTATTATAAGTTTTTATTGGTTCACTAGTCCATTCAGAACCGTTATATCCAAACACCTTGAGTTCACTCTTACTATCGCTTTCGTTAATTCTGTCACCATATGTATAACCGTTATTTGAATTTATAATACCCATTTTTGCAGTAAAAGTATTACTATCAAAAGTTATATCAGTCAAACAATTATGAATTATGCCTGTAATACTTGAAAACGAAGGATTAAAGTCTAAAGTTCCTTCTGTCGTATTGTCTGCTTTATCTACTAACTTATATTTTAATGTATTCTTTCCCCAATTAAATTTACCTACATCTATCTGTACCCTATAATAATTATTCTTGCCATTTATTGCAGTCATATTAAATGTTTCAGTCTTATCGTTTACCCGGACCTGACTCTGACTCTGCCCGATTTGAAGTCCAGACCCAAAATCATAGGAAAGGAATTCATAAGAAAGTGTACGATTATTTTTACAAATAATCTTACTGTAAGATAAAGCATTAGGTTTTATATTATCCAGATCTTTAATTTCATCCGAAGTTAAATCATTTAATGAAAAACTTTTAGACTCATAATTATATTGAGGGCTTCCAGTTTGAGTATTTACAATATTATTTTTTATTCCCTTACATTCATACGAAAGATCAACATATGAAACAGAATAATCAGAAGAAGTAAAGAATTTTTTTGACTCTATAGGAACTGTATAACAAACTTTATTGCCTTTAATAATAGTATCAGTACTTCTAAGAGTAATTGTTTCCTTACCATAAGCATTGCCATACTTACATACCAGGCTATCATATTTTTCCCATAAATCAGAAGCCCATTGGAATGTAACATTTATATAACCATCATTACCACGAGACAAAGCAAAGCTTGTTTGGGGAGTGGGTAAATAATCTTCGAAAGCTTGTGTTTTTGAATAAGGCCCCAGGAGCTCGGCCACCAGGCCTCTGTCAAACCAGGTACTTACAGGGTCAAACCCTGAATCCAGTTCTGTCCAAACCGCTGATGTATAACGGCTATCAACTGAATACTCTTTTGTACTTGGATCAAAACTATATTTTTTTGTAGCAAACTCCTGTGTTGGACTATCGCTTTTTGGTTTTCTTAACTTTGCATAAATAAAATAGCAGGTACAATCATCAGGTATGTTGCTCTTAGTAAGTGAACCGCCGTCGCTTAAGAATACAAGCTTACACGAACCATCGGGATACTTACATAAAGCAATTCTATGATATGTGTTATTCGTAGAACTATCATCTGGTTTTGCAATACTAAAAGCTGATGTTCTAATTGTATAAAGTAACGGCACATCAGGGAAAATAAAATTCTGCCTTCCTATAGGACTTCCATTATACATTGCAATTACAGCAAAAGATTTTCCAGCTACTGTATCTACATCCAGCACCAGAGTTCTTTCTTTTGTTTCTGGATTAGAATTATAAGCTGTAAAAGGCTCTCTTCGTTTAGTACCATAACGGTCTATATACTCACAAACATAATCTACATCTTTACTTGAAATTACATACAACTTATTGTTATTTGTATCATTTGAAATATCATTCGGAGTTACGTTATTATTTAATAAAAATACCGAAGGCCTATCCTCATCTTTAATTCTTATAGTTTTAATATCTGAATTATATTTTGCAAAATCATATGTACCAGCTGCTCCTGACACCTTAGAGAAAGGCGCATTGCAGACATCAAAAGGAGTTCTTTTTAAATTTGTAGTATATGATTTTGTAGATGTTGTATCGCCAGTTGCAGGATATTTATTTCTTACTTTATCCCATGCAGTATATAAAAAATCGGCATATTCCAGGCTTAATACACCAATTTTTTTTGATTTCCAAGTGTTACCACAAAGATCCTTTACCGAAACAGTCAGAGAATAATATCCAGCAGTTGGAGTCGGGCTTAATGTATCCTGTAATGTATACTTTATTACAAACGAGGTATATCCTGTTCCATCTTCATAATAAGAAACACAAGCATTATTTTCTTTTATCGAATAGGATGTTGTGTAATTCGCTGATGTAAAAGAACCAGTAGCTGAAGCCTCAAGTTTTTCTGCAACTTCTATTACAGCTACTCCAGAATCCTGATCATAAAATCTTCCGTAAATATATATAGTAGAAGGGGACAGAAACTCTTTTTCTATTTCATCATAACCAGAGTCTTTCTCTGCATATTTATCATCATCAGCAACCGAAGCTGCAGAATCAATCGTAATCTCTTCTTTTGTTATGAAAAAATCTATTTCACTAGGGGGAACTTCTTCTGTTTCGGAATTATATCTTATAACAAAATCACTAACAGAACCTTCTTTAAGTGAAAAACTTAAATCTCCATGCTCAACAGTTACATTTTTAAAAGAAACATTTATTTCAAGGAAAGATGGGGTCTTTTCGGCAACAAACTGTTTTAATAATTCACTCTTAGGGGTCAAAGTAAGAACTGTTTTCTGGCTGTTAAATTCAGGAGGATAAAAATAGTCCTTCATATCGCCATTAAAAGAATCGTTGTAGAATGAATAATCAACATTTGCAGCAGTGAGTTTAATGTTGTTATAGTTAAAAGCGCTGTCTGCCTGCGATACTGCTTCATCTTCTACAGGCATATTAAAAGTTATTACAATCGGAGTATTTGCATATTGAACTCTTGTTTCTGAAGGACTGTACTGTTTTATATATGGCAATTCAAGACATTCAGGCTGAATCAAAATATCATCTGCAGCTTTAAGAAGTTTTGCTGTAAATACATAAATACCTCTTTCAAGGTCGCTCTTCTTTTCATTTAACTTAAACTCTACATAGTCTTCACGGCTTTGAGCTTCATCGGCTGTAGAAACTGCTTTGAGGGAAATAAAATAATAATCATTCTTTTTTAAAGTAAACTGAAGCTCGGTTGAAAAACCAACCTTACAGGTAACTCCACCTTCTGAAAGGAAGGAACCCTTTGCAGAATCTGATTTAAGATATAATGTGCAGGCTTTTGCATTTGCATAGGCAATCGAAGTTTCAATTTCTTTTTTGGCGTCGGAGCCTTTAAGAAAGTTGTTACAGGAGGCAAGTGTTATACAAAAAAGCGCTCCCATTAATATTGTAAAGATTCCATTTTTTAACTGTGAGGGTTTGTTTGAGAAAGGGCTCATGTTTCACTCCGTATAATAAATTATCTATATTTTATCACGCAATCTTACATTTTTCCAATAATAAACTCTGCCAGAGCAACAAAACTTGGGATTGTCAGAATGCAGAAGACACTGGAGATTGTTACCAGCAGGCTTGCAAAAGATTTGTCGTGGTCAAAAACTACGGCAAGGCCCGGGATGGTTGTTGCAACAGGGCACATGGAACAGATGTAAATTGCAAAAAGCATCATCTTGATGTCCTGAACGTTTGCAAAAATCTTATAGGCTAAAAGGATTACGCCAAGGTTGCAGATTGAAGTAAGGATGAGGCGGAAGAGCATGGTCTTTACAAGGCGCTTGATGTAGGTGCGGTCAAACTCAAAGCGGGCAAAAAGGATTCCCAAAAGCAGCATGGCCATTGGAGTGTTTATGTCTGCAATCATGACGATTGGTTTTTGAAGGAGCTCGGGCAGTTTGAAAGGCAGACAGAACATGACAAGGCCTATTGCCACTGCAATGATATTCGGGTTTGTGATGATTTTTTTTATGTTGGTTTTTCCGCAGAACTGATAGTAGCCGTAGGTCCAGATGAGCACATTAAAAACTATGAGGTAGCCCATGAGGTAAAAAACGCCTTCGTCTCCAAAGACTCCACGGATTAAGGGGATTCCTACAAAGCCGCAGTTGGTAAAGGCAACGGCTACGCGGTCGAGTTTTTCTTTGGAAGACAACAAGCCCAGAAGAATCATAACTGCGTGAAGGATAAGGGCAATAAAGGCAGCAAACCAGAGCTGGCGGAACTTGAGCCAGGTAAATTCCATATTAAAGCTGTTGAGTACAAGAAAAGGATTTATAAAATAGAGAAGCAGGCGGCTCATGAACTTTTGCTGTTCGTCGGTAACTTTGGCAATGCGGGCAAAAATATAGCCTGCCAGAGTGATGATAATCATTATTACAAGTTGTTTTAAGACTAAAATATACATACGATTTTCCTGATGTCCCTATTTTCCAAGGGCTGCAAAAAGTGCGGTAAAAAGTCCAAGCGAAACTGCCATCATTATGAGGCCGGCAATTAAAACTCCAAGCATTACGGCAATTACTGTATCTTTGAATTTCATGTCTAAGAGGCTGGCACCAAGAGTACCTGTCCAGGCCCCTGTGCCCGGCAGAGGAATTGCAACAAAAAGCATGAGGGCTATAAAAATTCCGCGGCCTGCTTTTTCCTGCATTTTTTCTCCGGCGGCAGTTCCTTTTGTTAAGAAGAAACGGCAGATTCCGCCAATGCCTTTTTTGTCCTGCCCCCATTCCAGAAAACGCCTTGCAAAAAGATAAATGATTGGAACGGGCAGCATGTTTCCTATGATGCAGACAATGTAAGAAGGTACAATGGGCATCTGCAAAGCCTGAGAAACCGGAATTGCCCCGCGCAGCTCGATCAGCGGCACCATAGAAATAAAGAAAATCCAAAGATAATTTTTGAACATAAACTTATTATAGCGAAATACGGGAACTTGAGCAAATTGACTTTCTTTATCATTATGCTAAACTTGTTTTATGCACACCTGGGTAAGCGATTATTACAAAAAAATCTTTGGAACTAAGGTTTATAAACTCACCTTTGATGCGGGCTGCACCTGCCCTACCCGGGACGGAACTAAAGGGTCTCGCGGCTGTATCTTTTGCAGTCAGAGCGGGTCGGGGGAATTTACAGTGCCGTTTGATGACACAAATAACATTGTGCCTGATTCCTTCAAGGGGACAAACACATTCATTGCATATTTTCAAAACTTTACGAATACCTACGGGAACCTTGCCCGGCTTTCTGAAAAATGGCATAAGGCACTTTCGTACGACAGCATAAAGGGACTTGCTCTTGGAACACGACCTGACTGTCTTGGGGATGATATTCTTGAGGAGCTTGCAGGAATAAGTGAAGAGCATTTTGTTCAGCTTGAACTGGGGTTTCAGACTTCTAATGAAGATTCCGGCCGCTATATAAGACGTGCTTTTTCCAACGATGTTTATTTTGATGCAGTAAAGCGAATACACAAAATTGCGCCAAAAATTCACGTCGTAACCCATATAATTTTCGGGCTTCCCGGCGAAACTGAAAAAGATATGATGAACAGTGTTAAGGCAGCAGTTGACGCCGGTACAGATGGTATTAAAATAATGTGCCTTTATATCCTGAAAGACACGGATCTTGCCACTGAATACGAACTTGGGAAATTTAAAGTTCTTCAGATGGATGAATACTTTAATCTGCTGCAAAAAGCGCTGCCCCTTATTCCCGCCTCCGTGATAATTCACCGATTGACCGGAGACCCGCCAAAGGCCACCCTTATTGCACCAAAGTGGACTACAGACAAAAAACGCGTTATGGATGCTGTAAAGAAACTATCTTGAAAAATCCCTGGATTTCCGCTAATATAAAACTGTTGCCGGGATGGCGGAATTGGTAGACGCCCAGGACTTAAAATCCTGTGTCGGGCAACCGACGTGCCAGTTCGATTCTGGTTCCCGGCATGCTGGTCTTCCGAAAGGAAGGCCTTTTTTTTGCAAGGAGCAGCATTATGATTTTTCATACATACTCTTCACAATGCCCATTTAAGTCGGTTGATGACATTAAAGACAAGCACATTACAATCATGGGGCTTGGGCTCAATGGCGGTGGCGAAGCTGCTGCACGCTTTTTTTTGCAGAAGGGTGCTTTTGTTACCGTAACCGACATGAAAACCGAAGAGCAGCTGGCTCCTACAATTGAAAGACTTAATGTCGACAACACGCTGGATCACACCCGCCTGACCTATCATCTTGGCGGCCACGATCTTGCAGACTTTGAGAATGCAGACTGCGTTATAAAAAACCCCGGTGTAAAATATGAAGGAAACAAATATTTAGCTGCGGCAAAGGCAATTGAAACAGACCTTAGTATTTTTCTGCGTTTTACAGACTGTCCTATTATTGCGGTAACCGGCTCCAAGGGAAAATCTTCTACAGTTAGTGCAATTTATTACGGCTTACAGCAGGCTGGTTTTACGGCCTTCCTTGGCGGAAACATCACTGTAAGTCCCCTTACCTTTTTTGACCAGGTAAACTCTGACACTCCGGTTGTAATTGAATTTTCTTCCTGGCAGCTTGCAGACTTACGCGGGCGGGGAGTTCTTAAACCTCACATTTCTGTAATTACCAAAATTGTTCCGGACCATCAGAACTGGTACGGTAATATGGAAGATTATGTTGCAGACAAACGTTTGATTTACGCAGATCAGGATTCCGGAACCTATTCAATTTTTGATGCAGGAGAAGATGAACCTGGTACCGGTCCTGCCTGTGGTGGAACCTGGGGAGACCTTTTTGCCCGAGAAAGCCGTGCAACAGTAATCCGCTACAACAAGCCAAACCAGTACACAGTTGATTTTGATAGTCTTCTTGTCCCGGGCGAACACATGAAATTGAATGCCCAGAATGCAGCAACAGTTCTTCAGCTTATGGGAGTTTCAAAAGAGCGGGCAAAGGAAATCCTGCAGACCTGGCCGGGCATTGCTCACCGCCTTCAGTTTTTTCACGAGTGGAAGGGGTATAAGTTTTATAATGATTCTGCGGCAACTGTACCAGAAGCGGCTGCAGCTGCAACACAGGCATTCGGCAAACCGGTAATTCTTTTGACCGGCGGAACCGAAAAAGGACTTGCTCTTGATAAACTGACTGAGGTTCTGACAGGAGCTGGTGGCGGCGACGCCACTCCAATCGAGCAGATTTATCTTCTTGCGGGAACTGCCACAGACAAAATCAAAACAGAACTGGACAAAGCCGGAACAAAATACAACGGACCATACAACAGCCTTGACGACATGCTTGGTGCGCTCAAAGAAAATCTGACGGGCGGCTCTGTTCAATCAGACATAGTAGTATTCTCTCCGGGCGCAACTTCCTTCGGAATGTTCAACAACGAGTTTGACCGCGGCGACAAATACATGGCTGCCGTAAAAAAACTTTTCTGCTAAGAATTAATATCATCAAAAAGACCGGGCTGCACAGGCTCAGGCTCCGGAAACTCTTCCAGCCATTTGAAAATTTCATTATTGCCAAGCATTATATTATTCCGCTCACAAAGCTCCTTAAAATACTGCCAGAGGCTCCTGCTATGCGGACTTGGAATTTCGTATCGGTAGCCGTATTTTTTTATATAATTATCTTTTAACCCCGGAAAATGCCTGTCCAGCGCCTTATAAAAATAATCTCTGCTCCCTTCTCTTAAGGTAAGCCCCATCCCAAAACACAAAATTGCCTTTACGCCAGCCCGCGTACAATAATCAATAATTCCTTCGACATTTTCTTTTGTATCATTTATAAACGGCAGGAGCGGACTAAACCAAACAACAGTTGGAATTCCTGCATCGCGGCAGGCACACAAAACTTCAAAACGACGGCTTGTCGGGCAGACAGCGGGTTCAATCTTGCGGCAAAGCTCGTCGTCCGCAGTAGTAAGCGTCATCTGAACAACAGCCTTAGCCTTTTTGTTTATGCTCGCAAGTAAATCAATGTCGCGTAAAATCAGATCAGATTTTGTCTGAGGAGTTACGCCAAAGCCATAGCGGTCAATAATTTCAAGACAACGCCGCATAAGACAAAGTTCTTTTTCCAGCGGAATGTAAGGGTCACACATTGAACCGGTTCCAATCATACAACGCTTTCTTTTCCGCTTGAGTGTCTCCTCCAGAAGCTCCGGTGCATTCTGCTTTACTTCAATATCTTCAAAGTCATGAGTAAACTGGTAACACTTACTCCGCGAGTCGCAATAAATACAACCATGCGTACAACCACGATAAATGTTCATGCTGCGGGGAGTCAGGATTGATTTGGCGGTTACAAAGTGCATGGATTTATTATATCACATAAAACTGCAAACTATGTTATAATTGTTTTAGAAAGTTATTAAAAATGCCGGAGAAATAAGTTGAAAATAGCCGTCTGTGATGACGAAAGCAAAATCCTCGAAGAAATTACCTCCTTTATACAAAAAGAATTTCCGCTGAATAAGACAGAAGCTTTTTCTGATGGCCAAACCTTTCTTTCATCCTTAAAGACATCCACCGGACAAGAACCCGATGTTCTGCTCATTGATATCGATATGCCTGGCATGAACGGAATGGAAGTTGCTGCAGCCCTTGCCCAGGAAAAAGCCCAGACTCTGATTGTTTTTGTAACTGCTCACGATGAACTAGTATATGACAGTTTTAAATATCATCCTTTTGCCTTTGTAAGAAAAAAATATCTGGAAGTTGAATTACGGGCTGTGCTCAAGGATTGCCAGAAGGAAATTGACAGCCGCAGCAAGCGCTTTGTTTTTCAAAATGCATCGCAGACAATAAATCTTGCACAAAGTGAAATTCTTTATTTTGAAGGCCAGGCAAATTATCTTGCGATTCACACAACCGGCAATGAATACAGAATGCGTTCGACAATGACTGCGGTGGAAAAAGAGCTGGAAAATTGCGGCTTTCTTCGCATTCACAAGGGCTTTCTTGTAAACCTGGAACATATAAAAATATTGAAATCAGAAAATCTGGAGCTTGATAACGGCGAGCTTTTACCAATCGGAAAATCCTATTCAGACGAAGCAAAAAAATCAATTTTAAGGTACATGAGAAGATGATGAACAAAAAGAAAGAAATTGAAGATTTACAGCAGAAGCTTCTCGAACTGTCCGCGCAGAATAAGGATTTGAAATACGAGCTTGATTCCTACAAATGGCAGATGGAAGAAATCCGCAGACAGGAAGAAGAAATCCGTGAACTGCATCAGAATACCAGAAAGCTCAAACACGATATGCGCAATCATCTTATGGTAATGGCTTCTTACATCAACAGCGGCGACTATGAAAATGCCAGAAAATATGTTTCGGAAATTCTTGATAAATTGAATGCAGTAAAAAGCTATGTTGAAACAGGAAATCCTCTTCTTAACCATATTCTGAATGACAAGCTTGAGCTGTGCCGCCAGGAAGGAATTGATGTTAAGGCAGATATAGGAAAGGCTTCTTTTGAAAAGATGAAGGGAATTGATTTTTCTGCAGTTTTTTCGAATGCGGTTGATAATGCGATTGAGGCGGCACGTAAGGAGTCCCGCAAAGAAATTGTTATCAGCGTTTATGAGAAAAAGGGCTACGACGTAATCAGTGTAAAAAACAGGATTTCCCAATCTGTACTTGATAAAAATCCTGAGCTCAAATCTACAAAGCCGGACAGCGAAAAACACGGTCTTGGAGTAATTCAGATTAAAGAGCTTGTTGAATCTTACGAAGGCATGACCGACTTTTATGAAGAGGACGGATTTTTTATTGTGAATATGTTTATCCCAGCCTGAGTATAGTTTATCCCAACCCCCTTGCATCCTGACAGCCCGTGGTATATTTTGGTTTTAGATGATTTTCCGAGGCTGCAGTGATAATTTTTGATAAGGTAAACAAGTTTATTCTCAACGAAGTTGATCTTCATGTTCCGGAAGGTATAACGCTTGGAATAATCGGTGCGTCAGGAGCGGGAAAAACAACTTTTCTAAAACTCATTTCCGGGCTTCTTGAACCACAGAGCGGCACCGTCAGCACCTTACGAAAAAATCCTGTTAGCAGCAACAAACAAATTGCCGCAAGGCTTTCGGTGCTTTTTGCTGATATTCCGGTTTTTGATGACAGCCTTTCTATCCTGGATAATCTTGATGAAATACGACTCATTTATGGAATAAAAAAATCTGACTTTGAAAACAGGCTTGATGAGTTGGCAGCGCGCCTGGACTTTTCGAATATTTTACATTCAAAGCCGGGCAGCTTATCTCTTGGTCAGAAAAGACGTTCAGAGCTTGGACTTACATTTTTACGTGACGCAGATTTGTATTTATTTGACGAACCCTGCATAGGTCTGGACCAGAACGGAAAGGCCGCTTTTTATAAGCTTGTACAGGAAAAAAAACACGCAGGCAAAACTATTTTATTCAGTTCTCATTCTATTGAAGATATTGCGACAGTTTCAGACAGAGTTCTTGTTCTTAATAAAGGAAACGTCCGGTTTTACGGTTCAAAAGAAGAGCTGTATAAACGTCTGGCCCCGGTAGAAAAAATCAGTCTTGAGCTGGACGGGAGCTTTCCTGATATTTCTGATTTAGAAGTGGAACGCTATGATTTTGAAAACGGACGGATGACAGTTCTTTTTAATTCAAATCATGTTTCATCAAAGGAAGTTCTGGAAAGAATCTGCGCTACATCAAGAATAAAATCAGTTTCGGTAAAAAAGGCAGGTCTTGCCGAAAGTATAAAAAGTTTTGACTCAGGGAGGAAAGACGCGTGAGTTTTATTGAAGTAAAAAACATTTCAAAGGAATTTAAGGTAAACAAAAGAAGTGCCGGAATCCCCGGAATGATTGCAAACATGTTTGTTCCAAAATTCGAAATCAAAAAAGCTGTAAACGACTTGAGCTTTACAATCGAAAAGGGAGAAATGGTTGGCTTTATCGGTCCAAACGGTGCCGGAAAATCATCAACAATCAAAATGCTTTCTGGCATTCTGTGTCCCGACAAAGGTTCAATCAGTGTTGCAGGCTACATTCCTTACAAGCAGAGAAAAGCATACGTTGGAAATATCGGTGTTGTATTCGGGCAGAAATCTCAGCTGCAGTGGGATCTTCCTGTAATCGACAGCTTTGAACTTTTGCGCGCAATCTACCGCATCC
>JAEEGK010004376.1_pt1 | contig 34740 bp, 22 predicted proteins | sample 8958771 | NCBI WGS metagenome assembly JAEEGK01 (sample SAMN16246547, study PRJNA631951) | gut metagenome | biome: gut microbiome; feature: rumen; material: SC-attached | host: Bos | place: Iran: Karaj | collected 2018-10 | reverse complement strand
TCCCAAATCCCCAATCCCCAATCCCCAATCCCCAATCTAACTAAAAATTACTTAAAATTAATATTAACATTCTTTCTTTATTATATTATTAATTAATAAGAACAATATTTTTAATAAAAATAAAAATTTTGTTTACTCATAAATAATATTAAGGAAATATAATTAATTAATAAAATAAATAAATGGTTCAAATTCTTTTAATAATTTTTGGTGTTTAGTGATTATCTTACAATCACGACTAATATTTTTGAAAATTTATTTTAAAATATTCAATTTCTACATGGTTATTTTGATTTTCTTCATAATTTTCCTTTATTTAATAAAGATAATTTTAATATGATAATATTATAAATTATTTTTGGATAATTAGAATAATAAATAATAATATAAATTCAAAGAATATCTTCGAAGAATTAGTAAAATTAGGGCAATTATATGATTTTGAGAATGAATATTACATAACAATCCAAAAATATTGAAAATTTTGATTTTGTAAGCTCATTAATTTCAATAAATTAAGAATATGTAAAGAATATTTCAAATATTTTCCAGTATAAATGTAATTTTTTCTTTATTAGATTCAGAAAGTGTATAAAAAGAACTTAAGGTATATGAAGATGAAATTGAAAATAAATTTAATATTTTAATAAGTATTTCATTAATTAAATTAACAATACCCTCTATTAAGTTATTTAAAAATCAATTGAATTATGAAAAAAAAAATATATAAATTAAACAAAATACTTTAATAAGAATAATTAATGCAAATTTATTCAAATGGAAAAAATAATATTTTCAATAAAAATTATCTTTAATAAAAATAAAACAAATATATATTTTCCAATAATTTAATTAAAACTTCTTTTTTTTAAAAATAATTATCCATATTATTTTTCAGAAATAGAATTAATTCGATTTTCAAGAAATCCTAAAATAGAATGTGAATGAAAAGGAGTTTCCATAGTCATAAATCTATGTTCTTTTCTGATTTTATTATTTTTCTCTGAAATATAATTTTTATTAATTTTATTTTCAACAACATTTTTAGGAATTAGAGAAGAATATTCTTGTAACATTTGTAAATCTTGAATTTTATTTTTAATATGATAATCATCATTATTTGGTTTAATAACAGAATATGCTCTTTTTCTAATAACTTTAAAGCTTTTTCTCATTTTACTTAAATTTTCTTGATAAATTTCATTAACAAATTCATCTTCATTTTCTTCTTCATCTGAAATTGTTTTTTCATCATCACATTCACTAAATGCTAATTCTTCCTTATAATTTTCTGAATTTTCTTCTTCTATATTATGTATATTAAAAACATGTAAAAGTTTATTTTTTGGTATTTCTTCTTCAAATTTTAAATCAAATTTTTCGTTTCCTAAAGTAATAGGACTTGGACATAAAAGACTTTTTTGTGGTTTTAATTGAGGAACAAAATTTTTAGGAAGTTCTAATATTAAAGATAAACTTCTATATCTTTTAGGACTATCATTTTCATCATTTAATAATAAATTCTTTAAATTATTTTCTTCATTAATTTGAAAAGAATAATTATTTCTTAATTGTAAACTCATTCTTTTAGAATTATCTTCACTCATTTCTTATATTAAATTATAATATATTAATTTCCTAAAAAAAAATATATAATTTAAAAAAAAAGAAAAAAAATGTTACACAAAAAAATAAAAGAAGATTTAAAAATAGTAGTAGTAGGTCATAGTGATACAGGTAAAACATCTTTTTGTCGTTTATGGGTGAAAAATGAATTCACAGATAAATACAAAGCAACAGTAATGACAGATTTTAATTATAAAATATATAAATATAACAATGAATATTATAAAGTTCAAATATGGGATATTGCAGGTCAAGATAGAAGTATAGGAACAACAAAAATATTAGTTAAAGATGCTCATGCTTGTTTAATATTTAGTGATATTACAAATAGAAAAACTTTAGATGATACTTTAAAATGGAAAAATGCAGTTGATGAAAAAGCTAAATTTAAAGATGATTCTCCTTTACCTTGTGTTTTAATTCAAAATAAAATTGATTTAGTGTCTAATGAAGTTATTAATGATGATGCTTTTTTTAATTCTTTTTCTAATAAAAATAAATTTTTAAAATGCTTTAGAACTAGTGTTAAAAAGAATATTGGTGTTAATCAAGTTATGGATTATATTATTGGACATGTTATTGAAAAATTAAATGTTATTAATGCTAAAATAGAATTACCTAAAATTTCTGATACTCATCCTTCTATTTTTTTCAGGTTGAGTAATATGAGTCAGAAAGAAAAAGAAGAACTTATTAAAAATAATACTAATTGCTGCCTTGGAGAGGAAAATATAAAGAAAAATATATAATTTTTTTTTTAGGGTTTTTATTATGTTTTTTATTTTTTTTTTCTTTGTTGTTTTATTTATTTTATATTTTTTTAACGTATATTTACTTATATTTTTGCTGTTTTTTGAAATTTTTAATTATATTTCTTTTAGTTTTTTAATTATTTTTATAATTATTTAATGAAGAAAAATGTTAAAAATAATTCAACAGCAAATTCATCAAAAATTAATGTAGAACATAAACGTAAGAAAAGTTCAGGAACATATTCATATAATATGAATAAAAATAATAATAATAATTTAATAAATAATTCTTCAATAAGTCAAAAAGTAAATTCAATGAATCAAATAAATTATAATGGATTAGATGATGAAACAGAAGAAATAGATATTAAAATTCCAACTCCATATCCAAAGACAAAATATTTTACAATTGATGATCCTTCTTTGGCAAATTCAAATTATACTACAATATTAAATGAAAAATATCCTCCTAGAAAATATTTAATACATAATCAAGATTCTTTTAATAAAATTAATAAAGATAAAATAACAGAAATTAAATTTAATTTTTTAAACCCAAAATTAAATTTTAGTGATTATAATTTAAAAGAGTTAACTTTTAAAGGAGAAGAAATTGATGAAAGTAAAATTAAAAAATTAGAAGATGCTTTAGAAATTATAAGTAGTTTAAAAGCAAAATTAATTGAATATGAATTAGCTAATAATCAAAATATTAATAAAGCAAAAGATATTATTAATAACTTAGAAGAACAAAATACATTATATTTAAATAAAATTAATGAATTATATGATGAAATAGAAGGAATTGAAAAAAAATACGGAATTGATTTTGAACATCCTAATCCAAATGATCCTTTAAATATATTAATTAAAGAATTTAGAAATCGATGGTTAAAGAAAACATTTATGAAAAATTTTAAAAATAGAATTTTAAGACAAAAAAAGATTAAAAAAGGATATAAAAATTTAGAATTAAAAAGAAATGTATTATTAAAATTAAAAACTTTTATTGCTTTTGAAAAATTACAAAATATTAATGCATTTAAAATGGCTATAATAAATAGAAGAGGGATAAAATTAATTAGTAATGCTATTGATACTTTAAGAAAAAATTTAGTATTAAATAAATTACAAAAAAAATTTTATTATGTTCAACAAAATTTATATCAATTGATTTATATTAAGGAATTAAAATTAAAAATTTATCAAAAGAAAAGATATAAAAATAATAATAAAAAAGCTTTATTTTTTTATTATTTCAAAACTGTTAAAAAAATTATGCAAATTTTAAAGACATATGCAATTCATAAAGATGAAATTGAAAATATTAAAATTAAACAATCAAATAAAAATAATAATAAAATAGCTTATTTAAATTTTATTAAACATATTAATGAAAATTATAAAGGTAATATACCTTCTAATTTAAAAGAAAATAAAGTAAAAGGATTAAAATGCCTTAAGAATATATTTAATAAAATTGAAGAAAAAAATGAAGAAAATAATATAATAAAAAACAAAAGATTATTAACTTTAAATAAATATTTTAATTTATGGAAAAAAGGACAAAGTGAAATGGATAAAATAATGTATATTAAAATTTTACATCAAAAAAATTTAATTAATTCCTTTTTTAAAAGTGCATTAAATTCATATAAATTACATAAATATTCAATGGAAAAAGATAATATTAAAAGTAGGCAAAATTTAATTAATAGATTCTTCAAAAATTCTCTTAAAAAAATTCGATTAAAAAAAAAGAAAAAAGAATTTAAAGAAAAATTACCAAAAATACAAATGTCATTAGTTTTAAAAAAAATTTTAAATCTTGCACAAATTGATCCTTTCTCTCGTTTTGCAAGTTTAAGAAAAAAATTAATATATTCTTATACTCTTGAAAAATTAAAAGATAATAAAAAAAAATCAATTGAAAAATCATATTCAAAAAATAAGAATAAAATATTCCAAAGTTTATATCCAAATATTTTCTATAAACAATTTTTAGTTAAAATAAAACATCAAATTAGTAATTGTAAAAATAAAAAAGAAAGAATAAATAAATTAATTCATAGTCATTATTTATCAAAATCTTTTAAAATTTTATTAATAAAAGCATATAAAAAGAAAGAAAAAAAAATAAGAGATTATTATGAAAATACAATATCATATATTAAAAAAATATTAAATGAAAAATCAATAGCAATAAATAAACTTCAATATGATAATAATGATTTAATTAAAAATTATCAAAATCTTTTATCACAAATTCAAATGTTATCAAATGAAAATGAACAGTTAAAAAGAAGAATAAATGAAATAAATACTAATTATATTTCTGAGAAAAAAGCTTATAATGATGCTTTAAGAAGAAATAAATATGATATTCAAAAAATGGATGATAATATGAAAAATGTTCAAAATCAATTACATGAAGCTTTACAAAGAGAAGATTTACTTCAACAAAAATATTGTAATGAAATACAAAATTCTATTCAATTAAATAAGAATTTAAATGAAATTATTAATAGGAAAAATCAAGAAATTTATGAATTAAATTCTCAAAATGAAAAATTAGAAAATAAAAAAAATATGAATAATATATTATCTAATAATTTCAATAATAATTTTAATTCCTTTAATTCAACAAATCAATCAACAAAAATAGGAATTTCAAAGAGTAATTTTTAATAAAGTTAATTTAATTAAAATTATTATTTTTTTTTTTAAATATTTTAATTTTAAAAATAATAAATTTTTAAAAAATTAACTATTTAATTTAAAAAATATTCTTTCAATTGTCATCAATTATTTTATTATCATAATATTCTTCTTCTTCTTCATTATCATTTTCATAATTATCTCCATTATCATCATTTTCATTAAAAGTTACCATATCTAAACAATAAAATCCAGGAATTAAATCATCTAAATTTATTTAATAAATAATAAAAAACTTAAAAAAATATAATATTACTTTTATTTAACCATTTAGCACACCAACTTCCTTGAGGATAAGTTATAGCAATCATACCTTTAAAATTTGAAGTGATATAATTTGAAATTTCATTTAAATTAATTGAAGTACAATTATCACATCCATCTTTTAAAAATTGAGATTCTGTTTTAATTAAATGACAATTTATACATGCTCTTAATTTTTTTAATGAATTAGGATAAGAATAATCCATTTGTTATTTATTTTTTAAATTGAGTTAAATTAAATTTTAAAATTTAAAAATAATGATAAGAATTAATATTATATTCATAATATATATTATTTATTTTTTAAAACTCTATAATAAAGAAATAACACTCTGAAAACAAAAGAACCAAAAAAAAAATTAGAAAAATTATTAAATTTTTAATCTATGAATTATATTTTATAAATTTGTTTAAAAAATCAAATGTTTCAATAAATTTTGAGGATTCTAATATTAAAAGAAATTCATTTATAGTGAAATTAATTCTTTTGAATTTTTGTTTATTTTTATTTCTAAAGTCATTGGATTTAAAGTTAATAAAAAATTTTTATTTTCTTGATTTATATAAATAAATAAATGAACTTTTATCATTTAAATTATTTTATCTTATTCTATTTTCATTCATTAGAATATTTTTATTTATATTAGGAAATTGGACAATGATTTTACGAAAAATAAAAATGATAATCAATTAAAAAAATCCCACTTTAGCATATCTTTAGAATAAAAAAAGTAAATAATTTCACATCAATAATATAAATATTTTAGTTTTGACAAAAATTAATTGAATTATTGGCATTCTAACTTCTTCTTCAAATATTTTTCCATAAGTAATTCATATGAATTTATAAATATGATATTTTTTATTATATTTATATTGTCTATAATTTTCTTTATTAGGAATAATATAATTCATAATTTCTTTCAAAAATTACTTCATTAAATCTTTATTAAATTTAAAAAGAGTAAATAAAATTTATGGAATATTAATTTCTGAATTATAAAAAAAGAATTGAATTAAATATAAAGATAAATAATTTTTTTATATTTATGTTTTTTTAACCTTTAAATTTAATATAAATCGAAGATAAACATAATTTCATTTCTCTTTCATTTCCTTGATGAAATTACTTTAAATAATTTAGTTAGAGAATAAGGAGCATTTTATTATATTATTTTTATAATCATTTAAATTTTTATTAATAAAAGAAAAATTTATATCATTTTTTTGATAAAATCTTTTTCTGAATTAACTATTTTATTTTCATCATAATCTTTCTCATTTTTATTTCAATAAGAATGATTGAGGAATAGCCCAATCCCAATTCAAATTAATAAATAAATATTTTTTTATCAATAATAAAATAACTTCTTTTTTTATAATTAGTAATAAAATAGATTTTTAACTATTTTCGTCTTAACAAAACAATTCATGACAACTATTAAAGCATTTAAAAATGAAATTTTAAGAATAGCTGAAGCAAATCTCGGTGAAAAAGCTTGGTCTTATTTTCAATCTAGACAAGCTAAAAGAAATCCCAATGTTAAATTTGGAACGTTTGAATTGAAAAATAATTTATTTGTATATGAAATATAATTAGCATCTTTAATTGATATAGGAACTCCTAACATAATTTCTGATGAAAGATTGAAAATTAAATTAGAAGGAAAAACTGAAAGACCACCGACTGCACAACAATGGTATGATGGTGAAGTTCCAAATTTTGAAGAAGTTGACAGATAAAAAGCAGAAGGAGGTGATGTTTGTACTGATGGTACAGATTGTGGAATTGTTTATTGCCACAATCAAACAATAAGTGCTGCAAAAGACAAGGTTGTTTCAAATGATTGGGGGAGGAGAAATGGTCAAAATAATGTTAAATTTTTTTCTTTAAATAAAATTCCTTGATATATTGTATTTTTTTGTTTAAAAGGTAATTAATTTAGATAAGTAGTTAATAATTATTAATTATATATAAATTAATAATAAATTGGGATTGGGATATAGTATATACTTTTTTTCCTTTATCATTTCCAATGATATTCCATTTTTTTTTCATTATATGATATATATTATTATTCCCTTCAAAGCATTCAATAATATAATTCTTACATATTTCTTTATATATATATTTCTCATTATCAGATTCATCAAATGAATTATTTCACTTAAAAATTTTTTTTAAATTATATATATATAATAATGATATTAATTTAATTTATATTAAGAATACCTTCAAAATTATGTAAAGCTTTTTCAAAACTTTTATTATTTGTGCTTTTTGAAAGTTCAATTGCATTTCCTAATAATTCATCACTTTCAGGGATTCTAACTTGTTTATATCTAACATAAGAAAAATTAAATATTGCAAAATAATCATTTTTATCTATTAATAACATATCTAACACAGTTTTTTCCATTTCATTAATATTTTTTTGAAGATAATAAATATAAAATAATTCATGTAATATTTTCTGTTTGATAAACATACTTATTGTAGTTTTTTTAATTTTTGTGAATGATTCTTTATCAAACATTTTATTAAATTCTATTTCTTCAATTGGATTTATTTTTTCATTTTCTTCAATAAATAAATCTAAAATATATAAAGCTTTATGAAATAATTCTATACTTTTCTTTAAATCATTTTTTCTTTCTAAAGATTCTTCTGCTTCTTTTAATATTTCAAAAAATTCTTTTAAAATGCTATTTGAATTTTGTAATAAATAATCATAATTAAATTTATTCAAAAAAGGATTTAATTCAAAAATATTTTTTAAAATATTATCCAAATTAGAATTTTGATTTAATTGATTTAAATTATTATTCTTATTATCAATTGCTTTAAATTTATCTTCATCTTTTGAATTATCAGGAATTTTAATAATAATATTTCCATCTTTAAATTCAACTTCTTGATCAGAAGTTTTAGAATTATTTTGATCGTAAATATTATTTAAAGAATCTTTAGATTGTTTCTTATTTTTTAATTTTCCATTTGATAAAATAATAGGAGAAAAAACATCAATATTACTATTAGTAAATCTTTTAGCAAAATCACCATATAATCTTTTAATAGGAGGATAAAAGGATGCAAATAACATTCCATATTTAGATAATTTATTAATATAACTTGGATAATATACTTTTCCATTAAGTAATATTCTTGAAAAAAAATTAGTAAAATGATTACAATTTTTAACAAAAGGATCATATGTTCTTCCCATCCAATAAGGACTTTGTAAATATAATAATTTATATATTCTTTCTTCTTTATACAATGTATTTCCTAAATATATTTTTTCTTTTAATGTTAAATGCTTTAATTCACCTGCTTTGTTTAAAAATATTCCTGGAATATCTTCTTTTGTTGAACCAAAGGAATATTCTTTTTCATTTATTTCTATTGTTGTGTGAAATAAACCTAAACCAAATATTTGTAAAATATAATTTATCCAAAATAAATGATATACACATAAATATACTGGCTCTCCATATTTAAATTCTCTTTTTTCTATATATTCTTCAAATGATTCTATTTTTTTATGTTCTTTATATTTTTTTTGCTCTAATTTTTTCTTTATTATTTTCACATGTTCTTCCATTGTTTTTTAATTTTAGGTTTTAGTTTAATTTATTTTAATTTTGAAAAATATTATATTAAATTTATTAGGTATTTTATAATTTTTTTATCATCATCTCCTTATAAATTTTTTTTTGTTTCATAAAATCACATTAATAATTTTTAATTACATCAAAATTTATTTTATTAGATTAAAATAATTTGTATTATTCAATGATAATATAAATAATATCTAAAAAATGAATGGATAAACAATAAAAATAAGTATTAATTTCTTATATGAAATTTTTTCTTCAATAAACCAAAAATAATTAAACAAACATAAAAACATAAATTTGAAAAATAATTATTTCAGATAAATTTTGCCTTGGATTTTCTAAAAAAATTTCTTTCTTTCTTTTTAAAAATTAAAAGTAATCTTGTTGTCTTCCCCAAACAAAAAGAAAAAGATGAATAAAGAATACATAAACATAAAACTTAAAAATTTCATTAAAAAGTTTTATTTATTTGATATTTTTGTTAGATAAGAATTTACTAAATATCATATAATAAGGAAAAAATCTTATAATTAATGTATTAAACAAAGAATTTTTCATATATATTTAAACTAAAAAAATTAAAAAAAATGTTTATAAAAAAAATATAAATAATAAGTTTATATAATAAATATAAAAAGAAGAAAATTTATCAGGATAAGAACTATATTTTTCCAAAAAAATTGAAGGTAATCATTATTCTTTTACTTCATTTATAACAAAGAATTAATCAATAATTTATATTATATATAAAAAGATTTTTTATATTGTTATATACTTCCTTCTTATTACCATATATCAAATTTTCTTTTATAATTTAAAGATATGCTGAGGATAATTTCTTAATTATTAAATTAATTTATTAAGAATCATAAAATTTAATAAAAATAAACACAATGTAGTGAAAAATAATTCAAGAGATTAATTATATTTCCTTTCAATTTATTAATTTCGAATTCTTCTAATGCATAAATTTCAATAAGAACTAAATAAAGAAAAAAATAAGCTTGTTTCAATCTTTAATAATATAAAATTTCAAACATTTTCAAAAAATTTTTTTACAAAGAATTAAATTAAATTTAATGAAAACTATAAAAAAAGTTGATTATAAATGAAAAATAATTAATCGAACAATATTGTTTAAATAATTAAAAGAAATAAAAATAAGGAATAAAAACAATTAAAGAACTTATTATTTGATAATAATTATTTTAAATGAAAATAAAATTATTAATTAAATTAGATAAATATAATTATATTAAATATTGTGAAATAATCTTAATTGTTTATTTTATCTTTTTTATTTAATTTATAAGATAAAATAAAATAAATTTTTTTGATTTATACTTTTTTGATACATTTTTTTTTCTTTTTAATTATGATTATGATTCATTCTTTTATCATTTTTTAAAATTATTTTAGTTCCTCCTCTCAATTTAACAACAACAGGATTATTTCTAAAAGTCATTTTAATATTAGAAAATCTATTTTTGTTATTATAATAATTATTTAAATCATTGCTAATAAAAGAATTATAACCTCTTGAAGACATTTGACCATAATAAGTATTAAAATTTTGATTATCATCATCATAATTAAAATTTTTAATATTTCTACTATAAAATTTAGGATTATAATATTGAACATTTTTTTGAAAAAATCTTGGATTTTTGTTTCTAAAAGTTTTATAACTTCTTGAATATTCTAAATTTTGATTATTAATTTGATAAATATTATTCTTAATATTTTGATTATTATTAATATCTAATTTCTTATATTGTTGAATTTGCTTATTATTATTTACTTCTTTTTCTCTATTATTTATTATTTCATTTATATTTAAATTTTTCATTTTTGGTTTTTTCATTTGTTTACTTGTTTTTCTTCCTTTATTTTTTAATTTTTCTTTGGTTATTTCATTTAAATCATTATAATAAAATTTTTCTACTTCAACTCCATTTGCTTTTAATTCTTTTTCATCATTTACTTTTTTAATTATTTCTATTTCAATCCCATCTATTATATAATCTTCAAAACCTTTATTTCCTTTTATTTTTCTTTCTTTTTTAATTTTTTTTTCTTTTTTAATATTTTTTTCAATTTCATTTTCTTTTGTTATTTCATTTAATAAACTTTCTTTTTTTTCATTTATATTTTTATTTATACTTTGAAGAACCTTTTTATTTTCAATAATATTGTTAAATTGATTATCATTCTTTTTTTCAATGATATTTTTATTTTGATTATCTTTTTTTTCATTTTGATTATTAATATTATTATTATCATCTCTTAATATATTTTTATTAATTAATTTTTCATTAATTCTTCTTCTAATCATTTCTCTTTTTTCATTTATTTCTTTTTGATTTAGTTTAATAGGTATTCTATTTAATGAATTATTAATTGAATTATTGAGAGAATTATTTAAACTTGAATTTAAATTTTGAATAAGAGCAGTTGGTCTATTTAAAACAACAGATTTATTTAAATTAATTCTATCAATTATACTTTTATTATTATTAATTAAATTTCTATTAGATATATTGATATTTGGTTTTTGATTAATATTTATTTGTGAATTTTTATTAATTTCAATTTCTTTTTTAATTGCTGTATTTTTTTGAGGATGATTTATAATTTTTTTAGGTTTTTCTTCTTCCTCTTCCTCTTCTTCTTCTTCTTCTTCATATTCTTCTTCTTCCTCTTCATATTCTTCTTCTTCTTCTTCATATTCTTCTTCATCTTCTGTTTCTTCTTTTTTTAATATTTTTTTATCTTTATTATTAGACATTTTCTAATTTAATTAAAAAAATCATAAATTTTTAAAAATTAGAATTTTAATTCTTTATTAAATATTATAAATCTAAATATTAAGATAATTATATATTTCTATTTAAAGATTTTTTAAGATTATTATATCAAGAATGATATTAATTGAATAAAACATAATTTTACTATTAATCCAATGATAAATCCTAAAATGAAAGAAATATATATTTTAGCCATAATATTTTATTATCTATTTTACCATGAGGAAACCATTTAAAATTTTGATTATCATATTTAATTTAAGTTTGAATTTTTCCTATATTTTATTTATTATTTTTAATGTGTAATGAATAAATTTTTACTTAACGGACTTTTGGAAATTTTAGAAGATTAAAAGAAGAAGAAAATAACTTTCTTCTTTAGTTAATAACATGTAATAATTTCAAAAATTATTGAAATTATTTGAATTATTTAGAATTCATTTTACATTTTTAATTTCTTTTTTCATTTCCATTTTTCCTTTTACTATTTTTTTTATAATATTTACTTTAAGAATATTCTTCTCTTTTTTAAAATGATATTTTTGTTATATTCACAAAATCATATTTTAAATCAGTTAAAACATTCCCATCTATTATTTTAAAAATTCAGATAATTCTATTAATCATTCCTATATTTATATCAAAGAGATAAAATTAAAATATCCCAAAGGATTTATGAACTAAAATTTGCCATAAAAGCATTATTATTTTTTCTTGAATAATATTATAATAGCTTTATTACAAAAAAAAATAAAAACATAATATACCTATTATTCTAAAATGGAATTAAATATATGAAAAGAAATTATTAAATTATTGAACCGGATTTTGATGAGAAAAATATAGGATTAAATGACAATACTCCTGGTGCTATAAATATATATATTTTTGAATAATGCATAGAAAAAGAAGAGAAATATTTTTAATTAATATATTTTGATAGGTTAATAAAATTCTTAGATTTTTTAATTTCTATTTTTATATTATTTATAATATATTTTATTTATTTTTTTTATTTTATTTGAATTAAATATTTTTTATATGTCTAAGTTATTTGAAATTTATGAAAAAAATTTTGATGAATCATCAATTAAATTAAAAGATTTACTTTTTAATATTAGTCAAAAGCGGAAAAAAAAAGGTAAAATTTTATATTAAATATATATTAATAAAAGATAAATTTGAAATTATAAATAAAGAACTTGAAACTAATATTCAAGAGTTAGAAAGGTCAATTTCACAAATGGAATTTGAATGTCAATATGTTAGAATTCCTGAAAATAAAAGAAAATTAAATAATAAAATTAATGATAAAAAAAGAATTTTAGACTTTTATAAAGAACAAATAGAAAATTTAAGAATTGGAAAAGAAATTAAATTAAATTATAATGAAAATGAGATAGAAGAAGAAAAAGAAAATAATAATAATATTGAAAAAAAAGAAGAAAAAAATGAAGATAAAAAAGAAGATAAAAAAGAAGAAAAAAACGAGGAAAAAAACGAAGAAAAAAACAAAGAAAAAAAAATAAGAAAAGGTTCTGGTTTATTTGAAAATTTATTTATAAATAATGAAAGAACAACAAATAAAGAAAAAAAGAAAGAAAAAGAAAATGAAATGGAATTAAATGAAGATAAAATAAAAAATTTAAATATAAATGAAGAAAAAGAAATAAATTTAAACATCAATGAAGAAAAAGAAAAAAATATAGAAGAAGAAGATGAAAAAGAAATAAATAATAATAATAATTTTGAATCTAATTTAGAAGAAATTAACACAGATTCTTTTCCTAAATCAAAAGAAGGATATATTTTCTTTAATGATGATAATGATATTGAAAATTATGAAAATGACAATAATGAAGAAAAAGATATAAATGAAATAAATACAAATGGTGAAATTTCTTTAAATAATAATGGAATGAAAAAAAGAAATAATAATAAAAATGAAGATAATGAATTAGATATTATTGATACAACACCTAAAAATAAAATAATAAATACTGCAACTTTAGATAAGGATAATTCCCAAGAAAAATATAGAATAAATAGACCTAATTCTTTTCAAAGGATATTTAATTTATTTTCTGAATTTTCTGATAATGCACTTTTCACAAAAACATTAATTAAAGTATATGAAAATATTAAATTTAAAGTTTATGAAAATCCAAGAAATCAAATAGTAAATAAATATAATAGTATAAGGAATTCAATAAGACATGAAATTAATAAAATAAATTGTAGAAATTTTATATTTTTCTTTATAATGAGTTCAATTGTTATATTTTATCTAATTTGGTTGTATAAAACAGAATTAAAAAAAGTAAAAGAAAATCAAATTAAAGACCAAAAATAAATATATAAATCTTAAATTAAATGTTTTTTAATGAATTATAATTTATTTATTCTATTATATCAATTTTAAAAAAATAAAAAATGAATAATAAACAAAAGGAAAAAATAAATCAAATAAATCAAGAAATACAATTATCAAAAACAAATAGTACTCCAAATATTTTATCATCAACAATACCACAATTTAAATTAAAAAACTCAAGAGATTCAATTTTAAAATTATCTAAATTTAATGGTTTTTTTAATAAAAAATTTAATTTAACTGCTTATTATAAATCAAGAGAATCATCAAGATCACATTCAAAATCTCCAGAAAGAATTTATGTTCCAAATCATAAAAAAGGAAATGGAATACCACTTGAAATTAAAGAAAGAATAAAATTTATTAAAGATATTGTTAAAAATGAAAAATTTCAAAAATTTTATAAATCAATTCCTTTAAAAAAAGAATCAAATTTAGATGATACTGTTAATTATATATTAAAATATAATGGAAATAATAGTGAATTAGATTCTTATTTAATGATAGTTTATTATATAAGTCAAACTATAAAATATGATATTAAAGGATTTGAAGAAAGAAGAAATAATAAATATGAACAATCTCCTTATAATTTATTTAAAACTGAATTAGCTTTAAGTAATGGCTTTTGTAATTATTTTGAGTATTTTTGTAAAAAAAAGAAATTAAGGTTTAAAAGAATAAAAGGATATTGTAGATTAATTCCAAAAATAAATGTTAAGAATATTATTAATGTTGATAATAATAATAATATTAATCATTGTTGGGAAGCAATATATATTAAAGGAGAATGGTATTTTATTGATTTAGTATTTAGTTCAGGAGGATTAAATTATATTATTCCTAAAAATAGTAATGAAGAAATTGATTATTTTAATCCTTATTATTTTTTAACTATACCTGAATATTTAATTATGACTCATAAACCTTTTGATGATAGTTATCAAAAAATAGATAAAATTATAACTGACAAACAATTCTTTAAAAGAAAATTAATTGATTATGGAAAATTTTATAATGCCTTTTATCAATATAATATTATTTTATTAACTGAAGATTTTCCTTTTATAAAAACAAATAAGAAAAAAATATTAATTAAATTAAAAGTTGAAGAAGGAATAATTCAAGCAAATTTATTTAAATCAAATGGAAAAGATAAAATAGGAGAAGTAAAATATGCAGTTGATGAAGATAATGATTATTATAATATAGAACCAACATTTCCAAAATTTGGAGATTATATATTAGAAATATTAATTAGGTCAAATTCTTCAAATGATATTGTTTTAGTTCCTTTCTTAGAATATAAAATAAGAATTTATGAAAATTTTTTTTTTCCTAAATTCCAAAAAAGTAAATTAAATAGTAATAAAAGTTTAAGTATATCAAATTTACCTAAAATAATAAGAAGAAGTAATTCTGATGTTTATCAACCAAAAATAATATATGATTATAATAAAATATTTCCAAGTAAAATTAATAAAAAAATTTGTTTTGATAATGATAATACTTATATAATAGAACCTAAAGTAAGTTTTTTAAGAAAAGAAAGTGATGTTAAATTTAAAGTAAAAGTTAAAGGAGCTTCTATTGTTTGTGTTTTAGATGGAAGAAAATTTAATTATTTAAAAAGAATTGATGAAGATATTTATGAAGGACAATTTATTATTCGTAGTGATAATGTTTCTCTTTGTGCTATGAGATCTTCTAATGTTTTTACTGAAATTTTTAGGTTTAAAGTAAATAAAGAGAGTTCAATTTTATCAAGAAGTGTTGTAATTAGAAGTAGAAAATAATATTTAATTTTATTTTTTAAATATTTTTAAGTTTTTTTAGTAGTTATATTAGAATATTATTTAATTTTAATTGTAATAAAATTATAAATTTAATATTTTTGTAAATATGAATTTAAGAAAAAACATATTTAATATGTTTATAATTATTTTATTCTAAATATTAAAGATTAATATCTAAATGGGAAATTGTGTTTGTATTGAAAATGGAAAAATAAAATCTCTTGAAGCAAACGTTATTACAGAAGAATCATATAATATAAGCAAAAACAATTTAAAATCATTAATAAATATAAAAGAAAAATCGAATGAAAATTCAATAGGATATTGTAAACAAAATTTCACTCGAAGTATAATAAGTAATTCATCAATAGATAATTCAATAAATGATTTTCCAACTCTTATTCAATCAAATATAAAAGATATTCCTCAGAGAAATTCTTTATTTGGTTTAAGTAATGATATTATTGATAAAAAAAATAATACAAGAAAATATTTTACAATTAAAATCAAAAACGTAAATAATGAATTCGATAAAAGATTAGATTCTAGTTTTAATAGTTTTAAAAAACCTATATTTTCTAAATTATGTGAACATTCTAAAAGAAATCGAAAATTAAGTTTAGTTGATTAATAATTTAGAAATTAGTTAAATATTACTCTTTAATTTTGGTTGAGAGTATATAATTTTATTTAAGTTGTATATTAGATTAAAATAAATATAAAAAGTGTTTTTGATTTATAACAATAATATTCATTCAAAATCAATATAAATATATATTTGTAAATTATTTTTGAATATATAATTAAATAAATATTGAATGAAAAACTTCAGTTAAATTTTATCATTTTAATATGAAAAAATTTAATAAAAAAAATTATTTTTTTAAATTTTTATTGATAAATATTTTATGTCTCCTTTTTATTTATCACTTTGTATAGGAACATTCACATTTATAATTTTATATGCATTTGATGTTTTTTCTTTTAGGCAAAATATTAATAGGATTTTTTGTTGTTGTTGTAATAGAAATAAGGAAAATACAATAACATATGATGATAATAAAGAATTAAGATCAGATATTATAGTTAAAAAATGTGGATTATTAATTTTAAGACATCCTTATGGAAAAGGAGGAATTCAAGGATTTAAAAAAACTAATTTTTATGTTTTATTTAATAATTATCAAAGAATGTTTAATAATAATGGTTATATGGAATATTATAATGAGAATAATGATGATTTAGTAAATGAAATATATGAATATAAAGGAAAAGGAGAAGTAAAAAATATAACAAATTATAATATTCAAATGCCAACTGATTTAGTGGATAAGAGAATTGTATATAAGTATATTTCAATGATTTCATAATGAAGATTAAATAAAAGTAATTTAATATTATAAATATTAAAATTTATTTTTATTATTAATTCATAAATAAAAATGACATCACATTATTTAAAATGTTTAGTAAATGTTAGTTATTCTTATACTAATATATCTTTTAATACTCAAATCTCAACAAAAATAATTGATGAAAATCATATTTCTTTTAATGATATTATTGAAGGTTTATCAAAGCAAATTTCATTAGAAAATTTTGCAATAAGTTATTGTGAATATGATAATAAAACAAATACTTATGTAAATTTAGGTAAATATCCTTTAGATAAAATTGTTTTAATTGGTTATAATAATTCTTCAAATAATTCAATTACCTATATTAGAATTAGATTAAGACAAATTATAAAAAAAGAAAATGTTTTAAGAATGGATTTAATAGAAGATGATATTGAAAATATTGAAGAAAGTAATTCTCATAATTATTTTAATTCAAAATCTAAAAGAGCAAAAGAAAGGAAAATCGGTTATATTATTAAAAAAGTTTTTATGTGGAAAACTTTATATAATGGATTTTATGATAAAGATGAAAAAGGTAATTTAACTAAATATAAATTTACTTTGGAACAAGCAGCAGATAAAATTGGAATAAGTAAAAAAAGTTTAGATGATTACTTAATTCAATTAAGAATTGGTAAATTATTTGGATTTAATTTTACTGAACATAAAAATGATAAAGTTGGAGTTTTAAGAGCTTTTGTTAAAAAACATAAAGCAGAATATGAACAAAAAAAATTACATTTAAAAGAGAATCCTTTTAATATTAATTCAATATTAAAATGAATAGAATAATTAAAAAAATTAAATATTTGAAAATAATATAAGAGTCAGAGAAGAATAAATTAAATATATAAATTTAATAGAAATATCATAAAAGCATATATAAAAAAATTATTATTTCTAATTAATTCATTATTATAATTTTTTTGCATTTTTTTTCTTTTTATTTATATTATCTTTTTTTCCGTTTTTTAATAATATTTTAATCTTATAAAAAAATTTAATTTTCAACTCTTTTTAAATAAGAAATATTTATTAGATTGTTAATTATAATTTTATTCAATATTTTCAACAATATCATTTGAGAAATATCTTTTATAATCTTAATAAATCTTAAGCATTTATTAATAACATGAATATATTTTCTAATTGATTATTCCATTATTAAATTAAAAAAAATTAATTTTTCTTTTAATTACTTTAAAATTGAACAATAAAAAAATTAATTTATATTTATAATAAATATTTATTGATTTAATTCACAACAGAAATTTTGAAATAAATTTTCAAAAAAAGATTTTTTTGGTCTGTTAACAATTTTAGTTTTATTTTCTTTATTTTTTTCATCAACATTATCAAAAATTTGCAAAGCATTAATTAAATCAGTATTTTGATTTTTTTTTCTATCTTCTTTTTCTTTTTCTCTAATTTCTTCAATTTCTCTTAAAAAAGAATAATCAATAAATTTACTATCATCAAAGAATCTATCATCTAAAGAAGAATTAATTTCAATATGAGAAATATTATTATTATCAATTTTATTATGAAATAAAATTAAATTATCATTATCTTCTTTTTCTTTTTCTTTTTCTTTTTCTTTTTTTTTTCTTTCATTATAAAATTTAATCAATTCTTTTTTTTTAATTTTTTCATACTTTCTCACCCAAGGTTGTGGAAAAATTTCTTTAACATTTATTCTTTCTTCATCATTTTTTTCTAATAATTTTCTAATTAAAGAAACACATTCTTTAGATAATTCTTTTTCTTTATAAATAACATAACTACCATTTTCAATATTATTAAAAATTTCTTCTTTTAATTGTTCATAATTTAATTTTACATTTTTAGATTTAAAAGGAGAAAAGCCATGTAACATTTCATACAATAAAATACCTAAAGCCCAAATATCAACACATTTATCATAATTTTCATTAGAAATAATTTCAGGAGACATATATTCTATTGTTCCACAAAAAGTTTTTCTTTTTTGATTTTCTGATATTTTTGTACACCAACCAAAATCACATAATTTAACATTATTATTACTATCTAATAATATATTTTCTGGTTTTATATCTCTGTGAATGTATCCATTTTCATGTAAAAAATTTATTGCATTTACTACTTGAATAAAATATATAAATGCTTCATCTTCTGATAAAAATTTTTGAAAACGAATTTTTGTAAATAAATTCCCATTATTTGAATATTCTAATATCATATATATATTTTCTTTATCTTCATGAAAGGAAAATAATCTTGTTATATTAGGATGATTAAATTTTAATTGAATGTATATTTCTTTATATATTAAATCTAAAGGACATTCCATTTTTTTTAATTTTTCTTTTTGAATAAGTTTAATTACATATTTTGAATTATCTTTTTTATGAAATGATAAATATATTTCTCCAAAAGTGCCTTCTCCTATTTTATCTACTTTTTTATTAAATTTAAAATTTTTAAAATCCCAATAACCTGAATGAATACTTTCATCATTTGGATTTATATTTAATATTATTCCTTTTTTTAAAAAAAGAGAACGTGCTATTGACATTTGAGAATTTTTTTTCTCGTATTTTTGAGACTCATCTATTATTTCTTTTGAAAATAAATTTGTTGAATCGGAATTTACAAACGACATTTTTTATAAATTTAATTTATTATTATTTTAAAAAATAAGATTAAAAATATATAGAAATTAAATATATAAGATATTATAAAAACTAATTAATTTTGTATATAAATGAAAATAAGTATAATCCAATACTTATTAAATAAAGGAACCTTTATAATTCCTTTTTTTATGATACATTTTTTTATTTTGAATTAAAGAATATAATTTATAATTAATTTCAATCTTTTATTTTAAAATATTTTCATCTTCTTCTTTTTCTTCAGGTAATAAAAATACAATAGATTTTTTTTTACTAAAGTTTTTTTTTAAATATGTTTCTTCATTATTTTCTTCCTTGACATTTTCTTTTTTATTTTCATTTTCACTTTGAAACATAATACTTTCAACTTTATTTTCATTAAAATTACTAACATAAACAACATTATATCTATTCATATTTAATTGATTTATATTATAATTATTAGTATTTTGACTTGAAGATTTAAACTTACTAGGTTTAATTAATTCTATTATATTTTCATTACTTTTAGCTTTTATTTGAGAACGAATTTTTTCATTTTTTGTATTTTTTATTTTTTCATTAATTTCTTTATCATAAAAATTTAATCTAACTGTTTTAGAACTTTTCATACTTTTTCTATTATTTCTACATTGAGTTATATCTTTTAAATTTTTTGCTAAATCTCTTAAATAATTTAAAGCTTGTTCTTCAAGTAAAGTTTTTTCTTGTGAATCAAATATATTATTATTTGTTGATGGTGTTTCAATTTCTTTAAATTTTGCTTCTGAAATTACTTTTCTTTTTCTTATTTTATTTAAATCTATATCATTTATTTGATTAATAATATTTAAAATATTTGATGAATTCATTCCTATTCTATATAAAAATTTTGGTCTTTTATATGAATATTTTTTTTCTCTTTCTCTTGTATTTTGTTTTTCTTTTTTATTATTTACATTAAAATATGATCTTGATATTCCTGTCATTGATTTTCCAATTTCTATTGGATTTTGAAAATTCATTTCAAAATTATTAAAATTATATTGTTCATCAATTTTAGATAATGATATACTGTTTATTTTCATTGTTTCATACTTACGTAATTTAAATAATTCATTTGCTACTTTTATTAATAAAATTGCTCTTGATGAATTTATTGTTTCTTTATCTTTCATTAATTCTTTTTATTATTTAAAAAAAAAACAACAAATTATTTATAAAAAAAATATGAAATAAGAATACTTATAAAAATTATAAATAAGAAAAATTATTAATTTCTTCTTTATAAATATTTAAATATTTAGTTTCACTTCTTTTTGACAATAAAAAAGTATTAAAAGTTTTTTACTTGAAAAACAATAAAAATGGAAATAATAATATCTTATTTAATAATAACAAGAAAATCAGTTAATTAAATCATATTTTTAAATTTGAATGTGCATTATGAAAAATAATAATATTTTCATTGAATCTTAAGAATATATATATAAAATATTTTTTTAATTATATTATTCTTTCACATATTCAAATAGATAAAAACTCTAATTTTATGAAATCAAGTATAAACAGAAATTAACCCATTTAGGTGTATATTTGTTTTTTATTTAAGATAAAAAACTTTAAATTATAACAATATTTGAAACATTTGGAAAAGCAATCTTGAGAAATATCAATAGGTTAAAATTTAATTATTTAAACAAACTCCATTAAATATTTTCAAAAAAATAATTAAATTGAATTAAAATAATAATAAAAAATTTCATCTAAATAAATAATAACTTTTAAAACTTTTATTCTTATTAAATATATAATCAACAAAAATATGGGAAAATGTACATTACACTGTGTGAAAAAATTTATTAAACGTTTAGACTTTTTAGGTTCTGCAATAACATTTACAATAAATAATGAATATAGATATCATTCTTTTATAGGAGGAATATTATTTATAATTTCTTTATTAATATCATTGCTTTATATATTTTATTGTTCCTGGGAATTTTTTAGAAGAAATAATGTAGAATTTATTTATTCAACTAAAATTGTTTCAAATGATCCTTTAATTGATTTAAAAAATATTAATTTTAGTTTTGCTTTTGGACTTCAAAAATTTGAGAATGGAGGAATATATAAATTTCCTTATAAAGATTATTTTACTTATTCAATGGAATTAATTGATTGGATTGGTGATAATGAAGGAGAATTTTTTGATACAAAGATTAATTTAAAAAAATGTGAAAAAGAAGATTTTGGAAATATGGTTGATTCTGTTTTTTATTCAAATGATTTAAATACTATGTTACGCCCTATTTTAACTAACGATATAAATTTTACTTTAAATGGTTTATACACTGATTTTTATTTTAGATTTTTAAGATTAAATCTTTCTCTTTCAGAATATGCTTTAAATAATATAGAAGAAACAAAAAAATTTTTAAATGAAAATCCTTTAGAAATGTCAATTTATTTTATGGATACTTCATTTGATTATAAAAATAAAACTCAATTTATTTCTAAAAACTTAAACTATATATTTAAACCAATAGATTTTAATTATATTAAATATACAAGAATATATATATCATCATTAGAATATTCCACAGATGAAAATTTAATAATAAGAAAGCCTGAAAAGAAAATAAATTCAGTATTTGATATGTCATCAGATTCATTTAAATATATTTCATCAAGAGCATTAAATTCAGAAAGATTAATTGGTCAATTTATAATTCAATCTTCTTCTAAAATTTATCAATTACAAAGAAATTATCAAAAATTACCTGAATTTATTGCTGAAATTGCAGGTTTTATTGGAATTTTATTATTATTTATATTTACTTTAGTTGGTAAGTGTGAAAGACAAATTATTGATAATAAATTAATGAATCATATGCTTGCTTTTAAAGGAAGTAAATATAATGATATTTCTTATTTTATTAATTTATTTATGTTAGATAAAAAAAATAATAAAATTACTTCGATTCTTCAAAATCGAGAATCTATTCCTGTTGTGAAAAATAAATTAGGAACTCAAAAAACAGTTTCCAAAAATTTAATTGATAAAGATAAATTAGATGATGAAGATAAAGAAATTGAAATTAAAAGTGAAAATGAAAAAGAATTAAATTTATCTTCTGAAATAAAGAAAAAAAGATCTTTTTATGAAGGAAATAAACAAAATAATTATTTCATAAAAGAAAAAAGATCAAAATCAAATTTAATAAATATAATAAAACAAAAACCAGGATATGGAAGAAGTATAACAATAAAAAAGGGAAATAATAATTTAGATATAGAAGATTCATCAAAAAAAATAGGAGAAGATACAAATGATATTATTAATGATATTAATCAAATTCATATATATGATAATAATTTAATTAATGAAAATTCAAATAAATTAGAAAAAAATGAAGAAGTAAAAATTTTCCCTTTATCTTATTCAGAATATTTTTTTGCTTCAGTATTATTTTGTTGTTCTAAAACTCAAAAAAGAAGAAAAAATGCAATTAAATCTGCAGAATTTAGAATTCATTATTATATGGATATATTTAATTTTATTAAAAAAATGCAAGAGGTTGATTTATTAAAATATTGTTTCTTTGATAAAGATCAAATTATGCTTTTTGATTTTATTTCTAAAACTCCTTTTAAAATTGGGAAAGATGGAGAAGAAATTAAATATAAAGAAAGAGAAAAAATTATGATTAATAGAAAAAATTTAAGAAAAGATGATATGGATGATATTTTTAATTCTTATAGATATATTAGAATTAAGGATACATTTAATTTTGAAGATTTAAAATTACTTAATGTTGTTAAATCTGAAGTTCGTTTTTTAAAGGATTAATTTTTTATATATTTAGTTTTGATTATTTCTTTTAAGATGATATTATTTAATATTGGTTCATCTATTTTAATTAGTGAGAATATTTTATTATTATTTATAAATTATATATAAATTTGAAATAATCAATGATTCTTAATCTTTTATTTTCATTAATTATTAATAATTGTATTTGAGATTACATAAAAAAAGTAAGTAATCAAAATCAATTAATATATATAAATAATACCAATAATAATTTGTTCTTTTTTTTTGATTTTAATAAGATATTTATAATATAAATTTGTAATTATTATTTCTTGAATATTATTTGATAAAGATTCATCTTTGACTTTTCACTTCATATTTAATCTATTAATTAATCAATTCTTAATATTATTTAAAGAACAATATCAAATTACTTCATAATTTATGTAATGCTTAAAAAATATATTAAAATACTTGTTTTTTATAATCTAAATTTGTATAATTATTTAATAAAAGAAAATATTAAGATAAGGAATAATATTTGAATTTTTGAACATGAAGAAATAATAGAAGAAAATTTATTGATATTTAATATATTCTTAATTAAAGATAATGATACTTTTTTCATCTATATTCTTTGAAAGTAGAGATTATTATTATTATTATTTTTTTACAATCCATCATATTTATAAAATAATTTTAAAAAAGAAAAATGATAACTATAAGATTAGGAGGTAATAATGTTTTTCAAGAATCATTACTTGAAATGAAAAAGCATAAAATTAATATTTCAAAAAATAAAGAATATATTCAAAGGATAAGTAATTCAAATTCTATAAAATCAAATGACTTGGATATTTCTTTAGAAACAATAAAATATGATATTGATAGTTTAGATGATATTGAATTTTGCCCTAAAAAAGTAAAAAAAATATCACCTAATTATTATAATCAAGAAATTTTATTGAAAATATTCAGAAAAAAAAATACTCTTAATAAAATAATGAATTCTCGTTTTTTTGATGAAAGTCTTAATGTTAACTTTGGAAATGAAATAAATAAATTATCAAATACTATTACTAACATAAATAAAAACATTCAATATTCAAATAGGTTAGATTATAAAAACTTTAAAATTTTAATTGATAGTTTATGTCTTTTAGATTATCAAGGAATAACTAATAATATTCAATATATATCTGAAAGAGATTATTTGAAACTTAATAAAAAACAATATAATGAAATTCTTAATTGTATAAAACAATATAAAGATGAAATGTTAACTAATATAGGATTTGATAAATTATCACTAGATTCTTTAAATAATTTAAATAATGATATTGACATTGATAAAAATAATATTCTTCAAAAAGACAACAAAACAATTGAAGTTGATGGAATAAGAGAAATGAAAAGATGTATGACTGTTAATAATATAAATCAAAATAATAAAAATTTAATAAGTTGTAATAGTGAAAAAATATATAAAACTTTATTAAGAAAAAATCTATTAGATAAATTTTATGATATAAATAAATTTGAATTATTTAGATTAATGACAAATAATCCAAAATTATCAAATAAAGAAATATCTAATTATTTAAATAAATCTTGTATTAATGTAACTAAAGCTGTTGAAAAATATTATCAACATTTATATAAAACTGATAATTTAATTTTAACTTTCTTTTATCCAGAAATCACAGAATCAGAAAAAAAATATATTACCCATAATTTTAATTTTACTTCTCCTATTTCATTATTATTTGATGTTGCTATTGTTGATTATACTCATGCATTAAATGTTAGCTTATTTACAAATAAAAAAACAGAAATTGATGAAAAAGAAAAAAAAATTAAATGTATTGGTGGACTTAATTTACAGAATAATTCTATTATAACTGTTATAAAAAAAATTAGATAACAAATTTATTAATTATTAAGTAAAAAAAAGATTGTTTTAATTGAAATAAATATTATTAATCTTTTTTTATATTCTTTAAAAATAATAATTAAAAAAATATTATATTTATTTATAAGAAATTATTAATAATAATTTGCTATTTAATAATTGATTTCATTATTTAAAAAGGATTTAAGGAATTTATTATTACATAATTTACTTGATGATAATAAAGATATATGCTCTTTAATAATTATATTATATATTTTTAAATGATTGTAATATCAAATATTTAAATATTAAGTCATTATTTATAAATTTAAATTTTTTTTGAATTTTGTTTAAAAATAATTTGATTAATTTTCTCAAATGTCAGAAAACATTAATATAATAAGTGAAAAGGATAATTTTAGTGAAGAAAAAGAGAATAAAAATATATATGAATATGGAGCACACTTTAAATATCAAGATTTATATAATAAATTATTTACTTTAAAAAAAAAATCTGATAATTTAAATCTATTAAAAAATACTTATAATTCGTTAAATGATCCAAATATTATTCCTGGTAAATCAAGAAATATTCAATTAAATAATCGAATTCGCTCCATTAATATTTATTTAAAAGAAAAAAATAAAAATAAAAATGTTAATAAAGTACATAATTTAAAAGTAAAAACAAATAAGACTTCTTTTTTACTTAAATCAGAAAGAATTAAATCTTTAAATAAGCAAATAGAAAAAGTTATAAGAGAAAAAAAAAATAAAAAGGAGAATAAAAATAATTATATAAATAATAAAAAAAAAGAAAATAAATCATCAAGTCATCCTAAAAGATCAACTTTAGTGAATTTTACAAATCAATTTAAAAATAAAAAGAATTCAATTACAAATAAAAAATCAATTTCTTCATCAAAATCAACAAGAGATAATTATAAAATAAAATCAAATAGAAATTATATAAATAAAAATTCAAAATTAAATTTTCAAAATTTAAATATTATTATTCATAAACAAAATATAAACAATAAAAAAGCTCATTCAACATCACAAAAAAAAATTAATAAATTAAAATTAAATTATGGGAAAACTATAAATAATAATCAAAAAAATAGTGTAACAGTTACAACATCAAAAAGTATTAAAAAAATAGGAAAAAATAATATTGAACTTTTTCCTATTAATTTTATTAATAAAAATATAAAAAGTAAATCAATATCAAATGAAAAAGGATCAACTAAATTAATAAATCAAAAATTAGAAAAAAGTAGGAATAATAATATTAAATATAAAGATAATACTTTTATTTCAATTAAAAAGAAAAAATATATATCTCAAAATAATTCTTTAAAAAGAAATTCAAAAAGTAATCCAATTACAAATAGAAAAAAGTATGAATGTGAAAAATTAAGTCAAAAATTAATTAAAAATAAAAATTTAAAAAATAGATTAAAATATACTACACCAAATAATTATTCAAATACTTCTATAAATAAAATAAATTCTAGTTTAATTAAAAATAAAATTATTACTCCAAATGTTACTGTTATCTTAGATAATAAATTTAATGAAAAAAAGAAAATTGAACAAAAGAAAAATATTAGTAGAAATAATATTCATAAAGAACAATCAAATAATACTTTTTTAAATAAAAAAAATAATAATATTGCACTATCAATTTTAAAAATGAAAAAACAAATTAATTTACTTAAAAAAAATACTTTTTCAAATTCAATTAAAAAAAAAATCATTAGTTCTTCAAATTCAAATATAAATAGTACATTTAATTCTACTAATAAATCGTTAAATCAAATATATAAAAATAATATAAATCCATTTAAAAAAAATAATTTATTAAGTTTATTTGATAATCCAAAAGAAAACAGAACAAAAAATCAAAAAACAAAAATAACAAACCAACCTTTTCCTAAAGATTCTCATTTAAAATATAATAAAAAATATTGGAAATAAAAATTTATTAAAATAAAAAAACCTATTATAATCATTTTTCAAAAAATGTTTATTCAAAATATATGATTAATTAATGTAGACTTAGAATTCAAAAATTTTGTCTTATTTCTACTTTTTATAATTTAGAAATTAATATATAAAGAAATAATCTTAGAAATAAAAAAGAAGTTAAAATTGATATTCAAACATTTCAAATTATTTTACTTAAAGAATTTTACTTAAATAATGAAATGTAATTTAAAAAACAATTATAATATATTTTAATGACAAATAAAAACCTATATTCAATTGATAAAAGTAAAAATTACATGATTAATATTTTTAAATTAAATTAAATGTATAATAAATATATATTTATAAATTAATGTTCAATATCTTCATTTTCATTAATGTCTTCATCAGGCATATCAAAATTAGATATATTATATTTTTCTTTATTTAATTCTTCTTCACTTATTTGTTCAAAAGGTTTAATTTTAGGTTCTATTTTATTTTCTAAAACATCTTTAAAATTAATATTTTTGTAAAAATTATCATTTTCCAAATCACTAATATCATTAATTCTATTATTATTATTTTTATCAAGTAATTTTAACAATAAGTTTTTAGCATTATCAGAAATAGAAATTAATTTACTAAATTTTAATTTTCCATCTTTATTATAAAAAGGAGGAATATTCATTAACATTTCATAAATAAAAACTCCTAAATTATACCAATCATCTTTAATTAAATTATATTCATCAGGCTTTTGAAATTCAAATGTTTCAGAAAAATCCTTATTTTCAATTTTTCCATTATTAATTTCATAATTAATATATTTTATATTACCATTTCTATCCAATATAAAATTTTCAGGTGTCATTCCACAAAAATTAATATTTTTCTTATGAAAATAATTTATAATTAATGCAATTTGACAAGAATAAAATTGAGTAATTTCTTCACTGAAAATTTTATATCTATTTAAATGAAAAAACAAATATCCTCCTTCAAATTGTTGGAAATTATTAATTAAAAAATAATTTTCATTTGTTTTAAGTATAAAATCTAATTTAGGAAAAAAAATAAAATTTTCAACTATAAATTCTAAAAGTAAACCAATATCAATAAGGAATTTTTCAATATTTAAATTATAACATCTAATTAAATAAAATTGATTAATAGGAATATATTGTCCTAAACATATTTTTCCAAATAAAGAATCATTGAACATTCCATATAAACTAAAATTTTCAATTTTTAAATCAATTAAATTTAAATTTAAATTAGGATCACAATAAACTATTTTTGTATTTTGAGATTTAATTAATTGAGCAACTCCGTTAAAGTTCCAATTTATTTTTTGTTTTTTTTTTATATTACCAAATAAATAAACATCAATATCAATTAAACTTGTTTTATTTTGTTTAGATGTTATTTCTTTTCTTTTATCATATTTTGAAGTTACAAAATCATTTAAATGAATATTATCAACAAGTGATAAATCTATTTTTTTAAAAACTAAACTGTAATAAATCATTGAGATAAACTTTATTATTATTCTTTTATTCTCTGAACAATAATGATAATCATATTCTTCTCCACTTCCATGAATTACAAATTCAAATGATTGTAATGATGTTGTTATTCCTGATAATAATTTTATTGGAATTATTCTTTGAACTTTTTTATTTTTTAAATTATATATATTTTTTGTTGTTATTAATATATTTCTTTCTTGATGTTCATTTGATTTATTTATTTTTATTATTTTATCACTTAATATCACTTCTTCATCATCTTTTAATATTTTTTTTATTTCCTTGTCAAAACTATAAAATAATTTATCTTGACTTTTATCGATTAATGCATCTTTCATTGAATAAAAAATATATTTTTTAACAATTAATTATATTTTTATTGAATTATTTTATTTGTTTTTTTCTGATATTTAATTATATATAAGTATCAAAAAGTTTATTTGAATATAATTTCTTATTATAAAAAATATAAAATGTTTGGAAATAATTTGAAAAAAAATGAATAAATTTTTTAATTTTGTTCTTCACTATTATTTAAATGTTTTTTATTATTTTCTTTATCTCTTTCCTTTTTAAATTTAAAAATTATTCTATTATAAATAAATTAAATATCTTAATATTTATCATCTAAAATAGTATTTCTTCTATTAGTTTGATTATCATTAATAGAATTAAAATAATCAAAGCCAGTATTTAATTTATCTTTTTTTTTCAAGATTTAATCTCATAATTTCTTCTTTTTTTCATTATTATCTTTATCTCTTTTAACTATATTTTCATCTTTAATAAAATTCATTTTTTCTATAAAGATATTTTTGATTTAATCTCTCATAATTGTTTTCTTTATCTTTACCTATAGTACAAGAAAAGAAATAATTATTGAAAAAAGTTTTTTTTTTAAATTAGTTTTTCCAACATCAAAGTCTGAAAAAAAAATTTTTTACTTTTTCTAAAAAAGGACTTTGAATTAATATTAAAGTTCCATATTAAGAATCCATTTCTCTAAGATACACATTATCTTCTTTTATCATTAATTTATAATGAGTTCTATTTCCAGTTATTTCATTTAATAATAATTATTATCATTTCCTCTTCCAATTGATAATTGTCATTATTATTAATTTAAAAAAATATATATTTTATAATTTCTTTATCAAGAGAAATAGAACCAAAAGAAATATTATGCATTATTATAATCTTCATAATTAAATTTAATTAATCAATCTATTCTTCTAACATTCTTATAAAATAAGTAAATTTTTCTTTTCAAAGTTTACATTCTTTTTTATTTAAATAATATATTTGCATTAATCACAATTAAAATTTATTATTGTATTTATTAATAACCAATGAAATAAACATTAATAATGTAAATTATCATATTGAAACTGAACATTTGCTTTGATTTATATTTATAAAATACTTGAGATTTTCATAATTAGCGTTTTACACACTTACCAACTCAAATTATTGAAAAATTATCATGAATAACTATTTCTTTTCTTTATAAAAAAACTTACCGTTTTTATATATTATTTCATATAATTTATCTTTTAATTCACTTGAATTTGATTTAAATTTTCAATCTTAATATCACCACATAAAATATATTTCCTTTTCTTAAGAATTTATATTGAAATTTTTTTTTTATTTAAGCAATATAATGATAATCAATTATTTCATGAAATTTCTTTAGACAAATTATTATTAATTTTCTTGACTTTTAAAATCTTTGAAATAATAATATTTTTGAAAAAACAATATTACATACTTTTACTTTATTTTTTTTCTTTTAATAATGAAATTTGGTTAAAATTCATTTTTTAAATTATTAATTTGATTTAAATTCAAGTTTAAATTGTTAATTGTAATTAAAAAAAATAAATATCATAAAATAAAATAATAATTAAAAATAAAATATATTTATATTTTAACTTATAAATATTTTATTCATTTTCTTTTTTATCTTTAATTTTATCATTTGTAATTATATCAAACTTTTCTTCTTTTTGTTCAACATTAAAGTATTTTTTTGTTTCAACATTCTTTTTACTATTTTCTTTATTATTTAGTCCTGATTGAATATCATCATTTGGTTTATTTAAAATTTTTGAAATTTCTTTTTTTTCATTTTGTTGAAAAGATTTTTTATTAGTAATATTGATTTTAAAATTAAATCCTCTAATTTTTTTAAATCTATCTTGAGAACTTTTAATCATATTTGAACTTGAAGGTTTTGAAATATTACTTTTTTCACTGTAATTACTTTGTTGACTTACACTTATTTTTCTATTAACATCATTTCTTTCTTCTGAATAATTACTTATACTAATATTATCATTATCTTTATTCTTTTCTGAATTAATATTAATATTATCAAATTCAGATATTTCTTCTTTTATTTTTTCTACTTTTATTTCATTATTATTATTATTATTAGCTAAATATAATTTATCATTTTGAAATTCATTTTCATTTTTATTTTCTTCTTTTTCATTATTTAAGTTTTCTTCATTTTCTTCTTCTTCGTAATTACTTTTTTTAATCAGTTTATTGTCTTGAATATTATAATTATTTAAATTAATTTCAAAATTTGAATATTTATTATTGTAATCACTTGGATTTTGATATTTATATTTTAAATTTACATTTTCATTTTCATCATCTTTTAAAACTTCTAAATCTTCAGTTTTATTTTTATTTTGAGAAATATCATATTCTTCATTTTGAGAATCATTATAACTATTATAATTATTATCATCATCTTCATTTTTATTTATAATATAATTAACTTCAAAATGGTTTAAATCATATAAATTTGAATTAGCAAATTTAGACATTAAAATATTTGCAATGCATTCTAATTTTTTATTTGTTAATTTTTGAGATTTTAAAATTTTATTTATTTTAATTCCTAAAATGTTATTTGGTTGTCTTTTTCGTTTTTGCTTTAAAGGATTTTTTTTAAAGAAATTTGAAATATTAACTCTATTATCTATTAATGTAGAATGAATTGATTGAGAAAAAGAGTTTGATTTTAATTCAAAAGGATTTTCATAATTTAAATTTTCTGATGATTGACATTGACTCATTAAATTTCTATTTAAAAAATAAATAAAAATAATTTGTTTAAAAATAAATATTATTAAGGAAAAAAAATATATTAAAATGGAAGAAAAAAATGAAACAATAAATGTAAATAACATATATGAAAAAAAAAGAAGTTTTTCAAATGATTTTGCATATCCATCTTTGCAAAGGAAAGATTTAATGTATTTGAATTCAATAAACAGTAGAGATTTTCCAATAAGAAAAATAAATCAAATAAATACAAAAAGAGATTGGTCATTAAATTTATATAATTTAGATATTGAAAAATCAACTCCAAAAAAGAGTTCAAATTACATAAATAAAATAGATTTTATAAATAAAACAGATGATATTGAAAAAGCACAACCTGAAAAAGTAAAAATATTAAATTATCCAAATTTTATATTAAATACAAGAGATATTGAAAAAGCTTATCCTGCAAAAGATGCATATTTATCAGAAATAAAAGTAAATAATAATAATATTTCTCATTTAAGTGATTTTCTATCTCATAAAAATGATGGTGATTATCCAATAAGAAAATTTATTAGAAATCAAATTGATATTTCTGATATTGAAGGTGCTAAACCTAAAAAATTATTACCTTTTTTATTCTTAAATAAAATTAAAAATAATGAGAATAATAAAATCAATAATAATATTAATAATGATAATATTAATGAAAGGAATAAATCAAGTGTTTTAATTAATAATATTGAAAGAAAAAGAGATTATGATAGTTTTAATTATAATGATATAACAGAAAATAAAAAGAAATATAGAAATACAAATCCATTAGATCCAGATTATGGAATTTATGGAGGAAATATAGAAAAAAATCATCCTTATATTTCTAGTTATCATTTTAGAAGTAGAGGGAATTTATATATGTCAAATGATGATATTAAAGGAAGTTTACCAGGAAGTAAAAATAAATATAATTTATTAAATATTGATAGAAGTTATTTATTTAATACAAGTGATATTGATGGAGCTGTTGCTGATAGTAAAAAATATGGTATGATTACTAATAGAAATACTAATCCTTTAAATCCAAAATATCAATATTTAGGAAGGAAAGAAAATTTAGATTATTCTGAAAATAAAAAAAATAATAATGATAGTTTTGAAATAAGTAAAGAAAAAGAAGAAGTTCTTTTCGGGAAAAAAATAAATAAATTTAATCATTATAATAATAATAATAGTTTTAATAAATCAGCAAATTATAGATATGGATTTGATAATGATAAAATGGTTTCTCAAAGTTGTAATAATATATTTTATAGAGGTGAAAAAAAATATAATAATAATTTAAATAATTATTTAAATTCTAATCATGAAGATAAAAAACCTATTTTTAATCCTGAATATTATAATAAACCAAATCCTAATTATGAAAGAATTCATCATGATATTAGATTTTCTAGAAAAAATCCTGAACATAGATTAGATAATATTATGAAAAAAAATTTAGAAGTTTTATCTTCAATTAAATCAAGTGATAAAAATAATATTGAAAATATTAGAAAAAAAATTGAAGAATCTAAAAAAATATTTAGATTAAAATCTTCTAATTCATTTAGTGATATTCATTCAAAAAAAGAGAATAAAGATACTATATATTCAAAATTAAATCAAAAACCTTGTTATGAAGAGCAATTTTCATATTTTTTAAAAGATAATTCTTATAAACCCTAATTTAAAAGATCAATGAAATATTTATGAAAGTTGTATAAAGAAATTATATATATATTTTTTTTTGATTTGATAAATATTTGAAATTGATAATATTAAAAATAAATAATTTAAAAAAATGTTGAAAGAACTTTTATAAAAAATATAGAATGTTAAAAATTAAAAAAAGAATAAGTAAATATCTTTCAAAAAAACCATTTTTAAAAAAAGGATTAAAGTCAATATTATCAAATAAGAAAAACTTGATATTCTAAAAAATTCCCAAAAAAATTATTTAATATAATAAGAACAAATTGTTTAAAATATACTATTTTAATATCTGATGAAAGTGCACAAACCTAATAAAAAATAATTCAACTTTTATTTTTTGAGGATAATGAAATTTTAATAATATAAATAATAATATTGTTCATCTTTTAATTAAAAGAAAGTAAAATTCATTTTATAATGTTAAAGGATTAAAAGGTAATGATAAAGAAATGAATTCTTTTTGGGAAAAACAGAAAAAAAAGTAATAATGATTTTATTATTAATTCAAATACATTAATGAGATTATTTTTAAAAAAAATATGAAAATCCATACAAAAAAATTAATCACTTGAAAAATATTATTGCAAAAATTAATGAATAAATGAAAAATTTAAACACTAAAATAAGAACTTTAAAAATAAAATAATATATACTGTAGGAAAAGGGTCAAAATTTTTAACAAAAAACATAAAAAAAAAAAATTAAATTAACTTAATT
>JAEEGK010004373.1_pt1 | contig 34754 bp, 42 predicted proteins | sample 8958771 | NCBI WGS metagenome assembly JAEEGK01 (sample SAMN16246547, study PRJNA631951) | gut metagenome | biome: gut microbiome; feature: rumen; material: SC-attached | host: Bos | place: Iran: Karaj | collected 2018-10 | reverse complement strand
CTCCGCATACATCGTGAACCTATTTCCTTTCTGTGGTCGAGATTCTATATATCTAGAAACTTTATCTAAAGCCCATTCATCTAAAGCAGCTCCTTTTTTATCTCTGGCTATATGCCCTCTAAAATCTTCCCTATGAGCACTTATATAGCCATTGATAATATGTACATCAACCTTATTGTTTTTTGCATACTGCATCACGTTCGTAAATACTCTTTTGGGCGCTTCTGCAAGCCTCATAGTTGGTTCTTGACCTGTTGCTTCGTGAATACGTTCTGTGTGCTCAAACATCCCTTTATGGTTTTGTTTCATGCTATAAAACTGAGCGGTATTTCCAGCAATAATAATGTGATCTGCAACATGAATATCTAGCAATTGCCCCGCCTCAATAAGCTTTGATGTAGCTATTAAATCAAATCTACTTGGTGTTAAATCTCCTGAAGGATGATTATGAAACATCATCACACTGGCTGCATTAGAAAGTATTGCTGATTTAAAAACATTACTCATTGAAAATGATGTTTTATCAATAGAACCAATCGATACAACGTTAAAGTTTATTGGTCTATTGTGAGTATCCATATTTACAACGCAGCAATACTCTCTATCCATCTCAGATAATGCTTTTCGCATTACATCTATAGCCACATCAGGAGAACTTATTGGAGAATTACTATATAAAGGCTGTCCATCCGTAAGCTTTAATCTAACCTCGACCTGCTTTAGCTCGTAATCCCTTCCTTCTTGCATCTCTTGCCTCCTTCAGCTCAGCAATATGAATATTTACCATTGTATGTTCATCTGCCAACCGGATAGCCTCTTTTACTTTTTCTACGTCTGGATTAATTGTTGTTTTCTTTAAATCTCCCATTCAATATCTCCTTTCTCCACAGTTTTTACTGCCTTTTCTTCGATAGAATCAATAACCATTCCTGACTTATCGGTGATGACTTCTAGCATTCTAGATATACCATCTTTCTCTTCCTCTACTGCAATTTGATCTTTAGTAAATAGATAGCTTGGATCTATATCACCTATGTCAAAATGGCATCCATCTTTAAGCATCTGAGCATAATCGCTGTAGCCACACTGTCTTGCTCTTATTTCGTAATATTCTAAAAGTGGCATGTTGCCTATATTAGTTTTTATATAGACTTCATTAGGATTAAGTTGTTTTTCCTTAAACATATGTCTTTGTTCTATTTCATTTAAAATTTTCTTTATTTCTGGTACAATTTTATGCTCAAAAGAGTTCTCAGCCTCTTTTTTAGTAACATGCTTATCCTTCAATTCTGGTAGGTATTTTTCAATTATTGCTTGTCTTAAAAGATTATTTTGAGCCTTGTTCAAACAAGAATAATCAGCCCTGACTATTGTCTCATTGGCTCTTTTTCCTTCCGAAAGTGCATCAATAAGATTTTTAACATGAACACACTCAAAATCAGTTTCAAGGATGTCGTAATAGAATGTATCTAAATCGTTAAAATTACGATTATCGATTCCAAACATTGACTGCAGCTCATGCGAAATATCATCCCTATCTGCTTCAAATTGGTCTACTTTCAATAAAGCTTCAGCCTGGATATCATCTAATAAAAGCTCGATATCTTCTGGAGCAACATCTGAGTCGTTTTCAAGCTTTATTCGTTCTTCTATTAGCTCATTTCCTGTAATACCATTATTCTTTACTTTACGATCAAGCTGTTTATAATCATTTAGCTTTTTAACCACTAAATCATAGTTATCTTTTAAATCTTTAAATGTCATAGGTACTCTCCTTTACATTTAAATTTAATTAAAAGGTAAGTCCTCATCAGGAATATCATCAAAACCTTCAGGAAGTCCACCTGGATCAGAATTATAAAAGCCACCTACATTATCACTATCTCTAGATGAATTTTTACTTTCTACAAATTCCTGATCTTCAATAACTACATCCGTTGTATAGACTTTTACTCCGTCTTTATTGGTATAGCTTCCGCTTTGAAGATGGCCTGTTACAGCCACCTTCAGCCCTTTTTTGAAGTAATTACTAGAAAAATCAGCTGCATTGCCAAAAGCAACACAATTAATGAAATCAGCTGTCTGCTCATCCCTTCTATTAAACCTTCTATCAATTGCAAGAGTATATCTTGCAATTGACATAGGCTTTTCACCTGTTGTTTGTCTTAAATCAGGGTCTTTAGTAAGCCTTCCAATAAGTTGAACCTTATTCATCATCGCCTCCTATTCTTCCATATGTGTCTTCTTCCTCATATGAATCATCAACTCGAATCTCATCATCCATAAAATCAAATGTTTCCTCGAATTCTTCGGCTTCTTCCCTATCCTTCTTAGGCTTGATAATCCAGTAGTAAACCACGACACCTACACCTGCTAAAAGTACAATTATCAACATTCCCCATGGAACACCTGCAGCCTGAGTCTGAGGTTTCTTATCTTTCTCTTCTGTATCCGAATCCTTGGTATCATCCTTTTTATCTGCTCCTGCAGAATCGGCTTTATCATCTTTATTTCCAGTAACATTTTCTGTAGTAGCACCAGAAGTAGTATTTGTACCGTTTTCTTCTGCTTCTGCCTTTTCTGCTAAAGCAACCAAATCACGTTCTTTTGTAGTATCGAGGAAATAAACATTGTTTGAATCCTTATCTAAATCAATAATCAGATAGAAAACATTACCAGCATCAGTAGAAATGGTATAAAACTGCTTTGAACCTTGCTGAACATTATCAACTATGGTTCCTGTACCATCAAAGGATAATGGTGTGCTGTTCTCTTCAGCTGGTACTTCTTGAGTTGTGTCGCCTGGGTTTTCTTCTAAAATTTCTGTGCTTTGTGCATTTGGGTCCTCACCTTGCGCAAATACTGGTGTGGAAACCATCAATGTACCTGCTATCACCATACTTAGAGCTGTAACAATTCTCTTTTTCATACTGCCTTTTCCTCCATTTCTGCGGTCTTTGAAATAGTTCCAATACTGTCGGCTTTTAATGATGCAAGTAAGCCACCTAACTCTTCTGGCTTGATATTAAGCTCACGTATTGTTGATACAATCTTTGCATTTTCAAGCTCTGTCTTTTTCGTTTCTAGCTGTTTTATCTTGTCGTTACTTGCTTTGAGCTTATCTTCAATTTTTCGCTTTTTTTCAAGCTCTTTTGATATTTCTAATTCAATCTTTTCAATAGTGTTATCCATAGTCCCTCCTATCCTGTGTACCTTCCATATGCATAAAAATGACTCTTCCACCATGAAGTATTAATATTGCAATACTTAATTGGATCACCACAATTCATTACCATGCCATTTCCTACGTATATAGCCACGTGAGTAATCGTCTTTGAACTCTCACATGTATTAGTAAGAAAAACTAAATCTCCTGGCATAACATCGTTATAAGAAACCTTTTCACAATGCTTATAAATATCCTGAGCGCACATTCTAGGGATTGAAGCATACCCACTTTGGTTATAGCAGTAACAAACAAATCCTGAACAATCTAAACCGCCATCATCTGGGCTACTGCCACCCCAAAGATAAGGTGTTCCCATCAAGCTATCGCCAACTTCTACTAAAGCTGCAAAATCTGGATCATCTCTAGTTAAATTTGTTGGTACGTGATAGGTATCTCTGGAACCTACATTCATATCTGCTGATTCATCAGCATCTAAAGCATATCCATCCCACAAATAAGATTTATTACCCTTAAAATTTAGCTGCGCTGAAAAAGCACTCGCTTGATCAGATGATAGATTCCCATATGCTGTAGCAATTTCTCCGTTATTTACAACGTGAACATGTAATATCTTCACTTCAACATTCTTCTGCTTTGGATATCCGTTTTCATATTCTGTAACCGTTCTAGTAACTGTTTCTTCGGTGGTATACCACTGATATTGAGATTCAAAAAATGAATCCATCTGGTCTTTCACTTCATCACAAGTAAATTGTGTGTGATTGTAGGCATTCAAATAAGTTGCTAACACGTATGGATTATGACTAATTGATGCTATATCTGATAAATCATATTCATCGTAGTCTGGGTAATTAGTCTGTATATTATTAATCCATGTCTGAAGCTCGGCTTCTTTTCCTGCGTAGTATTCTTCACAAGCGTATATTTCTTCATCTTCTGAAAGATAAGAAGTGGCAACAGCTGCTGTATCACCAGAACCAGCAAACGAACTAAGTAACATCATCAATGTTTGGAAAGTAAGCACTACAGCAAATACGCAAGCTATACCAATCATTAGATGCGGTTTGCTTATTATCTCCATTGCTACATTTTTGATAAATGAAGCTGCACTTGAAAGAGCATTGCCTGCTGTCTTTCCCATTTTTTGGAGTCGTTCTCGTTTTTGTTGCTTATAAATTCTTCTAGAGAATTTCTTTTGCATAGCCTTTTTTTGAAAGGCTTTATATGCTTTATGAGAATCAACTGGCCCATGCTTCTTTGTAACCTTTGAGACACTAAAATTCTTATCAACAGTCTTAAATTTCTCTTCAAATTTCTTAAAATCGCCATTAGCAAGAGCCTTCTTATACTCTTTATCCATGACCTTTCTAGAAAAGTTTTGAGCCTTTTTCTGCTTTTTTATTTTCTTAGCTTTATGTTTCTGGTGAGCTCTCTTGACTTTGTTTTCTACCTTATTAACTCCATCAATTAGAGCTCCACCGCCTGGATCACCATAGGTATCAGCACTTACATTTTTCATGTATGTTTTAAAGGCTCTTTGGCTTGAATGGGCTGTATCTTTAGTCGTTCCTTTTATAGCCTTACCAGAGCCATGCACCATAAATTTGCCAGTACCTTTTAATCCATCTGCAATTCGTTCTCCTTTTGTACCTTTTTGAACGAATTTAAACATAGCTTGAGCTTCGCCAGTTTTATCACTTAATGCTTGTGAAAAGTATTCTGAACCATGTGCTAATCCCTTTTTATTTAGTTTTTCATAGGTCTTTTTATCTAGTCCTGCAAAATCACTATAGTTATTAGCCATTCATAGCCTCTACTTCCTCTGGCTTTGTTGTAAGCACCTTATATATCTTGCCCTTTGGAAATTCATCCTTAAATGGAACAATCTTATTACCAAATTTCATTATTCCTTCACCAGAATCTGTATCTGTTACAAACTCTAGCTCCGCATCTGATATATTAAGTGCTTGCTCCAGAATATCTTTATCACGCTTAGATTGAGGAAGCATATATATAAACTCTGAATTTTGGAATATCTGCTCAACCTGTGATGACTTAAGCAAATCAGTGATGTTCTGTGTAAGTCCCGTAGGAACACCACCCCATTTTCTGAATCGCTTCCAGAACTCAACGAAATAAGCTGCTGTCTGAGGATCACGTAACATCAAATGGAACTCATCAATATCAAGAAGTGTCTTCTTAGATAGATTTCTATTGAGTGATACCCTGTTCCAGATAAAGTTTGTAAGAATAACAAGTGCTACTTCTCTAAGATTTGCAGTTAATCGCTTGATATTAAAACAAACAACTCTATTATTTAGATCAACGTTTGTATGGTGATTGAAAACGTTCAAAGTACCTGTTATATATATCTGGAAACAATCAGCTATTCTTTGAGCTTTTGGATTACTATGATTTCTTAAACCATTGTAAAAATCCTCTAAGATAGGCATTTCTTCGTTAGTTGGATTTCTATGCTGTTTAATCCAATATTCCTGCTCTAAATCTTCATAGATTTTCAGACTTACTTCATCAACAATACTGATTTCATCACCCTCAAGTCCCATACGTACACCTTCAACCTTTGGACTGGCTATCTGCTCTGCGATTGAAAGCATAAACTGACATTTCATTTTTATTGGGTCTTCATCCTTGAATCCCACATCAAAGTTAATATCCATAGGATTTATGTATTGACTTGAAGAAGCTGATAAATCAACTACCTGTCCACCTATAAGCTCCATAGAAGCTTGATACTCATCCTCAGGGTCAATTACCATGATGTTGCAAGTATCATTTCTGAGGAAATACATTAGCTTCTCTCGTTTACCTGCAAATGATTTACCACCACCAGGAATACCTAAATACAATCCATTCGGATTTTTTAATGATGTTCTATCAGCAAGTATTATGTCTTTCGTCAAAGGATTTACTCCGTAATACGACGCATTTGGAACAAACAACTTCACTGAAATAAATGGATTTAGCATAGCAAGTTGTGAAGTCATAATAGTTCTTTGAATCTCAATCTTATTTACTCCAAGTGGTAATGATGAAACAAAACCCTGCTCTTGCTGGTCTCTAAGTGGTCTAATCTGACAAGACTGTTTATTTGCAATCTTTTCAATCTTGCTCTTTGTAGTCCATAAATCCTGTAATTTATCTGCAAAACAGCAAACCAAGATTGTTATATTAAAGAGATTTTCATTACTTGAATTAATCTCCTGAAGCATCATTTCAGTATCATCACCGTTAGCTGTAAGCTCTGGTGGTAAAATATCAATGTCGTAACCCTCTTGAGATGCATGTGTTTGCTCACGAATCTTTGAAGCATTAAGCTGCATGTTTCGCTTTTGAATATATTTCTTTGCTTTATCTCTATCTATAGGCTCCAAGTGTAAAGTAACAACAATAGGAGTCTCCAGATTTAGCAAATCAGTTATGATTCGATCATCGACTCTAGGACAATCTAGAGACAATAAAGATACGCATCCATAAATGTCCCCCATTCTAAAATATTTTCCGTTTGTCGGGAAATTAAAGGACATTGGAACAATAAAATCTTTTGTTGAAAGCCCCTCTTTTGAAAGAGCTGACCAATTAAACTTGAACTTATCTCTTCCTTCAGGATGCATTATCGAATGTAAGCTTCTGAGTCTTTCTGTACCTGACAAGACATGACATGGAGCTTTTAATCCTGACTTTTTGAAAATTCCCATTATGGCGGTGTCATAATTCTCCATCTTTTTAGCCGCCAACTTAGGATTATCTTCTTCAATGGTATAAGTAAGATATTTATATTTTCTAATACCCTTATTTCCGTTCTTTTCTTTATCCATAAGGATAGCGGTAAGCTCTTCTCTCAGCTCATCATTTCCATCCCCTTGTGGGTGAATAGTAAGTGCTTTCTTTATCTCTTCTTTACTGATTCTTGTATTTGCATATGTCATCTGCACATGCATATCCTCAGTGAAATAGTTATATAAATCCGAAAGCTTATTAAACACGCCTTCCTTATCCTCTGGATCAAGGAGCTCATAATTAATATCTTCAAACTCTATTGTTTTAGAAAAGCTGAATCCTTCCAACTGGCACATACCATTTCTATACATAACCTTGTATGGAATTGTATTCTGGGCAGTTGTAGGAAACTTGCCATCTCTTTTTGCTTTAGCAATAGACCTTTCCAGCCTCTGCTTATCTTCCTTGGAAAGTTGACTATTACTATTTTGAATAACTACCTTTTTCTTCTCACTCATAGCTAACTTACCTCTTGTTTTTTCTTTTCTTTAGCTTTTACTTTTTTTATAGCCTTTTGCTTCTTTGATTTCTTAGCTTGAGGTTTAGTTTTATTAAGTAAACTATGATATTCTTCCTCAAGCTTTCGTTGTCTTTTAATAGCTGAAAATGAATTGTTTGTAGCGTATGGTCTCTTGCTCTTCGTCAAAAAAAGAAGCCTTATTTTTGCATACAAAATCTTTTCTACTGGTCTACCATTTACATCCTCATACGTGCCCAAAAAGAAAATAGGAACTGCCACACCACAAAGAACTAAGCAAGCAATCGTTGTATTAATCTTATTGGCGTACATAATGGTATACGTTGGTATTCCAATAACAACTATGGTTGCAAAACTAAGAAGCTGCCTTATTGTAAATCCAGCTATTGGCTTATCTTTAATCCTATTTAAATCACAATGATTATCTGTATATGCCATTTATTTCTCCTTTTCTTAATGAGCTCCAACCATTACATCAGCAACTTTCTTTGTAGAGAAAAGACCCATACAAAGAGCAATTACATACATAACCGTTCCCCATATCAATTCACTAACTGATTCCGCTGGATTAGTTGCCAAATCTGCTATTAATACTTGGAAAATGGCTATGATTATCATTACAAAGAAACCTTGCAAACCTAGTGAAGCCAATGTTTTTAAATAATTCTGTCCAACTGAATTTTGCCCTGGATCCATAAGCGTTGACATTGGAATAGCTCCAGCTGATGAATAAACCAAAATACTTATTATTCGGAAATACATCAAAACCTTACATAAAGTTGCTACTATCATTACTAGGAACTTGCAGAGAGTCAGCTGAACAATTAAGTTAAACATCGTTCCCATATCTTCTTTATCAACCGATTCAACTAACGTTGTTAATGACTCTTGCAAATTCATATTTACATCAGTTTCAGCTAAAACTGTTCCCGTCTGAGTTAATATCCAACCTACGACATCAAAAATGGCAAGTACGATATCATAAGTTTTGGTAACAAGGATAATTCCTATTGTTGTTGTCAAAATCCATTTAAACACTGGCATAAAGCTCATATCTTTATATGTATTTCTATCCTGAACTATCTTTATAAAGTGAATTGTCATTAGATAACATAGAATCAATGATGCTACTGGTACAATTGCTACATCACTAATGCTTTGAATTGTCGCAAATAAATCTGCATTAAAAGTTTCAGGATTTACATCTGTTAGATCAGCTACATTTGTAGTTAAACCAGATAATGCATCAAAGAATCCTTGTGCACTACCTACTAGCACGTCATACAGCCAATCTTGAATAATGTCACTTAACCAATCCATAACGTACCTTTAGGTAATAGAAAAGGGCCATATTAGCCCTTTTCACCTATCCTTTCTTAGAATGAAATCATGCTTGCAAGCTTTGGAACCAAAGTAGCACCGACAGCAAAGATAACGATTCCACCAAGGAACATACCAATACCCATATTTCTAACTGATGGGTTGTTCTCTGACTGTGCTCTACCTACTTCAACAAGACCTGCAATCATAGTTCCTGCCCCCAAAAGGTAAACAATTGTCTGTAAAAGACTAACTCCTGCTGTAAAAAATTCCATGTCATAATCCTCCCTTAACTTTTTTTATTTATAACAGCGTTATTGCTGCTATTTACTAACCTGCATCCTGAGACAAATCAATCTCAAAGTGATCAAACTCTGCATCTGCAAATAAGAAATCAGCTCTAAAGTCATACAAGTATTTTTTCAAGTTAAAGCTATATTTCTTATCAAAATCAGCCGTATATTTATATAGCGGATGATTCATACAGTCATACTTATCTGAATAAAAAGGTGGTACACCTTTGAGCTTTATCAAGCACTTGTTACCTGGCATATTTGCAATGTCCTCAATAGCCATTAACTTCTTGCCTGATTTCTTATAGCTATTACCTGTACTTCTGGTAGCTCCATAGGTATCACTTTGATCCAAAACATCAATTGTTTCTTGACCTAAAAGCTCTGACCAGTCTTTCCATGATGTATATTCATTACCACCTAAGAAACCTTTAACATCACAGTTAGCTTCAATATTCTCAGCTTTCTTTTCACCATATAAATCAACTAACTGATTCTTAGCCTGAAAGAACATCCATAGAGATATTCCTCTGGAACGAAGCTGTGCTATCAAATGTTCTAGCCTTGGAACTTGTCCTGTGTTATATGTTTCATCCCATAGCACTCTTACGTGATATTTCAAATGTCCTCCTCTTTTATCTGCTTTTTCTTTAAGCGAATTGAACATTTGAGAAAGTGCCATAGATACTAAGAAATTAAATGTTGTATCTGAATCATCAATAATGAAAAACATTACAGTCTTTTCATCACCAATCTTGTCTAAAGCAAGTTCATCAAACTCCATTTTTTCTCGTAATGTATCAATATCAAATGGTGATAACCTACCACCTACAGAAGCTAAAATACTGCGCTTAGTTTTACCTGCAGCCTTTTCAAATTTTCTCCATTGTCTTACTGCAAAGGTTCGACCATGCTTTTCTTCCCAATCATCAAAAAGGATTTCTATTTTGCATTTTTCATCCTCTTCTTGGTTGACTTTAATATCATCTATCATGTCAATCATGGTAAGCATATTTCTTTTATCCTTGACTTCCATTTCCATGATTATTCCGATAATCGCGTTGTATAATAGCTTTTCAGCTTTTGGCCAGAACGGGTCTTGTCCTTTTTCATCTGGCTCTTTTGTATTTTCCATCAACGTAGTAACCAGCTTTTGAATATCAGTTTCTTTCTTGATATAAGCTAATGGGTTATAACTCATAGAAGCATTAAAATTAACTGTATTAAAAACCCTGATTTTGTATCCCATCTTTTTAATGAGCCATCCACAGGACTGTATCAACGTTCCTTTTGGATCAATTACTACATAGCTTGAATGCATCTGTAATAGATTAGGCATAAGTACTGAAAAAGTTTTACCTGCACCAGAACCACCATAAAAGATTGCATTTTTATTTCTTCCCAAATACCACGGTTTAACCTTCTCTTCCATTGTTAAAAACTCTGTCTTTGACAATATGCAGTTTTGCCTGAAATGCTTATTCTTAAAAGGTTTTATATCTTCTGCATTTCCCAGCCTTGCGGAACCACATTCCTCTCCAGGTCTTAATTTCTTCCTAGTTGAATCCCTATAAAGGATGTATAAAAACAATGCTCCGCAGCCAATTAAACCAACAAATATATCCTGAAAATTAAAAGATATAATCGGAAGCCCAAACATATGAGGAATATCAATATTTGCCATCTTATCTGCTACAGTAAAACCGTCAGCAATTCTATATTGATACCCAACTTTATTTCCCAAATAGAAGCCGGCTACATATGGGATGTATTTAAAAATTTTCTTAGAATCAATCATCGTTCTAACTCAACTTCCCTTTCTAGCCTCTCTGTGACCTTATCAGCTACTTCTTTTCCCTTTTCTGCAACCTCTGTAGCTTTGTTTTTCACTTCTTCTGTTTTAGCTTTAGCTTCTTCTTTGGCTGCTTCCTTTACTTCTTCTGCCTTCTCTTTAGCTTTTTCCTTGGCTTTATCTTGTGCCTTGGTATGAGACTCTTTTTCTTTTTCTCCTTCAGACTTAGCTCCTGTACGCTCTTGTCTAAATTTTTCCCTGGCATATTCTTCAAACATATAGGACATTGTCTCTGCATGTTTTCCTGAAAAAAAGAAATGAATTACGTTTGGATCATCCTTATCCTTTACCATTGCAAAATCTACGCCGTTTTTCTTACACTTCTTTTCAAATTCCTTAAAATCAGTTTCATTAACATCAATACGTCCTATGGCAGCACCGCGATTTCTGTCAAACTTTACAAATCTTTTCAACGCATCCTTGCCTTTATATACTCTAGTTCGATTACCAATAGCGTCTAACCCTTTACCAATTGTTGATGCATAAATCCCGTGCGATAAGTTTTTTGCCATCTTTCCAGTCAATCTTACTGATACCTGAATTGCATTTTTAGTTGGCTTATCCATCTTTTGACTTACTGCTTTAACAACTCTTCTTGCGTCTTCTTCGGTCATCTTTATCCCTCCAATCTTGTAAAAACTTCAGTTGTTCTAATAAATATCCTTTTAACTTATTGGATGAAATATTCTCGTTAATAAGGTTTTTAATAGTGTCTTCTCCAATTCCATCTGCAAAACCTGTAAAAACCTCATTAGAAAACTCTTCAAAAGAAATTTTTTCCTCTTTATTTGCTAAAGATTTAAATCTTAAGATATATGCCCTCTCTAAATCTTTTGTTTGTACCATGTTGTCGCCCCCAACTGTTGTCATCCATCAGCACCTGTGTAACTATTTTGTAATGTATTAACGTGCTTAATATTTAGTTTTCGGTTTCCATTATTCTGAGTAATAATGTAAAGCTAATTCCCAAAGCAAAACACAATCGCACGTACTCCAGAAGTTTAAATTCCCTCTCTCCATTTACTTTTGTGTAAAGCGCGTCCCTACTAATACCGCACTGCTTCGCTATTTCTGTAAATGTCTTATTAGAACCCCTTATTAATTCATGCAAAAGGTCATAATTAATCAGCTCTGAAAATTCTTTAATTTGATTAACTTTCTTTGCCATATTTTTATTAACCTGCTTAATATTTTACGTTGAGTATATATATCTTGTTGCCACTTGTCAACACTTAATCAGAATAATATTACAAAAATATTATAGTCATATTAGTGTGATTAAGCGTTATGTCATATAATTCTCAATTTGTAAAATATGCGTAAAACGTTGATTTTACGCGGTTTTCACTTAAAGAATCTTATCTTTTCTTATTGCCAAAGATGTGATACATTAAAATTATTAATATTAATAAAATTAATTTTTAGGGTGATGAACATGGATGTTTTATACGAGAATATTCGTAAATTCAGAATCGAGAAAAAGATTCGTCAAGATGAGCTCTCTAAAAAGACTGGGTACTCTACAAATGCGATGATTACCAGAATTGAAAAAGGCGATGTAGATTTGTCTTATTCGAAAATTGTCTTATTTGCAGAAGCTCTGGGTGTATCAGTACCAACTTTATTAGGTTTTACTGATAAAGATGACCTTGCAGACCGCGTAGATCGTCTGCAGCCTAAGTGGAAGGAAGATGTCCTTCAGTACATTGACTATGCTACTTATAGAAATGATCAAGAATTAAAGAGAGAAAACTAATAATAAAGGGAAGCCGATGTTAATGGCTTCCCTTTATTAGTCCTATGCATCTACTACTGTTTCCATTATCCAGGCACTAAAATTTTGTAGCCCTTCTATTATTTCATCAATTACTATCGGAATTATATAACATAAAACTCCTGCAACTAACATAATAATATCACCTGCTTTATTATCTGTTGCTACTGGCGATATTCCAATCAAACCTAAAAAACCTATAAGGACAAGGAAAAATCCAATAAAACCACCAATTTTTCCCAGCACTGCATTTACTACTGAAATAACAACAAGGAAAATATTTGCTAAAAGATATATTGGCATTAACAATATATATAATAATAATTTGAGTAATATTCTTTTCATGCCGCCCATTGTTATACCTCCGTAAAGAATACTATTGTAATTCTATGGTAATACTATAGTATTACAAATCCTATATAATCACCTCAATACAAAAAATTAATCAAAATAATTTTGTTAGGCACATTATAGCTTTGAAGATTATGTATGTAAAGTTTTAATCATCAGAATATATATTTCTGTTTCTAAAATGTCGTTATTTATCTATAAAAAAACATCAACCACCCCAAAAGCCTTGGCTTTCTGTAGTTGATGTTATGTTAGTTTTATAAATAATCTATAAGTTAGTATATCTTTATTATATCCCCCTATGCTCAGACCAGTAACAACAAGGGCTAGCGGATTTGAATTGTGAGCAAAAGTTCGGAAACTATGAGTAAAAGTTCGGTAAATGTGATTGAAAGTTCCTGCTTTTGTGATTGAAAGTACGGTTATTGTGAGAAAAAGTGCTAAATGTTGTATGTAATCATTTTACGACACTAAGTATAGCAGAAACGAATTGTGAGTAAAAGTTCGGTAACTTTTTTATCTAAAACTTGAATTGTGAGTGATAGTTCGGTAAAATCGAGTTAGAAACGAATTGTGAGTAAAAGTTCGGAGAAATAATGTATGGATACATATGATTTAAGGAAAACTAGAAACAATCTGGTTGCCAAAGACAATAGAATGATTCAAAATAGCCGGTTTTCTTTATCTCCAGTAGAAAATAAAGCTGTGCTCTACCTCATTTCTATGATACAACCAGACGACCAGCCAGGTAAACTATATAATTTTAATTGTAAAGAGTTTCAGGCTCTTATAAAGTGGTCTGAGGATGCCTCTTATAATAAAATTAAGGAAATGCTTACCAAATTAGCTTCCGCTCAATGGTGGATGGATATTGATGATCAGGGCGAAGAAGCTTTAGTTAGATGGTTTAATATAGTTCATATGAATAAGGGAACAGGAAATATATCAATAAGTTTTCATGATGATATGTTTCCGCTTCTTTTGGATTTACAAAAGCATTTAGAGGAAGATGGACACTATTATACAACCTATAAATTGCAATGTGTTTCATTGATGAAGCACCGCTACTCTCCTCGCATATATGAGTTATTAAAGAGCTATCAGTTTAACAATAAGTCATGGACTTTTGAAAATGGTACGGGTTCTATATATGATTTACAACGACGTATAGCAGATACCGTATTAGACGGTGAAGCACCTGTTGCACCTGCTAGTTGGAGTAATTGGGCTATATTTAGACGAGACGTACTTGATCCGGCTGTTAGTGAGATTAATAAGTATACAGATATTAAAGTTGCTTATGAGGGTGTTAAAGAGGATATACACCATAAAAAGACGCGTGCGATACGTACTATTCGCTTTTATATGGTTGGTAAAACCTCTCCTGAGCAAAGAGAAACAGATAGCATTATTGATGCAGAGTACAGGGAAATTGAGGATGAAAGCTCATATCATCAGTACAGTATAGCTGAGCTTTTCTTTAGCGAGCATGAAAAGAAGCTTGAGGAAGAAAAACAAGAGCAGCTAGTTATGGAACAGGAAGAGTTTGAAGAGCGTATTAAAAAGGCTAGATATCCAGTTCTTACAAGTTGCATAGGAAAAGATTTTTCTGATGATCAAATAGAATATCTTTTTACTTATGCAATAAACAAGAGAGTTGCTGGAGTTATTCCTTTTAATCAATGGGAAATGTTTGCAACTGATTATATTACCGATTGTTTACAGGCAATAAAGGCGGATTCTGATAATACAAAGACAACAACATATAAGAGATTATTAGATGCTTTAAAGAATGATTATAACAATGTTGCTAAGATATATTTAGAAAAATATGAATAGAAGGTGTATTTCTATAGTATTACAATAGTATTACTATAGAAATACCATAGTATCACATGAGGATATTAAAATGGGCGATTTAAAAAAGAAGAAAATTGATTATTATGCTAAGACAGAAGACGGAGAAGAGATCAGATTAAACGATGAAGAAATCTATGCAGATGAAGATGCTATAGATATGTTGCGTGGGTATATAAAAGACTTTGCTAAGAAGCAATTTGAAAAACAGAAAGAGGAATCCGATGGCACGATATAGAGAATATAAAAACGGCATATTTGGACATCGTTATAATGGTTTTTATGTAATCCGAGGAGAATCCAAGGGAGATTTTAAAATTGTAGATAAGGATAATAAAGACGTTTTAACCGGTTTATTAGACTTTGATGAGTGTATTTGGCAGATAGATAAGCTAACAGCTTCTGAAGACGATTTAGCCCTAATACGCTCGTTATATAGCAAGGATTTATTCCAGCTTAGTTCATTATATATGGAGCTTCACCAGAAGAACTTATCTGGTAGCTTAGATGAGCGTAACAAGATTTTATATAAGTGGACTGAAAAAGTGAGAAATAGAAAAGACGAAGATAGAGAATTCTAGAAAATATAAGGCGCCATTCTTAAATCATAGAGGGTGCCTTTTTTATTGCAAATAATACCATGGTAATTCTATGGAATTACTATAGTAATACTATCGTATTACATTTTTAAAAATATCTTTTGACTTTTAAGGAAGAGTAGGTTATCATATATCTAGATGAGAAGTGAATACTATAGTATCACTATTGTATTACAGTAGTATTACTATAGTATATCAGTTACGAAGGCTTTTTAGAAAGGACGAATAATTATGAAAATAATAGCTGTCGCAAACCAAAAGGGTGGTGTTGCTAAGACTACAACAACCTATAATTTAGCAATTGCTAAAGCTATTTCTGGTAGCAAGGTTCTTATGATTGACCTTGATCCTCAGGCTTCACTTACTATTGCTTGTGGTATTGAACCAGGAGAGGAAAGACTTGAAGGATTTAGTACTGTTGATTTATTTAATAAGAAAAAGGACCCAATTGATACAGCATTTGAGGTAAAGACAGTTGGTATGCCAGAGCGTGTATATATAGTTCCTTCTGACCCTAACCTTGATAATACTGTTAATCTTGTTAATTCACTTGATGAAAAGGTTTATTTCATTAAGGATGCATGCGAAAAGTTCTCAGAGTATGATTTTGATTATATCTTTATTGATTGCCCACCAAACCTTGGTGTGCTTGTCACAAACGCATTAGTGGCAGCTGATGAGGTTATTATCCCAGTAAAGACAGATTATCTGTCATATAGAGGAGTAGAGCTTATTAGCGATGCTATTGAAAAGGTTAAGGCTAATAAGAGAATGAATCCAAACATTGAAATTAAAGGAATCATCCCTACAATGTTTAGAGGTAATGCTAATGATCACAAGGAAATTCGTGAAGTTCTTGGAAAGCAGGGCGATATTCTTGGAACTGTAAAAGAATCTGTAGCTGCATCAAAGGGAGATATTGATGGTATCCCTGCAGTTATAAGTGATCCAAAAAGTGATGTAGCTAAGTCTTATTTTGAAATTGCAGAGAAACTTTAAAGAATACCATAGTAATACAATAGTATTACTATAGAATTACTATAGTATATTAAAAGGAGATTATAGTCATGGGTGATATGCAAAAGAAAAAAATATCAACAGCAGAAAAGATTGAAGCGAGAGCAAAGAGAAAAGCTGAATCTGTTAATATTGAGAATACAACAATTGAAAATCTTTCTAAGGCAGCAACAACAAAAGATAAGATTGTTACCTTAAGAACTAATAATACAATTTATGCTCAGTTTAAAAAGATTTGTCAGGCTAGAGGTTTTACTGTTAATGCAGCATTAAATATGCTGGTATCTGATTTTATTAAGGATAACAAGGAATACTTAGAGGATTAATAGAATGTAATACTATCGTATTACTATAGTATTGCTATAGAATTACCATAGTAAAACATAGAAATTAGAGTGATTCTGTTATATAATGATTAAATCCTTTACAAATTAGTTAAGGATAAAAATGTGCTTGTCCCAGGAGATTATTCTTCTGGGGCTTTTTTGTGCGTAAAAGGATGGCACAATAACGTGAGATTAAAAGTGTGCCTTTTATTGATGATAGGGAACCCCCACACCCTTCGTGCCCGTTCCCTATGACCTTCCCATATTTTACCAGTGTAATGCTATGGAAATACTATAGTAATATGATAGTATTACATTTATGAATAAATAATACCATGCGAGTGAGTAGAAGGTTTCTTTTCGATAGTTTCTGGTCTTAAAATATATGTGTCATGTTCAATTATTGATGTGATTGCTTTTCGAATGTTGTAAGTTTCATAGTGTCTATGGTAGTCATCTTTAAAATCGTGTTTATGATAAATTACGACGGTTCTTTTTCCTTTTGGAATGTTCTTTTTTTTATGAAGTCTCCAATAATGGCCAGTATTTTTTGATTTAATTTCTATTAGAGTATCAGCTTGTCGATCTTCAATTTCTGATTCAATTTCAAAGTAAGGTATGTTAAAAAGCTTTATTTCTTCTTTTGAAAACATTGTATTTCCTTAATTTTTGCGGGGTTTTCGGGGAATTTCAAGCGAATTGTTTTTTAGATGTCGTTTATATTATCAAGATTTTTTTGGCTCGTCAATGGTTTTCTTCCTTGATTACCTTTTTTCATTTTTTGTTGTTATTACAGGAGTTTTAGCAGTTTTTTTTAGATTATTTTTGTACCATTCCGAGCAGCTTCGCAGGTCTGCCCGAGCTCCCAGACCAACTATGGCGTTGGCATCCACCAAGGATGCCTGAAGTCACGCCAAGCAAGGAATGATTATAATCCCCATCTCCAACGGGTTCCCCAAGGAACCCCCTCTTTTTAGGTGCGATTTTCCTATCGTTTTCATCCATGTTATGTCTAGAAATACCCCTTTACAGTCCTTCGTTCATCGGTTTGCTAATGTGCATCGTAACAGGGAGCTATCTGTCTGCAAGGGTTGCCCTACGGCGTCTCGTACCTTGCCCCTTGCAGCCAGATATCCCCCCGTTCCAGAAGATGCACGCAAACCCGATAGATGAACGAAGTCCTATAAAGGCATATTTCTAAACAGACATAACAAGAAAGGATGAAAAAAGATGGAAAATTACGCACCTAAAAAGGAACGCTCCCCTCCAGAATTCACTCTGAGCCTGCAAGGCATATTCCTTGAGGTCGATTCGACCTTTTAACAAAAGCACATTTTTAATAATTATTTAGTAAAGGAGATTTTTATCATGTATACAATTACAAATATTATTGAGGAACTTAATAACAGAGGTTACAACGCACAAACTCAGGTTGTGACAAAGAACGGAGTAGAACTTAATTCCGTAGTGATTAGAACAGAGGGCACAAATATTGCACCTAATATTTATGTAGATGAGATTTTAGAGCGTGTAAACAATGGAAATAAGGATTTTGACCTTGTTATTTCTGAAATCATCAAGAAGTATGAGGAGCACAAAAATGTGTCATTTAATGCAGAGGTTTTGAAAGATAAGGACTTTATACTTTCACATTCCTATATTGCTTTACAGAGAGCAAGCGAGCAGGAGCTTGTAAAAAGGGATTGTGGTTTTGATGGTATTGAATCCTATTTATATATGAGATTAGAACAATTTGAAGATGGAATAGGAGCGGTTAAGCTAAATCATCAGTTGTTAGCTTTGGCTGATATTTCAGAAGAAGAACTTTGGAAGAGTGCAGAAAAGAACACTTTCAGTGAAACAACTTTAAAACCTTTATTCTCAGCAATTAGCGATATTTTAGAAGAGGATATCCCACAAGAGATTTTAGAAACAGAAAGTTGTGGTCTTTACGTTCTCAGCAACAAATCAATGAATTGTGGAGCGTCTGCAATTCTTGATAAAAAAGCCTTGAATGTACTTGCAGAAAAGACCCATACAAGAAACTTTATTATGATACCTTCATCACGTCACGAGGTTATTGTAGTACCTGAAACCTCAGAAATGAGACTAGAGGATATTACAGAAATGGTTCAGGCGGTTAATGCTAATGAGGTTCAACCAATTGACCAATTAGCAGATAAAGCCTATAGATTAGCAATTTAATATATAAAGCCTTGCGGAGTGGCTTATAACTCCGCAAATTGCTAATGGCAAAAGGAAGCGGAAGCCTTAGGGCTTCCGCCTATATGAAAGGGGTGTTCTCAATGACCAACGAACAAATAATACTTTTTAATAGAATCCAGCTAATGAAAGATGGAGTAATCGGAACTACTGGAAACCAAATTTGTATTGAGGATGAAGAAGGTAACAAAGAAGTCATCTATGAGCCTGAACAGATTCATACATTTATGGAATGGAAGAGAAGAGGGTTTTCAGTCAAGAAAGGCGAAAAGGCTATTGCTCAGTTTACAATATGGAAACACGTTACAAAAAAGGCTAAAGCTGAAAATGAAGAAGATGAAGAAAAAATGTTTATGAAACAAGCTTTTTTCTTTTCTGCAGAACAAGTTGAAGCAATAGAACAAAAACAAGTTGTATAATACTATAGAAATACCATAGTAATACAATAGTAATACTATGGTATGTTAAAGGAGATAATATGAAAACAAAAGCTTACTTAATTTTTAAGATTTCTTCTGATAATAAAACAGAAGTGGAAGAGATAGAAACAAATGATATAGATGTAGTTTTGAAACGTGTTAATGATTTAGTAGCAACTACAGATTTAAAAGTTCACTTCTGGGAAAAGGAAGACTACAAACTTTATAAGGAACGCGAAAGAGCTTTCGCATAAGATAAAAGCAGCCAGGCTATTTTATACCACGAATCCTTTTGGTCTAGGCTGCTTTTATGGCGGGGGAGCCGAACCAAACCCTTTCCCCCGCACCCCTTTCCCCACAAGATCGCTTTCCAGCAGATTAAGGAAAGATTGCTTCCAAGCGACCTTGCATCGGGGCTCCGCTTTACGGGATGATTATATGCTCCGCCCCGATTATATCAGGAACCCCCCGCAAGTCTCCCCAAAATGCAAGCAGAGGAATGATTGCATTTTACGCCCGGTTCCCGAACCTTCCCCAAGCAACGCCTACGGCTCATGAATAATAAGTAATACAATAGAAATACTATGGTATTACAGTGGCAGCTTTTTACTCGTGTTGAATCCCCTTATTTAGTTGATAGATGAATATGGAATAGCGAAAGGCGATGACAAAGGACATACATAAGTATGTCTTTTGTTATATATAGGATGTGCTTTATAATAAATAAGAAGACACGTTAATGTATCTGGAGAATGTAAAGAATGAGTATTAATAATATAACATCATCTATAAGAGACTATTTAAAAAGAAAAAAAATAGTGAATCGAACTTCTGTAGAGGAATTAAAAGAATATGAATATTGCCCACGCTGTTCTGCTAATATTACGCTTCAAAAGGGGTACAGTAATGATTTACCGTACTGGGAATGCAAAGGATGTGGACAGATGCTTATTAACCCAGATTCAGAATGGAATTCAGATATTGTTTGGTTATGTGATTCTTGTGGGAGTTTATTGAATAATCAAACAGGGTTTGATGAAAAAAAGGGTACATGGAACTGTTTAGAATGTGGATTTACTAATAAGATAAGTGAAAGTGAAATATATTTTTCAGGAGATGAATATAAGAATGTTGAGAATAGTCCATATAAAGGTTTGTCTGATGATGCTTTAATAAAGCTTTCTTATTACCAGGAAGAAAAACATATAGATAATAGAGATGACATTATTCTTGTTAGAAATATAGAAGATAACAATATTTATATTAAAAAGATTTTGAAAATCTTTAACAAAAGCGTATATGAGTATCTATTAGAGAACCCAATAAAACATATGCCTAAAATATATGAGTTATTTGAGGGAAATAATTCGCTTATTGTTATTGAGGAATATATAGAAGGAAAAACTATTGCAGAATTAATTGATGAAGGGCCTCTATCTGAAAGGCAAGCAATTGTGGTAGCTAATCAAGTATGTAAAATATTAATTGAATTACACAAGCCTCCAAAAGCTATTATTCATCGTGATATAAAACCGTCAAATGTACTAATTGGTAAAGATAAACAAGTATATTTATTGGATATGAATGTTGCAAAATGGTATGACCCAAAAAGATCTGAGGATACCCAATATATGGGCACGATGGGATATGCTGCACCGGAGCAAGTAGGCTACGGTTTATCTGCGTCATCTACAAAAGCAGATATCTATGCAGTTGGGATTCTGCTTAATGTAATGTTGACTGGTAAGTATCCTAAGGAAGAACGTGCAATAGGTGATATTTGGAATATTATAGAAAAGAGTATAAGTCTTGATGCTAAGGACAGATTTAGTGCTATCGAGCTAAAAAATGAACTTGAAAGAATATTGAGGAATGATTAATGAAGAATAAGCCTACTAGTGAATTGATACATGAATTATTAAATATGCAGCCTAAGCAGTTAAATGAATTTCTACATAATAATAAAAAATATCTGGCTGACGAAAAAAGAGCTTTTTATTATTATGTTAAAGACGTAGTGGATGAAAAGGGTATAAAATTAAAAGATTTATATATATCTGCTGGAGTTAATGAAGGATATGCTGGCAAAATTGTCAGAATGGAGAAGCATACAAAGAATAGGGACTTTATTATCCGTTTATGCTTAGGAGGACATTTTACTTGGGAAGAAACACAAAGGGCTTTAAAACTATATGGAATGACTGAATTATATCCTAAAAATGCTCGTGATACAGCGATTATTGTAGCCATTAATAATCGAATTTATGATGTATATGAAGTGGATGCAATGTTACAAGAGCAAGGGTTTTCCAAATTGTCTTCTGAAATATAAAAAGTTTACACAGCGTAATCATTCCCACCATTTTGGTGGGAATTTTTTATTGCGAAACTTGCTAACATATAAGTGACAACAAGAGTTGAGAACACGTTATGTAATTATTAATAGGAATTTATCAAAAAAAGAGGAGTAACTATGAAGGAAAACAACAGCTTTGGTTATATGATTTCTGGAAAACGAAAACAAATGAAACTGACGCAAAAGGAATTGTCGAAAAGAATAGGAGTATCAAAATCTGCTATTGCTAAATGGGAATCAAATGGGGGCATTCCTGAGCGAGATAATTTAAAACGGTTGTCTGAGGTGATGGAAATACCTATTGGTGATATGTATAAAGCTATAAAGGATGAAAAGAATGTTAATAGAACGTTCTATATAAATATTACATCGGATGTAATATCAGCACTTGAATCTCATGGGTATAAAATTATTGAGCCTAATGAAATAAAAGAAAAGGAGGATGAATACAATGAGTAATCTTGGAAACTATATAACATTAACAAGAGTGAGCAAGCTATTAGGGGGACCAGAAATGTTTGTGGGGGTAATATTTGCTACTGGCTTTGTTAGCGGAGTTGTTGTCAAGTCGGGTATTGAAAAGGTTAAGAACATTTATCAAGAACATAACAGAAATAGGGAGGCTTAATAAAATGGAAAAAAAAGAAAATAGAGACTATACATTAATACTTAAAGCAAAGAATCTTACAGAAAAGCAACAGACAAAAATGGTAATGGAATCACGGAGTATTATTAATCGAATAGCTCCTAATTCTAGAACTGTAGTGGGTATTGAAAAGAAAGGAGATAAGTAATTATGAGACTTAACATTATGAGAAAAGATGAATCTTTCGTTGGAATATATGGGAATAAAGTAGCTCTAAAAAATAAAAAGGGTGAAATTAGAATTGTAAGTATTATCTTGGATGATGATGGTATTCGAATAGAGCAAAATACAGAGGTTATCATTGGTTTTGGCAACGGAGAAGTAACTATTGGAAATATGGATGAAAATATAGAGGTCACTACATTTTAGAGGGGATTATTATGAGAAACGAAGAATTTACACTGGTTGTGCCAGAACTTACAAAAAGAGAAGCGTCTCAAATAAAAAATGACATTATTGAAATGAAATCAAAAGTAGCGCCTAATTCTCAGGCTACTGTGGCAATAGGAAAGTCTAGTAATTTTGTATCAATTATGGAAAGAGCCAAAAAAGTATTGGGAGGTGATTGATATGTCTAAAAAACGTTCATCGGAACATCGTAGAGCTCAGAGGGAAGGGAAGAAGAGAGATAATTATACCTGTCAAATTTGTGGAAGCACAGAAAATACACAGGGGCACCATGCATTTGACGTACAGTTTGATGGTAAGGCCGATGCAGAGAATATAGTTACACTGTGCGATAGTTGTCATAAGAAAGCTCATAGGGGGCTATTAGATTTATTTATTTTTTGATGGAGATATCTTTTCGAGTTAGCTATGTATCAATTGAATAAATAACATTTTCATTATTAAAGAGAGAGATTGCAAATACTACAATCTCTCTCAGGGTCGTGAATTATTTGTCTTTGTACGGTGTGTTAGTATACCCCTTCTCGTAAAGCCTGGTAGCAAGCCTATCGAGATACTTTTTGCCAAGTAATGAAAAACATTTTTTGTCGCCTATGATTTTAACTAATGAAGGGCTCGTTGCATAATATATTTTAATAAATAGTCGTCCCCAAATATGCTTAGCCAAATAGTCATCCCTAAATCTACGGAATATCCATAGTTGCGGACAGTTGTATGTTCCATAAACTGCGGTGGCAATATAACATCCTTCTTTGGAATTACTATCGTTCTCACGTTTTTTAATTTCTTCATCAGCAAATTTCATAACGCCATTGGCAGCTTCACTGATGTAATTTTGCATTTTTTCTTCAAATACTACTCTAGAATCGATTGTTTCATTTTTTTTACTTTGACAATAACCTAAATAGTAATGAGTTAGTATACGGTCATATATATCTTGAGCAAGTAAATCAGGATTGGAGGTGTTGTCCGAATCTTTATTTACTTTATAACGCAAATAGAGTGCAATATCCCCATAAAATGTAATTGAAAAAAATGTTCCAGTTTTCTTATCATTACCGTAAAGAATAATATCGTTGTCTAGCGTAAAACTGGTAGTAACATCTCTTTTAAATTGTTGAACTGATTCTTGAGCAATACTAACAAAGGTTTCTTGATCAATTAGTAATCCGCTTAATCCTTCAACCAATTCTAATAAATGTTCGTGTTCGATTTTTTCCATATGTGAATCCCCTCAAAAATATATTTCCAATATCATTATTTTGATTAGTCCAATTAAAGATATATATATATTATACTGATTAACATTCTTTATGTGTAAGAATTTTTGATAAACCTCAATAATGTAATTCTTAAAAAGTACCAAAATAAACGTATGACAAAGTAGTATCAATTAAGTTCCGCAGAACGGCAGTATTTCGACTAAAAAATAGTATTAAAATAAACGAACATCTATTATAATACTATTAGGAGGATTTCTAATATGATTTATGGATATACACGTATAAGTAGACCACAGCAATCTATTCAGCGACAAATTAGAAATATAGAAAAGCTATATCCAAAAGCTTTGATACTGCAAGAAGCATATACTGGCACAAAAATGGAACGTCCTGAATGGATGAAATTATATAAAAGAGTACAATCTGGAGACACCATTGTGTTTGATAGTGTGTCACGTATGAGTCGAACTTCTGAAGAAGGATTTGCAGTGTACAAAGAATTATTCGATAAGAACGTTAATCTTGTATTTCTTAAGGAACCTCATATTAATACAGAAACCTATAAAAAAGCTCTTCAAAACAAAGTACAGCTCACTGGAGATAAAGTAGACTTAATCCTTAAAGGTGTTAATGACTATTTAATGGCATTGGCTGAAGAACAAATTAAAATTGCCTTTGACCAGTCAGAGAAAGAAGTTATGGATTTAAGACAACGTACGAAGGAAGGTATTGAAACTGCAAGACTTAATGGAAAACAGATTGGACATAAGCCTGGTACAACTAGAATTGCCAAAAAAGAAGCTCCAGCAAAAGAAATGATATTAAAACTATCAAAAACATTTAATGGAAGTTTAACAGATGTTGAATGTATGAAGCTTGTAGAATTGAGTAGAAATACCTATTATAAGTATAAAAGAGAACTAAAGTATAGTAATTAGGGGGTACAGAATGTCAGAAGAATTAGAAATTATTACAGAAGAGGACGATGAGGATATCGATTTGTCAGACCGAAAAAAAATTGATTTCTCAGGCAAGGATTCAGATATCGATGGGTTATATCGACAATACCAGAAGGGGCGTTTATTAATACAACCAGACTATCAAAGAAAATATGTATGGGACTCAAAAAAAGCTAGTCTTTTAATAGAATCTATACTTATGAATATTCCTATCCCTATAGTGTATCTTGCGGCTACTAGCGAGGGGAAGATTAATGTTATTGATGGTCAACAAAGACTTACTTCAATATTTAGTTTTATCGATGGAAAGTTTCCAAATGACAAGGATTTTAAACTTACTGGGTTACAGGTTTTAACAGAACTTAAAAATAAAACATTTAAAGATTTAGATGAAATTGAACAGAATAAACTGCTTGATTATTCAATAAGAACAATTACTTTTTCTGCAGATTCTGACCCAGATTTACAATACGAAATTTTCACACGCCTAAATAGTGGGTCGGTTTCTCTTAATGATCAAGAACTTAGGAACTGTATTTACAGAGGTAGATTTAATGAGTTTATTAAAAAATTAGCTGCAGACAAGGATTTTTTAGCGCTGTTGGGATATGAAGAGCCACATAGTAGAATGAAAGATGTTGAGCTGGTTCTTAGATTTATTTCTTTTTATAAAAAAACATATCTAAATTATAAAGGACCAATGAAGATGTTCTTTAACGATACTATGCGTGAGTATGCAAATATAGATGATATAGATATGCAAAAAATCCAAGTAGCATTTAAAACTGCTGTAACTAATATTCATTCATTATTAGGAGAGTATTGTTTTAGACGATTTAAGCTTACAGATAGAGAATACAATTGGGAAAATAAGATTTTAAACGTTGCCTTATATGATATTCTTATGGATTCTATGGCTAGGATACCTACTACAGTTTTAATGAGACATCTAGATTCAATTCGTGAAGCCTATATTGATTTAATGGTTTCAAATCAAGAGTTTATTGATGCAATTTCGTTTAAAACATCAGATGCAAATGTTGTAAAAAAACGATTTAAAATATGGAATGATACTTTAGATGAAATAATTAAAGATGACCAGGCAGAAACAAGATGTTTTACAAGAGCATTTAAACAAAAATTATATGACACTAATCCTACTTGTGAAATATGTGGACAGCATATTTCAACTCTAGATGATAGTGCAGTGGATCACGTTGAACAGTATTGGATGGGAGGTAAAACTATTCCAGAAAATGCAAGATTAGTTCACAGATATTGTAATTGGAGTAGAGCACGAAAGGAAGAATAGAGGTTATATCTGTTATGATTGTCAGGAGGTTTATTTAGATGGCTATTGTTAAAGCAACTGTTGATGAGCAACTTATTAGGGATGCAAAAAAGGTTCTTGATATATATGACATAGATATGGAAAAAGCCATTCAGTTATTCTTAGATGAAGTGGTTAAAACAAAGGGAATATCTTTTTTGCTTGATAATCAAGAAGGTGAAATTGATTGGGGACCAGATGTGGGTGGAGAAATAATAGATTAATTGAGTTAGATTGACATTTGAATAAAAAGAGGCGGACGTTGTCCGCCTCTTATAATTATTAAATATTATTACCAGCCAACTTTTTTTATAAAATCATCAATATTAGAAGAAAAACAATAAGCTGTTTTTTGTGTTTTTGGAATTAGAAATCCCTTGGATGTTTTTTCTGTTTTTTCTTCTACAAATCGAAAGCCTATAGGCAAAGTTGGGTCTTTCCTTTCTAGCCTATAATATATTTCGAGTAAATCTTGTTTCTTAAAGAAATAATACTCGTCTGGATGGCCTATTATCCAATAGATTGTATTATCATCTTTTAAAATGCCACTATTGCTCCACTCTTCTTTATCACCACTAAGTTTTTCTTGGTATTCAATATATAGATTGCCAGTTATTTTTGAGCGTTCATCATTTTTTATTTCTAGGCCTTTTTGGGTTTCACCTGTATATTGTTGTGAATCTTCAAAAAAGCCCAAGTCTATTCCTCTGGCTAAGAATTCTTTATTTACCCAATTTTCAAATATTGCAGAAGAGTTTAACTGTTTTCTATAATTATCTGTTTTGGGGCGATCTAAATCCCAATCAACGGGTTTTTTGTAAAGTATATTATTGTTAAAAGCATAATTCCATTTTTGAATATATGAATTATATCGTTGTATAAGAGATTGATTAATCTGAAATTCCTCGTATTTCTTTATCTCTATTGGGATACCTTCTTCTTGACAGTGAAACCAGAATAGGAATAAATAATCCTCAGCATCTAAATTGCTTCCATTAGGATTTAGTTGATGCGGCATAATTATCCTCCTTCTATTTAATGAAACTATTTATATCGTTTTCAAACTCCTTCATTCTTTCTTCATGATTAAAAAAGTGTACGCCCCATACACGATATTCGTTGTCGTCAGCATATTTTTTCACTGTAACGCCTTTTTCTGCTATTTGTAAAAGAAATTTTTCTTTCCATGCATCTTTTTCTAATAGATGAGAGCCCTTTGGTTCTATAAATACTTGCATCTGCTCATATCCAGTTGAAGATTTTTTTTGTAGAAAAAGAACATAGTCAGGCTCAAATCTTTCTCCGTCTTCAAACGAGTATATATGAAAGAGACGCTCGTTTCTTACTAAATAAATCTTTTCATAATCGTTTTCCAGCGAAGGAATAAGTGTTTTAAAATATGCCACAAAGCGTTTTTCTTCGCTTGTTCCGTAATTGTCAGTATAAGCGAACCAATCTTCAATGTTTAAATCCATTTTCCATGCTGCAGGGACGGAACTATCATTTTGCGATATTCCTACTCCTCCATCTTTTGGTTCGGTATAGTTTACAACTTTATTTTTTATGATATCTCTAATGTTAAATGCGTTGAATTCAGTAGTGCCTTTATATCTTTCATGAAGGTTTTCGATTTCAGGTTCAACTTTTGAGGCAACATATTTAACAGCATCAAATAGATTAATAATACTTATCTCATTTGATGAAGAGATTGATATTTTGATACTTCCCATATAATTAGAATTTGTGATAAATTCTCGCATTGAAGTCAGGTTAGGAAATATTACTTTCAAATTACTAAATTTATATGTAGAAAAACCGATTAGCGCTTTATACACAATAGAATAATTAATAGCAGCTATTTCAGAAATTGATATAACTTTATTAATTAATGGTTTTATGGTAGAGCTTTCTTCTTCTTCCATAATTCTATCAATATTAACACTTGTCTCTACATTATAGGAGAAAATAGTTTCTCTTATTTTTTCAGGTAAGCTATTTACTACAGATGAATCAATTTTTTCTCTATTATTAATAAAAATAATACCTTTTTTATATATATCATCATCTTTAAAAGAGTCTTTCAGCTTATATTCTTTTTGAACAAGCTTATTTGGATCTAGACCTATTTCCTTAAGAGCATTTCTAAGTTCAGAAATATAACGGTGATCATTCATACAGTGATAGTACAATGTTTCACAAATACGCAATTCTGAGTCTATGTCATTATCATATTTTCGTTGAAATTTTGGCTGCTCATCGTCTATTTTAAAAGGACAGTATCGTGCTCCTCTTCCAATTAATTGAGCTTCGTTAATTGTTGCTTTTGAAACTTTTGTAGAGCCAGATTGACGTGTTTCATATAAACGAACTATATCAAACAAGTTTAATACGTCCCAACCTTCATCTAATTTCTTTACTTCAAATATAGCACGATAAGGATTATTTTTATCCTCTAATGAATTTAAAATGAGTTGGTTGTCCGTTGATTCATTATCATCATTGGCAGAAATACAATGCTCCTCTGAAAAATCATTTTTTAATTCATCAGCAAGTTCCTCAAAAGAAATTCCTTTTTTTTCAAAATAATTAAAAGCTTGTATTAGAACAGTGTTATCCTGTGCATGATTATATATTGATTGTAGCTGTTCGCCTTCGAGTTTATTGATAGTTTCAATAAACTGTGCCATAAATTCTTGACTTTCTTTTATTTTTGCGGCTTTGAAAAGAACAACAGGTTTTATAGACAATCTGTTATCTTGAAATACTTTAAGTCTGTATTGACTTAGGATAAGAGCTTGAAGGGCTCTATCCATCACTGGCAGAGAGGAACGCATTGTCAAAATATCTTTAGAATACTTATCTTCATAGAATTTAGCCAAAGTATAGTCATACACAATCTTATTTTCATATTCAGCTTGAATGTATTTGTTACTAAGATCGCAAGTTGCTGTGAATTCTAGTAAAATATTTTCTCTATTTTGATTAAATATTCTTTTAACTGTTTCCTCCCAAGAGTGTCTATTATCTTCTTCTTCAGCAGAAAGTTTCTTTTTGGTTTCTACATTTAGGTGGTGTGCTTCATCAGATATTAAAACAACTTTCTTGTTTTCAAAGTCGTCAAATGTAATTCCATTTTCGTGTTTCATCCACATATCTAAATGTAAACCTTGAGTGGTAGTAAAACATATATTAATAGCATTGTTATCAATATACTGGAAATTATTTACTGTGTTAATTCTTATTCTTTCACCATCGATGACAATTTCATCGTTGAAGAGGTATTTTTGAGAAGTTTTCTTTTTAAAATTAACTTTTGTTTTATCTACAATATTTGTCATATTAACGAAAAACAAAAAATTTCTATATCCTTGCTTATACAAGTATAGAATTAACCCTGCCATTATTAATGTTTTACCACTTCCAGTAGCCATGTGAAAAAGAGTTTGCGTTGGAAATGAACGTAAATTATCATTTTCGTAATAAGTAATAAAATTTTCAAAAGCAGAAATCTGATATGGTCTTAATTCAAAATTAGGATTAAGATTCTGTTCTATGAAAGAAGGCATTGGCTTAATGAACCCAGCTTCTCTGACATTATTTATTTTTTCGTAAAGATAAGACAATTTCTAAGCCTCCTTATAAAAAGAATGGGTCAATCTCTTTTCTTCTTCTGATATATCATATGATTGGTCTTCTATATCACAATAGTTTATATACAATTGGTTTAAATCTAATAACTCTATCAAAAGTTTCCTCTTATCATCAAGTGGAAGTTTGACGTAAGCTTCATCGTTCATATCGATTAAAGAAGGATTAATAGTACAATTGATAAATCCAGTATTTAATATATCCTGCCAAATATCCGCCAATTCATTTTCTTTCGCTGATTGTATTTTATCTACAAAAAATTGGTTTGATTTTGCAAGTTCAAAATAGACAAATGAGCCCTGACCATTGTATTCATATTCTGGAAGTAGATCATTTTCAGCCCCATTAAGTAAACCTAGTAAACGTCCTACTGTAGTATCTTCTATATAGTCCATTTGTTCACTGATAATAAATTGTCTGTTAAGTTTTAATGCAACCGCAGCTGTTGTTGCAGAACCACCAAAAGCATCTAAAACTAGATCACCCTCTGCTGTAAAGATTTCCATAAAAAATGCAATTAAATCTTCTGGTTTTTTTCCATTTCTAAATTCAACAGTACCTTCATCATTAACAACATTGTAACTTTGAACGAAATCAAGAAAATTAGGATAAGGTTTATATGTCTTATTAGAAGATGTTGGCATTCCCTGTAAATAAGCTCCATTTTTGTTTCCTTCTGGTGGCAAATAGAAATAACGATAATCGTACATGTCGTCACCTATATTTTCCACTTTAAACAAAGTTTTTGGAGGGTAATCCTTTTCTATAGGCTGTAAATACTTAACATAAAATCTACCAGATGAATTTTTTTCTTTAATGGACCCTCGAACGGTCATAACTTTAAAATTCTCTTTCGATGGAGTACATTTTACTAACTTATATTGATCTGGTGTAAATACTGTTGCTTTTCTTCCATCAAATTCAATTGGTGTACCATTTGATATTTCTTCAACAGTCCAAGTATAGTCATCAACCGTTTTTTCTTCTTCGATTTTAGGCATTTTAAATTTAGGATTCTTTGAATATACTAAAACGTATTCGACAACATCATTATAAGGTTTATCTGATGTAAGAGTTCTGTCAGGATGTCTAACTAAGACATTAAATGTCATTACATAATTACCTATTACTTCATCTAATAAAACTTTTAGATAAGCGTATTGATGAAAACTACACTGAATTAAGAAAACGCCACCATTATCAGAAAGCATAGGTAAAGCTACTTCTACACGGTTTTTTATAAACAATAACCAGCTACTTCTAGAAAATCGGTCATTATAATTAAATGAATCACTATCTGTATTATAAGGAACATCCCAATACATCATTCGTACCTTGTTATCATATTTTTTTGCAAGAGAGCTTAATACAAGCAAATTATTTCCTTTAATAACAAGATTGTCTGTATTAGTAATAATATCAACACTATCTCTTCCTTGAGCTGAATATTTTCTAAAGTCTTTTAGTACCTTAGGATAAAACAATCTATCGATTTCATTAGGAGCAAGTGATTTATTATAAAAAACTTCATCACGTTTCTGTTCTTCTTTTGTTTGGCCGCCGAGCAACACGCAGTCTTTGTATGGAAATGCAAGACTAACTTTACCAGACGATGCAATACTATCGCCATCTTCATCAATTAATCCTATTTTATTTTTATATCGTGTGTATGAATTAGGCAAAAACTCATGATTATTAATTACCCAAGAAAATCCCACATTATCAAAAACCACGACATCATCAACCTTTTTAAAAAAGCGTTTTGCTGTATCTTCATTTTTTAATAACAAATGAATTAGCTTTTCATCGAGTTTCATTGCTGCTTCATATACGGCATTTCTTAAAAAAACACCATCTTCAGAAAAAAATCTATTATCTTCCTGTAACAATTCTTTTAAATTATCAAAATAGTTTTCCATTCAACTTTTCTCCTATTATTTTGTTAATATATAGTATATATCACTTGATAAATTCAAAAAAGAAATATCTTTACTCTGATTGAAGTATTTTATAATTTCTAAGTTGCCATCTCATGTGTTTATTTAAACAAATCGTTCCTTTTGATTAATACATCTATTGTTGTTTTTTATACATTACTTGTCTCTTTTAAAAGCATAATGAATGCAAGCCCATGTGTCTAAAGATTTTTGAAGTCTTAAATGAAGCGGATACGCTAATATGAATGCTAACCGTACGCCCCGATGGGCGCAGCATTCTTGGCAAGCAGGGCAAAGGTGCGCACCTTTACCTATTTTTGCAAAATCTCGAATAGTCGAGACTTCACAAAAATGCTTGTTAGGGGGTTCCCTAATACCCCTAATCCAAATTAAAAATTTGGAGCAACGCCCGCTGGGCTTAATAACAAAGACTCAATTATTTGCTCTGCTCATAATCGTCCTTTTCTTTAGAATCTTGATATACGTCATTGTCTTTCTCAAGGATGTAATCAATATTCTTTTTAGCAATAGCAAGCTCCGTGTAAACTCTTTTGCTCTTGTTGTATTCCTTGTATAGTTCCGATTTTTCTTCTTTTAGGATGGCATACTGCTCTTTTAAATCTTTAATTTTTGGAACCTTACCACCCTCATAATCATTGAAATGCTTTCGGGCTTCTTGATGCTCTATTATCTCATCTAAATACTTCTCTTTGACTTTTTTGTTATAACCAGAACTTTTATATTTTTGGTAAGCATCATTAGTCTTGATATAAGAGATAATTGCACCTTGAAGAGTTCTAATCTCTTCCATCTTGGAATCATATTCCTTAATTTTTAATCGGAGCTCCTCATACTTTTCATATAATTCTTTGTGCTTTTTATCTAGTTCTTCATATGAATTAATACCATTATCAGCCAAAAAACTTAAAGTCTTGGCAGTCTGTTTCATGTTGAATTTTCGAGCCCATTTTTCATATCCAACGCCTTTACCCTCACGAATCTTCTGTTGGACATTTATCAAAAATCCTAACTTTTCTTCTCTTGAGTATGCTTTAGTTTTTTCGATTTTTGGGGATTGTTCTTTAAAATCTCCACGTATTTTTTCTTCAATCTCTTTCTGACTATAGCCAGCTCCTAGAGAACTAATTCTAGAAAATTTCTTTTGTCCTTCTGCTCTAAACTTAAGATACTTACCACTATCATCTACTTCAATATTGTATTTCTCTCTTAAAATTGATAGTAATTCTTTGAAGTCTTTTGGATTTTCTTCTAGAGCCTGATCTATAGCAATTTTAATATAATCTCTATTCCCAGGCTTTTTATGATTGCCAAGCCACTTACCATATGTATGATTTCCGCGCTTTGGATTCTTGATAACGGAAAGATTATTTTCAATACATATAATGTCACTAATCTTTCTTACTGCTCGTCCAGAACCAAGAAAATCTCTAAACTTTTTTGAAGAATCTGTTCTTACAGAGTTAAAAACAATGTGGTTATGAATATGCTGCTTATCTGTATGAGTACATACAATAAATTGATGTTTTCCTTTTGTAAATCGCATAGCCAAATCATAACCAAGCTTATTTGCTGTTTCTGGATCAATCTCTCCTGGGGCAAAAGCTTGTCTTATTTGATACGCTATTACATCAGATTTTCCAAATCTTTTTGTATGACTCCTATCATACATTTGTCTTGTATATAGGAATTCTTCATTAACTGTATCTGGTGTACATTCATAAGAACTTATATATTTTCCATCTTCTGTTTTCTCAGGATTTTTTACATAATCCGTTCTTAACCCAAGAGCTTTTCCTATCGAATTACCACTCTTAGCATGCATAGCTATTATTCTTGTTGTAGCCATTTTTATCTCCCAAAAAAGGCAGGTAAACCCTGCCTTTAAACCTTTGTCATTTTATTAATGTTTTCCAAACTCTCGCGAATAGATTCTATTATGCTTTCGTAATTAGCCTTAATTTCCTCTATATCACTCTTGTAGATAGCACCAGTTTCATTTGTGTGCTTAGCAATTTGATTCACGTTATTTGACACTGTACGAAGCAATCTTACAGCCTCAGTTAAATCAGATATATCTACATTAATAATAAAGCCATCTATCGCCATTTTTCGCATATATGCGCTTTTATTTGTAATATGAGCCAAAGCCATTTTCTGCTCTATTAGTTGCTCTTCTTCTTGATTAATCTTTACAAATATGCGCTTATCTTTTTTGGTCATTTATCGCTCCATTTCAAAATCTTCCTTCTCAGGCGCTTTAATCTCTGGGGATTTCAGCTCAACTTTATCTAGTTCATGCTTTGCTACTTCGTGAAGTTTGTCTTCTTTTTGCTGTGGTTTTTTATGAGGGACTTTATAATTATGAGAACCTGTTACTTTGCTCTTTTTATTATTTCTACTTGGCATAGAGCTTGTAACACTCATTCTATCGTCTGTTCCATCTTCACTATAATCTGGGATGTCTACGTCCATTTCTACAGTTCCAAAAGAAACATCATTATCCTTTTCCTGAATATCTTTTTCTAATAAATTAGTCTGCATTTTATTCACCCCTTCCGCATACATTGTGAACCTAGCGCCTTTCTGAGGGCGCGATTCTATATACCTAGAAACTTTATCTATAGCCCATTCATCTAAAGCAGCGCCTTTTTTATCTTTGGCTATATGGCCTCTAAAATCTTCTCTGTGAGCACTTATATATCCGTTGATAACATGTACATCAACAT
>JAEEGK010004372.1_pt1 | contig 34758 bp, 21 predicted proteins | sample 8958771 | NCBI WGS metagenome assembly JAEEGK01 (sample SAMN16246547, study PRJNA631951) | gut metagenome | biome: gut microbiome; feature: rumen; material: SC-attached | host: Bos | place: Iran: Karaj | collected 2018-10 | reverse complement strand
GTCGGCCGCACCGGCTTCCTTTAATCCATTGGCCCACTCGTAGTCCTGCAGAGCGGGAGTAAGGCCAAGCGTATTGCAGCGGCGACCGCCAGGGGTGGGAGTGAAGAAGGAACCGCCGTTAGCCGTGAAGGTGGCATAGTCCGGAGCGGAAACCATGACCCAGATAGCCTCGGTGTTGGCCGGGGAAATGATGTTCTGGGCCACGAACAGATCGGTAATCACGTTACCGTCGGGATCTTCGTTGGGAATACCATTCTGAGAACCGGTGGCGCCGATATTACGCACGCCGAAGCGGCTGGTCATGAGCGGATGGTGATCGATCACCTCCTGGGCATAGGTAGCGGACAGGTCAAAATCGGCCTTCTTGTCTCCGTCTTCGACGCCGCGGGCCAGGAGGGCCTCGGCCAGGTACATCCCGGCTGCGCCCTTACCGGCACGGCCGTAGTCCGGCTGCACGTCCCAGGGCAGCAGGCCGTAAGCGGCCTGCAGGTCGGTGATAGCGGCGGTATAGGTATCCACGCGGGAGGCACGCTCATAAGCGTCGTTCGGGGCCTCGGAATACTCGAGCACCAGCGGAACGCCACCATAGAGTTCGCCCAGACGCAGGTAGGAAAGACCGCGCAGGAACAGGGCTTCGCCCTTTACACGGTCCTTATCCTCTTCGGAGGGCCATTCTACGCCGTCCATCTTGCCCATGGCCAGGTTGGCATAGGAGATCACTCTGTAGAACTTATCCCAAATGTCCTTCGGGAGAGCCAGCGTGGCAGACCAGGCAGCGGTGAAGTTGCTCATGTGCTGCGCTGCACCCAGCTGGTATTTGTTATCCACCATGTCGGTACCGGTGAAGGTGTTGTAGCACAAGCCCTGACCCATGGCACCCGGGAAATAGAGCTCTTCAAACTGCCAGTAACCGGTGAGCAGGGTATTCAACACCTGGTCGGAGGTATTGAAGGCGTTGGCAATCGTCATCTTGTCCTTCGGGTTCTCCTGAAGGAACTCATTGTCGGACATACAGGAGGATACCGCCATGCATGCCAGTACTGCGCCGAAAATATATTTAATTGCTTTCATAATCTCATCAATATTAGAGGGTCACGTTAATGCCCAGGGTGACGGCACGCGGAATACCGATACCATAACCGCTGCGGTTTTCAGGGTCACTCATCTTCCAGAAAGGAGCGATGTAGAAGAGGTTACGGCCACTCAGCGTAGCGCGGGCGCCCTTCAGGCCCACCTTCTTGGCCAGGCTTCCCAGGTTGTAGGAAACGGAGAGGTCCTGCAGACGGACATGGCCGAAGGAATTGTAAACCTGATACTTACCGTCGCTGTAGTTAGGCTTCGGATAGGTATTGTTGGGTTCCTGTCTGGTCCAGAACGGGATATCGAAAGCCGTGCAGGCTGCAGTGGTGTCGTACGTGCTGTAAGCGAAGGTGTTGTTGGCGAGGCCATATCCGCCGCCACCGAAGATACCCTGAATGAGCATGTAGAACTGCCAGTTGCCCCAGCGAACTGTGTTGGCCCACGAGAGACGGAAGTTTTCGTCGCCGTAGCCCAGGATGACGCGGTCTTCCGGAGCAGGATTCACCGTCTGCTCGCCGTCCTTGGTATAGAAAATAGGCTGACCGGCATACTCACCCTCCTGGAAGATGCCTTCCGTACGGTAACCGAAGATGGTATTGATAGGATGGCCGATAAACAGGTTGTTGGCGATATCGTCCTGTCCGTCACCATAGAGCTCCACAATCTTGTTCCGGTTCAGGGTGAACACCAGGTCCGAGTTCCAGGTGAGGCCCATGGTCTTCACGGGAACGGTATTAAGGTTGATTTCAATACCCTTGTTGTCCACGCGGCCCATTGTCGCCTTCTGGCTGGTGATACCGGCACCCATCACGGCGGTGTTCCTATTGAAGATCTGATCCTTCGTCTGGGAAGCATACATATTCACATCCGCGTGGATGCGGCCCTTCAGGAAGTCGGCCTCGAAACCGCCGTTCCAGGAGTAGGTTCTCTGCCAGCCCAGCTTAGGGTTACCCAGCTCCGACACTTTCTGGCCCCAGTGGGTAGTTCCGCCATAATAGTTGGGAATCTGGCCACCCTTGGCCACGTCAATAAGGGTCAGGGTTCCGTAAGGAGGAATGGTCTGTGCGCCATTGGAGCCCCAGGAGAGTTTCACCTTCAAGAAGTTCAGCCAGGAAATACCCTTCATAAACTCTTCATTGGTCACCGTCCAGGCACCACCGACAGCGGGGAAGGTACCCCATTTGCGATCCGCACCGAAAACGGAGCCTCCGTCCTGACGTATGGAAGCATTGAAATGGTAGGTGTCCTTGTAGGAATAGATAACACGTGCGAGATAACCAACATCCGTCTTCAGCGAATAAGTGGGATTGTCCACAACCTTGGTATCTGCGTCACCCAGTTTATACCAGCCCAGCAGGGTGGTTCCTGCAGCGTTAAAGCCGGTACCACGCATACCCTCGGTGGTGGTTTCGTTATAGTCGCGCGTGTACACAAGGGTAGAGTTCACGTAGTGGTCTCCGAAACTGCGGGTATAGGTAAGGATGGCATCCATCACCCAGTTTTCGTTGAAGGTATTGAGGATAGAGCCCGAGGCAGAGGAGAAGTTATAATAATCGGGGCCCTGGCCAACACCCTCCAAGTCATTGGAAAGCAGCACAGGCGCATTGTTCTCATGCGTAAAGCTCTTTTGCTTATTCTCCATTTTCGTGTAAGAGGCATTCAGCCTGAAGTTCAGGCCCTTCACCCAGGGGATGTTGACGCTCAGGAAACCGCCCAAAACCAGATTGAAGCGACGGTTGTCTTTGTCGCGGCCCACGGTCCACAGCGGGTTCACGGAAGTGGAGTTCACACCTTCCACGTAGTAGCGGAGGGTCTTGCCGTCCGGCAGATACGGCTCCATGTACGGGGAGTTCTTGTAGGACAGGGAGGCGGCCACGGAATCATCGAAGGAGTTGGTGAAAGCCATGTTGGCGCCAATCTCGATACTCTTGGTCACCTTCGTGCTCACGTTCATGGACAGGTTGTTGCGGGTAAAGGCGTTACCCACAGTCATACCCTTCTGGTCCGAACGGCCCATCGCCATGTAGTAGTTGGAGTTGGCGGTACGGCCGCTGAAGCTCAGGTTGTAGTTCTGGGTGTAACCTACGCGGGTGCTCAGGTCGTACCAGTCTGTAGTCTTGCCGGCCTCGTAGTTGGCCTTTTCCAGGAAGGACATCCAGGAGGTGTTGGTGTAGTCCTCGCTACCCTTGCGGGCGTTTCCGTACTTGATGTAGTTCTCCGGAGAGAGGAAACGCTGCCGATAAGAACGGGTAGAGAACTGATGGGAAGTGCTGAAGTTGATCACGGGCTTCCCTTCTTCACCCTTCTTGAGGGTAATCATGATAACGCCGTTGGCAGACTTGGAACCATATGCGGCCAGGGAGGTGGCGTCCTTCAGGACGCTGATGGACTCGATGGAGTTCTGGTCCAGGTCTTCCAGGTTACCGGTATAGATGACACCGTTCACCACCAGCAGCGGAGCATGGCTTTCAGAGCCGATGGAACGGCGGCCGCGCACGCGGATGGAAGCGTTGCCGCCCACGGTGGCAGACTCCGCGCCCATGATCACGCCGGACATGCGTCCGCGCATCATATCGGCCACATTGTTCAGACCCAGGTTGGCCACAGGGGCGTCCCCGCCGGTCTTCATTACATCCACCGATCCGGTGAAGTTCTTGGCGCGCGTGGTACCGTAAGCGATCACCACGACATCGTCCAGAACCTGGTTGTCCAGTTCCAGCTGGATGGTTAATTCCGTCTTGTTGCCTACGGCAACTTCCACACCCTTGTAGCCCACACTGGAAATCACGAGGATATCCTTCGGAGAGCAGGGGAGTTCGAAACGGCCGTCTATGTCAGTGGCAATACCGTTGGTAGTACCCTTAATGACGACACCGGCGCCGATGACGCCTTGCGAATTCTCGTCAAGGACGACGCCCTTGACGACCTTGGTCTGAGCGGAGAGCAGCGACAGACCCAGGACAAGCCCGAGGCCCAGCGTCACAAGCCGCTTGAAGAAAAGATTGGTTCTCATAAGTAGTTATTATAAGTGGATAATTGGTTAGTATGTTCATTCATAACGGAATGCGCGGTACGTATGGGGCGGCAGCGTAAAGGCGGCCTTCGCCTGCGGTTTCCCACGCATCATGAAGAAGAAGCCCTGACCGGAGGCCTGCGGCACCGCGGCGGGAACCACTTCCCCGTTCTCGAGGTCCGTAAAGGACTTCAGGGCAGGATCTCCGCAGAGTTTAACCTCAACGGGAGTATCGTTGAAGTTCTCCACGATGACAGTCTTGTTGTCGTACAGGAACAGGCCCACCTTGGAAGGGCCCTCCAGATAGAGGTCCAGATCCTTGCTCATGGCGCGGCGGATCTCGTTGAGAACGCCGGCGGGATAGTCGTAGAGCTGGCCGAAGTCGTCGGGAATGGTGACCACATACAGCGTACCCTGGGAATAGAGGGCGCGGTGCAGGATGGGATAGCCGGAGACGCCGCCGGTAAGCGGACGGCCGGCACTCACCACCTCCCAGCTGTCATTGGTAAGGTAATGCACCTGAGGGATGAGGATGTCGCGCTCCGACTGACCGAATCGGCCGAAATCATTCACGAGCGCCTTGTAGCCTTCGCAGCGAAGCTCGCAGATGGGAGCGATCTTCTCCGGAACGGCCTGCAGCAGACCCGTGGTGATGAACACGTCTCCCCCGCCCTGCAGCTGCTTGTGAATCTTCGCGGTGAGGTCCGGATCCGTAGCGGCCTGCTTGGTAAGAAGCACGGCTTTGCGGCCTTCGGGGAAAGAAGGATACATGTCCATGGGAAGGCCGATCATACCCAGATAGTTCTGGAGGAACTCCTCGCCGGAGGCGTGGAAAACCTTATAGGAATGGATGCCGACAGGATTTCCCAGCTTGCCGACGAGGGCATCGGCCTTACGCAGGACTACGTCGGCGATGCGGGCCATGGTGGAGGGCTCCACCGTCTCCTTGCCCTTCTTGAAGGAGGCCGTCATCTCGTCATACTTCCAGCTCACCTCTCCGTCCTGCCAGGGGGCGCGGAAACGGGGATTCAGACGGACGCTCAGGAGCTGGCTGTAGTCGAAGAGCATGACGTCGCGGCCCTTGGCGATAGCCGTAAGGAAGAGCTGCTCCGCGTAGCGGTCCATGCTCATGAAGATGCCGCCGGAGTCCACCCAACCGCCGCCGTTACGGCCGTCGGAGATGTTCTCATAGTAGCGCATCACATTGTAACTGAGATAGTTCTGCAGATGCTGTGCGCCAGCCGGATCGCGGGTTTCAGTGCCGGTCCATACGCCGTCAAAGATCTTCGGTCCCCATTCGAGGTTGAAGCCGAGGCCCTGGAAATGATCGTACCAGTTGGGGTATTTGATGATGACCTTCACCTTGGGATTCACTTTCTTGGCGGGGCCCACGACAAGGTTGCGGCCGGCCTCGTTCATGAGTTCCAGGCGGTACTCCGTCCAGCTCTTGTCGCCCTTGGCGGCGATTTCCACGTCCTTCTTGCTGCTGGTGAAGAAGAAATCGTCCAGGAGGAATTCGTCAAAATGACGGGCGGTGTGCTCGGCGATTTCCTGCACCTTGGCACGGTCTGCGGGATCCGAGTAGGAGAAAGTTTCAAAGTCGTTGGGTTCGCTGATGGTATAAGTGATACCGCCGGCCACTTCAATTCCCTGTTTCTCAAAGAACTTCTTGGCCTTTTCCAGGGTGGCATGGTCCACGATAAGGAGGTCGCGGTGCGTCTCCAGATAAATCTTGTCCACATCCAGCTGGCTGGAAATGGTCTTCCAGGTAGATTCGAGCCACTGGGTGTCCTTCATCTTCTCCACTTCGTAGGCCCGTACATAAACGGAAACTTTAAAATTCTTGTGTCCGGCAAAACCGGGAATGGCAATGCAGCCAAGCGCCGCAGCCAACAACAGTTGACGGAAAAGCTTCATTTCAATTGGGTTAGAATTAATTATGTGTTTTAAAGACGAACTTTCTTTTTCAGGCGAATATCGGCCGACGAAGCGCCCAGCATGAGCCTGGTACGGCCCTCGGGAAGGGCCCACTCGTGGTTTTCGGCATCCCAGAGCCTAAGGTCCTCGAGAGGAACTTCCATCTCCACGCGGACGGTCTCCCCTGCCTTCACGGCCACGCGCTCGAAGCCGCGCAGACGCCGGGAGGCATCGTCACCCTTGAAACGGGCATAAAGCTGGACCACTTCCTCTCCGTCTCTCTTGCCGGTATTCTTGAGATTGAAGGACACAAGGACCTTGTCGGATTCCTTCTTCACCTTCATCTTAGAATACTTGAAAGTAGTGTAACTCAGACCATGGCCGAACGGGAACAGCGGCTTGGCCTTGGCGTACATATAGGTGCGGCCGTTGCGGATGTCGTAATCCAGCATGTTGGGAAGGTCCAGGATGTCTTTCACCCAGGTCTGGCACAGGCGGCCGGCGGGGTTGTAGTCACCGAAGAGGACATCGGCCAGGGCATTACCCAGCTCCTGGCTGCACTGTGAAAGGTGCACGATGCCGGGGACATGACCCGCGGTCCAGTTGATGGCGAAGGGGAAACTGGAGATGAGCGTGACCACCGTGTTGTGGTTGGCCTGCCAGACTACCTTGATAAGGTCTTCGGTCTCCAGCTGCAGACTGCGGCGGTCCAGGGATTCACGGCCGTCACCGGCCACGGTGCCGTAGCCCCAGGGGCTCTGGACGCTCTGGTCGTCCCAGTCGGGGCTGGTGCCCGGGTGGTTTCCCACGCAGACGATGCACACATCGGCCCACTTGGCCAGCTCCTGCGCACTGCCGTCGGAGTCCCAGCGCTGGAACTTCACTTCCACGTCGGTTCCCTCGACCTTTGCGCGGATGCCATCGAGAGGACTCACGCGGTAGGCGGGCTTGGCGCCGTACCAGTCCTTCAGGACTTTCTCCGCGCGGTTGCCGAAAACGGCGATCTTCTTTACCTTATTAATATCTATGGGAAGGATGTTCTTCTCGTTCTTCAGGAGCACGACAGATTTCCGGGTTACCAGAAGAGCCTTGTCCTTGTATTCCTGACGCTCCCAGGGAAGGTCTTCGTCGGAGCCGAAGGACTGCGCGTCGTAGGGGCACTCGGCGTCCATCAGGCCCAGGCGCAGCATGGTGCGCAGATTGGCCTTCGTGCGCTCGTTCAGGACCTCCTCGGAGATGAATCCGGCCTCCCAGGCGGCTTTCACCTGGTCGAAGCGGGAGTCGATGAAGCGGGAAAGACCGGCGTCAAGCGCCATCTGGATGGCTTCATTCACGTCTTTGGCATAGTGGTGCATATCCGGCTGGAACAGGAAGCGGAGGGCACCGGCGTCGTCCACGATGGTTCCCTTCATTCCCCATTCATCGATGAGGATATCCTTGATGAAGGGATTGGCGATGCACGGAATGCCATTATAGGCGTTGTAGGCCGTCATCAGGGACATGGCTCCGGCCTTGGCTCCTTTCCAGAAGCCGTAGCTGTAGTATTCGCGGAAGAGTTTCTCGTCAAAGCGGGAGTCCGTCCTGTAGCGGCTGTCCTCGTTGCTGTTCGCAAGGAAATGCTTCATGAGGGCGGCACCGCGCCAGTAGCGGGGGTTGTCTCCCTGGATTCCCTTCACCTCGGCGGCGACAAGTTCACCCACAAGGTAAGGATCCTCGCCGAAGCTCTCCTCCGTACGGCCCCAGCGGGGGTCGCGGGCCAGATCGGCGTTCGGAGCCCAGAGGATGAGGGCCTTATGGGGATTGTCCTTGGAATAGAAGCGGGCCTCATAGGACATGACGTCACCCACGAGGAAAGCCATTTCGCGGTCCCAGGTCTCGCCGATGCCGTAGGCCTGCGGGAACGCGGTGCTGTTTGTATATTTAGGAGGTGTCCACCCGGGCCAGCCGCCGCCGAACTGGCCGGCGTTGCCCAGGCTGGGAAGGTCTGCGTCTCCCCCGCGCACGATGCCATGGATGGCCTCCGTCGCGCCGGGATTGCCGATACCGAGCCGCGGCACCCCCATACCCACGAGCGTGCCGATTTTCTCCTCCGCCGTCATCAGGGAGACGGCGTTATCCAGCCGCTGCTCCTCCGGGAGAGACGTGTCCCGGAAAGGATACTCTTGAGCCTGGAGCATGGCGGCAAGCGCCATGCCCAGTATAAAAGTACAGACGAAGCGTTTCATCTACCTTATTTAAAGAGTTTCTGTGCGAAGGTGTTAAGATACAGACGCCAGTTGGACCAGACGTGGCCTCCATCGGAGACGAAGTACTCATGCTGGAGACCCTGTTCTTCCAGTTTCCGGTGCATGTCCTCGGCGCCCTGGAACAGGAAGTCCGTGTTGCCGCAGGCCAGGAAGTAGAGTTTTACGCCAGCCTTCTTGAGGGCGGCAATCTGCTCGGGGGTGGCGCTGCCGGCAGCGGACAGGGGGCAGATGTAGTCAAAAAGTTCGGGATAAAGGATGGAAGCGGAGATGGTGTGACCGCCACCCATGGAAAGACCGGCGATAGCGCGGGAAGAAGGCTTGGCAACGGCGCGGAAGTGTTTCTCGATGAAAGGAACGATCTCCGTGCACAGGCTCTTCACATAAGCGTCGCGGAATTCGGGGGAACGCCAGTCGATCTGCTTTTCGGGAATATTGAGCGTGCGGGCTGCAGCCTGGCCGGGGTTACCGTTGGGCATGACCACGATCATGGGTTCTGCAAGTCCCTTCTCAATGAGGTTGTCGAGGATCTGGGCGGCGCGGCCCATGGAGCTCCAGGCTTCCTCGTCACCGCCGGCACCGTGCAGAAGGTACAGGACGGGATATTTCTTCTTGGGATTGTTCTCGTATCCGTAAGGAGTATATACAGTTAAGCGACGGTCCATTCCCAGGATCTTGCTGCTGTACCAGGGATGGCTCACGGTGCCATGCTTGGTAGCCTCACCGTAATTCTCCGTGCGCTCGCCGGGAACCAGGAGCATGGGAAGGTAGCGGGTTCCATCGCGCTGCACGAGAACGTTCTGGGGGTCGTTCACAGCGACGCCGTCCACTACAAAATTATAAGTATAGATTTCCGGGGAAGGAAGCGGAATCTTCACGCTCCAGACATTGTTCTCCCCGCGCTGCATGTCAATGGTACCGCCCCAGGGGTTGGGCATCCAGCTGCCGCTCAGCTTCACGACGGTGGCATAGTCTGCCTTGAGGCGGAAAATGACGCTGTCGTTCTGGATTTCAGGGGAAATGATGGGTTTAGCACCGCGGCCGAAGGAAAAATTGGCCAATTCCTGTGCGTTCACTGCGCCGGACACGGCCAGGCAGAGCGCGAGGGTAGAAAGAATACGTTTCATTGGTTATTTGTTAGTTTGTGTTAGTGTCACTTTTGGTCAGCACAAATGTAGAAACAAATAAAAAAGAATCATATTCTTACTTGTTCAAATGTTTTTCTAAATGAACAATAATGCCTATTTTTGTAATATGAGAATGTGCAAGCCTGTCACATTGGCGCTATGCCTGCTAACCCTGAGCGCCTGTACCAATTATAACGGAGGAGAAGTACCCACTCCGGCCGAAGGAAGCGTTGCCCTGGCGGGCAGCGTTTCCAACCAGCGGATCAATGGTTTCGCAGAGGACCTGCAGGGCCATATCTGGATGGCCACCCAGCGCGGCCTCAACCGTTTCGACGGCCACGAGTTCTTCCAGTTTTTCTGTACGGACGATGAAACCGGCCTTCCGGACAACCAGATCAACGCCGTCCATTCCCTCCGGGACGGGCGCCTGTGCATAGCCACGAAGAACGGAGTGGCATTCACCACCATCCAGGGCAACTTCCACCGCGTACCCGCAGAGGACGGGACCAACAATCTCACCACCATCCTGGAAACCAGCGGCGGCATGGTACTGCTGTCCAACAACAGCACCCTGTACCGCTACATCCCCGAAGAGGATGTCCTCCGGCCCGTTTACCACAATCTGGGCGCCTTCGGTGTCACCAGCATGACACTGGACAGCGAAGACCGCCTGTGGGTAATCTCCGGAAACGGGACACGCCTCAACTGCCTTAGCACCAAGGACTGGAGCCTGCAGTGCAGCGCCCAGACCGGCTTCCAGGCCTTCCATATAGCCGATGCCCTTGACGGCACCATCTGGGTTTCCGGCATGGGACGCCTGGGCATTCTGGACACCGAAACCCACACCTGGCAGCCCATCCCCGCCCCCATCCGTGCCCAAAAACGCCTGATGGGCGGAGACGTGGACATCCTCTGCCCTATCGACGGGAACAACCTGCTGATGAACGTCATCGGCAAGGGCTTTTTCCTCTATCAGAAGGACCTCGGCCGGGTTCTTTTCCAGACGGACGACGCCTTCCCCTACACCATCCCGGACGCGGAGGTGAGGACCATCTTCCAGGACAGCCGCCACAACCTGTGGTTCGGCACCACCGACAGAGGCTATACCATATCTTATAATATAAAGGGACTGTTCGGTGGCAACCGTTCCCTCGTGAACGCCTTCCGCGGGAAAACCGTCACCTCCCTCTGCACAGACCGCGCAGGCAACCTCTGGATATCAACGCTCATGGACGGCTTGTGGTGCTACAATCTGGCCGATGACCGCCTCCAGGCCGTGGATACGGATTACCTCATCCCGGACAACAGCGTGGGCTACCTGCGTTCCAACAAAGTTTTCTGCGACTCCTCCGGAGACCTATGGCTGCTGTTTTCCAACAAGATGCGCGTGGTACGCTGCACCTGGAACGGAAAAAGCCTCCGCCAGCTGGACTCCATCCAGTGCACCAATCCCCTGTCCATCACCGAAGATGACCAGGGCCACATCTGGATAGGCTGTTTTACGCCCACCCTCCTCCGTTACGACAAGACCACCCGCACCACCAGGACCGTAAACATCTCCGAATCCGGAGAATGGACCTACGTCCCGGAGATTCGCATGGCCGAGGCAGGCCTGCTCCAGGCGGCCTGCTTCAACAAGGCGCCCGTATCGGTGAACACCTACACGCTCGAAGTAAAGCCCAACCGCGAAGAGGACTATAAATCTGCCGTAAAACGCTCCGTCATCATCCCCACGTGCATGTTCGGGGACAGCGAAGGAGACCTGTGGCTGGGAACCACCTCCAACGGCCTCATCCTCCGGGACGGAAAGACGGGCCAGAAAAAAGCCATGGAAGGACTTCCCTGCCAGGACGTCTGCTCCATCGAAGAAGACCTTCAGGGGAACCTCTGGGTATCCACCATGGACGGCCTTGCCAAATATGACCGCGCCACCGGCCGGTTCATTCTTTTCACCGAGGCCGACGGAACCGGCGGAGACCAGTACTCCGAACAGGCCTCCTGCATCCTGCCCGACGGCACCCTCATCTTCGGCGGCACGCACGGACTCACCTGCTTCAACCCGCTGGACGCTCCCGCCAAACGAACCGTACCCATCGTTTTCGAGCACCTGTCCATCCACAACCAGCTGGTGCGCCCCATGGAAGGCGGTCCCATCAACCGGCAGCTATCGGCCAAACCGGACGTAGTGATCCGCTACAACCACAATGCCTTCGACATCACCTTCTCCGCCCTTGATTTCAGCGAATTCGAGCAAATCCGCTACGCCTACAAACTGGAGGGCTTCGACAAGGACTGGGTGCGCATCAACAACCGCCACAACGCCTATTTCGCCCACATTCCCCCGGGCCACTACAAGCTGCGCGTCACCATCACCAACGGCAGCCATACCATATCAGAGACCGAAGAGAGCCTCAACATCCACGTGCTGCCCCCGTGGCAGAACAGCTGGTGGGCCTGGATAATCTGGGTGCTGATGGGCCTCGGCGTCCTGTTTGTCCTCTACACCTTCGTGCGCCACATCCGGGAGGTGCGCAAAGAGGCGGCCCGCCGCATCTGGCAGGTCCGCCGCGAACGGGAAAGGGCCGAGGAAGCCCAGCAGGCCGAGAAAGAGCTCAACAAAATCCAGATGAACTACTTCTCCAACGTGGCCCATGAGTTCCGCACCCCGCTCACCATGATTGCCGGGCCGGCACAGCAGCTCGCCGAGTCCGGAAGCATCCGCGGCACGGACAAGGAACTGGTGGACATCATCCGCCGCAACGCCACCTGGCTGCTTTCGCTGGTGAACCAGCTGCTGGACTTCAACCGTATCGGCAACAGCAAGCTGCAGATGAAGGTGGCCCGGATGGATATCGTCCAGCCGCTCCGCGACACGGCCGACCTGTTCGGCTTCAACGCCCGCAGCAAGGGCATCGAGCTGGGCACCTACGGCCTGGAAGAGCCCTTCGAAATGTGGGTGGATGCCGACAAAGTGCAGAAGGTGGTCATGAATCTGCTGTCCAACGCCCTCAAATTCACCCCCTCGGGCGGAAAGGTTTCCCTCAGCTTCGACGTGTTAAGCCGGGCCGATACCCTGCGCCGCTTCCCCCTCACCGGGGCCGATACAGACACCCAGTGGGCCTGCATCAGCGTGGCCGACAGCGGGCCGGGCATCGACGAAGACCAGCTGGAGAAGATCTTCGAGCGCTTTTACCAGTCGGAGGCCGGGAAGAAGTTTGCGGGCTCCGGCATCGGCCTGTACTATGCGCGCGTGCTCTGCGGGCTGCATCACGGGTATATCCGCGCGTGGAATCGGCCCGAGGGAGGCGCCCTCTTCAGCCTGGCCCTGCCCGTGAGCGAACAGTCCTACTCCCCCGACGAACGGGTGAGCGAAGCGCCGGAACTCCCCTCCCACACCCTGGCCGAGGCCATCGTGGAAGAAAAAAACGGGGACGAACAGGACAAAAAACACATCGTCGTGGTGGACGACGACATCGATATCGCCAACTACCTGAAGGTGCTGCTCAAGCCCTACTACAAGGTCTCCCTCTACTACGACGGCCAAACGGCCCTGAAAAATCTGGCCGAGGAAGCCGCAGACCTTGTCATCTCCGACGTAGTGATGCCCGGCATGGACGGCTACCAGCTGTGCTCCCTCATCAAGGGAGACCTGCAGCTGAGCCATATCCCCGTGGTGCTTGTCACCGCCAAAGTAGCCGTGGAAAACCAGGTGAAAGGCCTGGACGAGGGGGCCGATGCCTATGTGACCAAGCCCTTCCAGCCCGCCTACCTCCTGGCCCTGGTGAAATCCCTCATGGAAAACCGCGAGAAGCTGCGCCATCAGCTGGCATCGGCCACCACCACGGAGGACATCGCCCCGGAGGCGCTCTCTCCGCGCGACGCCGCTTTCATGGAAGAGCTCTACGCCCTCATGGAGAAGGAACTGTCCAACGCAGACCTGGATGTCATCCGGCTCACGGAAATGATGAAGATTTCCCGCACCAAGCTATACTACAAGGTCAAGAGCCTCACCGGCGAAAATCCCTCGGTGCTGTTCAAACGCTATAAACTGAACCGCGCCGCAGACCTGCTCAAAGAGGGGAAACACAACATGAGCGAGATTGCCTGGATGACAGGGTTCAATACCCTGTCGCATTTCTCCACTTCATTCAAGAAACAGTTCGGCGTACCGCCGTCAGAATACGCAGGATAGGATGAACAGGGAACTTCGCAATGAACTATGGGGACCGCTCAGGGAAAAGTTCGTGGAATCACTGCGGTCTGTCCTGCCGGTAAGTCTCATCGTGCTGGGACTGTCGCTTACGCCCTGGGTGGATATATCGGCCCGGGAGATGGTCCGCTTCTCAGAGGCGACGCTGCTGCTGGTGCTGGGAATCGGCCTGTTCAACCAGGGGGCCGACATGGCCATGACGCCCATGGGGCAGTATGTGGGGGAAGGCCTCACATCGGCCAAGAAGATGGGACTGCTGCTCACGGTCGCGTTCGTGATGGGGCTGCTCATCACCGTGGCCGAGCCTGACCTATCCGTGCTGGCCAGCCAGGTGAGCGCCGTCATGCAGGGCGGCCTGCTCATCGGGACCGTCGGCGTGGGTGTTGGGCTGATGCTCCTGCTGGGAGTTATCAAGATCTTCTTCCACCACGACCTCACCAGCATCCTGATGTTCCTTTACATGGTGCTGTTCTGCCTGGCGGCGCTGCTGCTGAGCGACCCTGTCAAGGGACAGATGCTTTCCATGTGCTTCGACGCGGGCGGCGTCACGACGGGGCCCATCACGGTTCCCTTCATCATGGCGCTGGGCGTGGGAATCGCGCTCACCGTGGGCGGGCGCAACGCGTCGGAGAACAGCTTCGGCCTTATCGCGCTCTGCTCGGTGGGGCCCATCGCGGCGGTACTGCTTCTTTCGCTGCTGTCCAGCGGCGCACCTTCCTTCCAGCTGCCGGACTACGGAGCGGCCGAACCTGTCCCGCACATCCTTGCCGGAGCCATGGCGGATGTAGCCAAATCCCTCGTCTCCATCGTGCTTTTCTTCGCCGTGCTGCAGATCTCCGTCCTGCATCTTCCCCGTACGCGGCTCTATCAGATCGGGTTCGGCATCCTTTATACCTTTATAGGTCTGGTGCTCTTCCTGACGGCGGTGGAGATGGCGTTCATGCCCATCGGCTTTAAAATCGGCGCGCAGCTTTCCGCACAGCAGCCTTCGCTTATCGTAGGGCTGGGCTTCCTCATCGGGATGGTGGTGGTCCTGGCCGAGCCAGCCGTGCACGTGCTCAACACGCAGGTGCAGGAGATTACCGGCGGAGAGGTGTCCAAGCGGCAGATGATGACGGCGCTTTCGATCGGCGTGGGCGTTTCCATCGGCCTGTCCGTCGTTCGCGTCATCTTCGGATTCTCGCTGCTGTACTACATCATTCCGGGGTACCTGCTGTCCCTGGGTCTGTCCTTTTTTGTCCCGAGGCTTTATACGGCCATCGCGTTCGACTCCGGCGGCGTGGCCAGCGGTCCCCTCACCTCCAGCTTCATCCTGCCGATGGTGATGGGGGTCTGCGTAACCCTCCAGGGGGAATCCAGCGTGCTGGACCTGGCGTTCGGCGTAGTGGCGATGGTTGCCATGACACCGCTCATCACCATCCAGAGCCTGGGATTCAAATCCGTCATGGCCACACGGCACCGCCAGCGTACGGCCATGCGCCACATCCTGGCATCCGAAGACGAAGACCCTATCATTTATTTCGAATAATGGAAACCAAAAAGAATATCGCCCCTGTCAAACTGGAACTGCTGCTGGCCATCGTACCCAGCGGCAAGCAGGCCTACTATTCCAGCCTCATCCAGTCCCAGCAGGCGAACCTGCAGTTCACGCTCCCCTGCAAAGGGACAACGCACCTGATCCTGAACTATCTGGGCCTTGTGGAAAAGCCCAAGTCGCTGGTCGTGAGTGTAATCCGGGAAGACGAAGCGCCAGAGATATTCGCCCGCCTCAACGAGCAGTTCCAGCGTGGCGGCGAGTACAAAGGCGTCGCCTTCTCCATCCCCTTCTCCAGTATCGTGGGCACCCTTCCCTACGGTTTCCTGAGCAATGTCAAACAAGTAAAAGAATCCTGATCCCATGGCCGAAGATAATAAATTCGAACTCGTTGTCTGCATTGTCAATGCCGGCTACTCCGAAACCGTCATGAACGCCGCCCGGTCGGCCGGAGCCAAAGGCGGCAGCATCGTCCGCGGCCGTGGTTCCGCCAACCCCGAAGCCGAAGAATTCTTCGGCATCACCATCACGCCCGACAAGGAGATGGTCCTCATCCTGGTGAAAGCCGCCATCAAGGACGCCGTGATGAAAGCCATCTACAAAAACGCCGGCCTCTCCACCGAAGGTGTCGGCATCGTCTTCTCCCTCCCCGTATCCCGCACCAGCCTCAACCTGGAATAACGCCCGCGCCCCGCATCGGCCCCCATCGGCCCTCCTCGGCCTGGAGCGCAATCCGCTGACCCTCAGCGACATACAGATCGTCGGGTGCACCTGGAGGTGCACCCGACGATTTATAAATAGCGATGACTGAGCGAGTTACGCTACAGCCTAGATGAAGATGTACTTGCAGATAAACAGCGCGGCAAGGATCCACATGGTGATGGAGATATCCTTGAAGCGGCCGGCAACGGCGTGGCAGAGCACGTAGGAGATGACGCCGATGAGGATACCGTCACTGATGCTGTATGCAAGAGGCATCATGATGATGGTCAGGAAGGCAGGAATGGCCTTGCAGTAGTCGTCCCAGTGGATGCGCTTGATGGAAGGCATCATCATCACGCCCACGATGATCAGGGCCGGAGCGGTGGCGGCACCGGGGATGGCCAGGAAGATGGGGCTGAAGAACAGGGCCAGGGCGAAGCAAACTGCGGTGGAGAAGGCGGTGAGACCGGTACGGCCACCCTCACCCACGCCGGAAGCGCTTTCCACATAGGTGGTGGTGGTGGAGGTACCCAGGCAGGCGCCGGCTACAGTGCCGATAGAGTCGGCCAGGAACATCTGCTCCATGCCGGGGACGTTGTCGCGGGGACCGTCATCGGGGATGAGGCCGGCACCCTGATGCACGCCGATGATGGTGCCCATGGTGTCGAACATGTCAATGAACAGGAAGGTGAACACGACCACCAGCATATCCAGAGAGAGCACATGGTTCCACTCAAACTTGCAGAAGATGGGTTCCACGCCGTCCGGGACGGAGATGAAGCCGCCCAGCTTGGTGATGGCCTCTCCCGTTGCAGGATCCTTGATAAAGAGGCCGATGACCGAAGTAATGAGGATACCCCAGAGGATACCGCCGCGCACCTTGGCCATCACAAGGCCGGCCGTGATGAACAGGCCGATCATGCCCAGCAGGGCCGTACCCTCGGTGATCTTGCCGATACCCACCAGCGTAGCGTCGTTGTTAACGATGATGCCGGCGTTCTGCATGCCGATGAAGGCGATGAACAGGCCGATACCGGCGCCGATGGCCTTCTTAAGCGTGCCGGGGATGGCATTGAGCAGCCAGGAGCGCACCTTGGTAACGGTGAGGATGATGAACAGGATACCTTCCAGCAGCACGGCCGTGAGGGCAAACTGCCAGGTGTAACCCATGCCCAGGCATACGGTGTACACGAAGAAGGCGTTCAGACCCATACCGGGAGCCAGAGCGAAAGGCTTCTTGGCATAGAGGGCCATTACCAGCGTACCGATGATGGCAGCCAGGGCGGTAGCGGTGAACACGCTGCCGGCGGGCATGCCCGGAAGAGCGCTGAAGATACCGGGATTCACGGCCAGGATGTAGGCCATGGTGAGGAAAGTGGTAATGCCCGCCAGAATTTCTGTGCGGACACTATTCACTTTCGAATCAAAACCAAACAGTTTCTCGAAAGCGGGTTTCATGACGTATATAAAAGGTTAGATTAGAATACCCACTTGGTGCCGATGCAGGGACGGGCATAGAAACCGTCGTAACCGGCGAAGTTCACGGAGAGCTCTACCTCACCGCCGATGTTCAGGTTGGGGCAGCCGAAGAACTTGCCCACGTTGTACCAGATCTGAGGCTCGGAGATAACCACGAACTTCTGGGGCTTGTCACCAGCTTCCTTGAAATTCACGACATTCTCACCCCAGACATCCACGAAGCCGCTGAAGCGGAGGCCTTCCACACCGAAGAGGTCCTGCATGCCCCACACGAAGGTGAACTGCAGAGGGAGGTCGCTGCTGGCACCGGCCTGCTTGGAGAAGGTCTTGTACAGGAGCTTGAAGTTGAAGGTGTTCTTGAAATCATTGCTGTGAACGAAGTAATCAACGCCGAAGAGGAAGTTCTGGTTGACGTCCACCAGGCCGTTGTATTCGACCTGCAGGCTCAGGGGTGCGAGAGCCGTCTTGCCCCAGAAGTTCAGGCAGCGGGCAATCTCCATGTAAGAACCGCTGGGAGCGTAGTTCTTATTGTCGGCGTCCTTCTTGTTGTAGTCATAATCGATGAAGAAGAAGGTGTTGCCCCAGTTGTCATTGTAGAAGCCCTCGAGGGTGGTAGTGAAATGACCGCGATTCTTTCCGAAATCGTAGAAGGTCTGGAGGTTGGTCTGGGCCTGGGCCAGCTGGCCGAAGGCAAGCGTTGCCACAGCAACGGCGATGATAGTTTTTTTAGACATAAAACGTAGTTTATGGGTATTAAGTATATTATTCGTGACCTTTAACTTCGAAATCGACTGCCTTGTCCCCCTGCGGGTTGGCGCCGAACTCGTAATCCATACCGGGCAGCACGGCATTCAGGAACACGCCCGTGAGGGCGGCGATAGCCAGGCCGCTGAGGGTGGTGAAGCCCAGGGAAATGGCATCCCCGGCACCGTACTTGATACCGATGGCCAGCACCAGGATGAGGGCGGCGACGATGACGTTGCGGCTCTTGGTGAAGTCCACCTGGTTCTCCACGACATTACGCACACCCACGGCGGAAATCATACCGTACAGGACCAGGGACACACCGCCGATGGTAGCGGCGGGCATGCAGCTGATGAGGGCGCTGAACTTGGGGCAGAAGCTGAGCACGATGGCAAAGCAGGCGGCGATGCGGATGACACGCGGGTCATACACCTTGGTAAGGTTGAGCACGCCGGTATTCTCACCGTAAGTAGTGTTGGCGGGAGCGCCGAACAGGGAAGCCAGGGCGGTAGCCAGACCGTCACCCATGAGGGTGCGGTGCAGACCCGGATCCTCCAGATAGTTCACACCCGTAGTGGAGGAAATGGCGCACATGTCGCCGATATGCTCCATCATGGTAGCCAGGGAAATGGGAACGATGGCGATGACGGCACTGAGCACCAGGCCCCAGTTGGGATTCTGGAACACGTGGAAGGCCGTATTCTCCCAGTGGAAAGGAACGCCGATCCAGGCAGCTTCCTTCACGGCGGAGAAGTCGCACAGGCCGAAGCAGGCAGCCACCAGGTATGAACCCAGCACGCCCAGCAGGATGGGGATGATCTTGATCATGCCCTTGCCCCAGATGTTGCACACAATGATGATGGCAATGGCCAGGAGGGCGATCCACCAGTTCTGGTTACAGTTGTTGATAGCGCTGCCGGAGAGGGTAAGGCCGATGGCGATGATGATGGGGCCCGTCACGATGGGCGGGAAGAAGCGCATCACCTTCTTGGCACCGAAAGCGGCGAACAGACCTGCCAGGATGAAATAAATAATGCCTGCAGAGAATACTCCGATGCAGGCATAAGGCAAAGATTCCGCGGCGCTGAGTCCTTGGGCTTCTCCCATGGAGACTACAGCCGCGTAGCCGCCCAGGAAAGCAAAGGAAGAACCGAGGAAAGCCGGTACCTTCATCTTGGTGAGGAAATGAAAAATGAGTGTACCCAGGCCGGCGAAAAGGAGGGTTGCACTCATCGAGAGACCGGTGATGACCGGGACCAGAACCGTAGCCCCGAACATGGCGAACATGTGCTGGAGGCCAAGGGTAAGCATCTTGCCCTTTCCAAGGGGACGGGCATCATAGATGGCTTGCTGCTTTTGTGTCATAAGTATTGTTATAGGTTAAAAAGAATATCTATCCTCCTCAGGCCTGATTATGACCGGACAAAGGTAGATAGAAAATACTAAATAACACAAAAAAGTTATCAACAGGCACCTGTTAACGGTCCACGTAATACCCCATCCCGGACGACTCCCCGCGGGATTTCAGATAATCGCGGAGCTTGCGGGCGCTCTCCTCCTTGTCGAACATTTCCTCGTAGTCGTGGTGGTAGTTCGCATCCGGAACCACATGGACGTCAAAGCGAAGTTCGGCCATGCCGGAGGGCGAGATATTACCCCAGAAACGGATGGAGTGCTCCACGCGGCCCACGTTCTTGCGGGAGTCGTAGCGGAGCGTCACGGAAGCGTAACGCTCGGGAGGGATGACCATCTCCTGGTCCCCGTCCACCACGATGCAGCCGCAGGAAGGCTGGATATCCCGTATAACCAGCGGCACTTTACCCGTATTGTTCACACGGACGGTCACGGTCAGTTCCTGTCCCTGCAGGATGGGATAATAGTGGCGCACGGGATCCCGGAGCTCCACCGTCGTGTACTGGACGCGGGTAGTGCAGCCGGAAAGCAGCAGCGCAAAGGACAATATGAAAAGAAGCCGTTTCATCTAGCGGAAGAAAATTTCATCAATGCCGAAGTTGCGCGAATAGGAGGCCTTCAGGCGCACCTCCACCCTCCCGGGACGGCCGAAGGCGACAGGTCCCCTGAAAAGGATCCGTTCCCCCTCGTCAAAGTAGTTGCCAAGGCCCTCACGGCGGAGCGTGCCCACCATGCGGTCATCGGCCCAGATATCCACCGAGGCGGGGGGCGCCATGCGGTGACGTTCGCTGTTGAGGAAGGCGATCGTCATCTCGCCGGACTTTCCGGCGACTGCATCGGTCGGAAGCTCTATGTAGCAGTCCTCCTGGGGGTAGATCTGCCAGCCCCAGTGATAGTTCTGCGAGATGCCCGCCACACCGTCCGTGAGGTAATGCGTGGTAAAGGTCTGGCCTCCCGCATGCACGCGGAGCGGCTGGCGCAGCAGGTAGTCCTGCATCCACATCTGGCCGTTCAGCCACAGTTCCACCTCGTTTTCATAATCGGCCACATAGACACCGCTTTCGTTCACACGGTCCATGTGGTCCATCGACGTGGCGTCATTGCCGGTGAGAAGGTAAACGTCGTCCTCGTCCGTCATGATCTTGAGGTCCTCCACGGCGGCCCATACCTCCGGCTTCACCACCCAGTCGTCGCCCACCATCTCGGCGAAACCGCCCGGTTTGAGACCGTTCAGGCGGCATATCTCCAGGAAGGTGAAGGACACGAACTGGCGCGTCTTTTCGTAAAGGACGCGCTCGCGGTGGGTCATTTCCATATCGTCGGCCCGCAGGAACACCGAATAGAATTCACGGAATTCCCGTTCCGACAGGTAAGAACGCAGCGCCTCGTCCATGCCGCCGTAAAGCGGAAGCTCGGCCCCGCTGCGGCGCGCGTGCTCCTCCAGGCCCAGCGTGGACTGCGCATAGAACGAGCCGATATGCGGCATGGCATCCTTGAAGTATTCCTCCACCAGACGGGGGATATCGGCATCCGGGTTCAGCAGCAACGCCGCCAGCACAAAGGAGTACATCTCCTGCTGATGCGAGTAGAAATAGCCGCTGCCATTGAGGAAAATACCCTTCACTCCCCTCTTCCGGTACTCCCGGAAACGGTCCTGCATCACGTACAGGATGGGATAGGGCGTGAGATAGTCGTCGAAGTTGTTCACGTAGTCCCAGATGTAAACCTGGTCCGTGACGGCGCGCCACTCGTCCAGCAGTTTGAAAAAGGCCTTCTTTGCCGGCGTCTCATTGCTCGTGAGCGCGCGCGGATAGTCGATGGCCGATAGGAACACCCCCACATTGGGCGGAAGCACATGGTCCGGGATGGCCGATGTCGTAGAATACCCCGGAATGAAGAACGTGTGCCTGGGAAAACGCAGCGCCAGCCTCTCCACGAAGTTGAGCACGGCCGGCATGGCGTTGCCCGGTTTGTTGCCCGCCAGTTCGCAGCGGCGGCACATGCAGACGATACTGTTATCGTTGGGGCCGATTGTCATGCGGAACGGACGCTGTTCGCCATCCCCGTACTGGTCCAGGATGTACTGGACGGTAAGGTCCAGCAGTTTGTCGGAAGAGAAGCAGAACTGGTTGGCGTGTGCCAGGCCGCCGGTACGTGCCAGCATCTCCTGGTCCATGTTCTGGTAACCGAAACTGGTGTCCCCGTTGGAACCCAGCACGCGCGAAAGGTTGTGGCCCCAGATGCCCCAGTCGCTTTCCAGGTTGTGCAGGCCCAGCAGGTAAGTCATGTCCGGATTCTGGTTGGTGGGCATGTAGATATCCCGATACTCAAAGGGGAAAGTCGCCACTGTATCGCGGCCGCTCAGCAGCAGCGGCGGCAGGTCATCCGTCGTAATCTCAGGGTCTTCCTTGCCGGCCATCTTGATGAACTGGTACACCAGCCATATGCAGGTACGCTCATCCTTAGCCGCCAGATAATACCCATTGGGCGTATGCCGGAAGGCGAAATCTCCTTCCACTTCCTCCCCCACATGAATCATCACGTCAATCCCCCCTTTGTCCACGATCGTCTTCTCCGAACGGTTCTGCAGATGCTTTTTAAGATAGTCTGACATCTTGGAGTCCAGCGTACGGCCCGGGGCCTCCGGATGGACATGATAGGTGTGCACGGCCAACTCCCCTCCCGCGAAGGAATCACAGGAAGAAACCAGCAGCACGGCGGCGGCCAGACTAGAAAGAGATTGCGACAGAGACATGGGCCATGAACATATTACGGTAAGTAACGGTAGTTTTTTGGTCATACACGGTGTTCCATGTTCCGGAGAACTGGAGCGCCAGGTTATAGGTTACTGCCCACGAGCCAGTTACAGCGACAAAGGAGTTCATGTTGCTGTACATGCTCGAGGTGTAGTAGTAATTGAGGAAGGTAAGTTCCGGAGCCGTACCGGCACCGCCCTGGGCCTCCACATAGGAACGACCGCCTTCCACAGGATAGAAGCGCACACGCGCCTGGGCGTTGAAGAAGAACAGGTCGTGCAGGGCGCCGACGGTAAGTTTCCCGCCGGCGTAGAGATGCTCGAAGCCATGGAACACGCCGGCCCCGCAGGAGTACATGGACGAACGGTCCCGCATCCAGCGGTAGGAGAAAATGGTCTCCAGGTCCCAGTCATGGGGCAGATGCCAGGTAAAGTCCGCATCGGCCGTCCAGCGCGGGAAGAAAGCCGTAGAATAGGCCGTCGTTCCCTTCAGGGTAACGATATTGCCAAAGTTGTGACTCCAGCTGCCCTGGGCCTGCAGGCCCTGACCGCCCACGGAGTTATACATCTTTTCCTCGCCGTCATAATCAGCGTCACGGCCGGTGTAGTTCACCCGCAGTTCCAGCTCGTCATTCTCCCAGGAGCGCGTATAGCCCACGCCGGCCATGCCCATGAGGTGATTGCTGTCGGTGAAGCGGAATACATCGGCCCCCACATCCACCGTATGCCGGAGGGTGCGGGCGCGGATGGCGTTCATGCGCGAGACGAACTCCCTCTCTTCCAGCACCGACGGCTGATAATGACGCTGGTAGGCGTAGGCCGAATCCCACTGGTGCCGCTTCTCGTACAGCAGGCCACGGGTATAGCGCGTGCCGGGATCGAGCGGGCGCACCGCCAGGGCCGAATCGAGCACAGCTTCGGCCCTGTCGTAGTTCTTTTCCTTGAAGAGTTTGCCGGCCACCTTGTCGGAAATGCCGGAATAAACCTTCTGGAGGTCGTCGTCGGCCGGGAAATCCTCCAGATAAGAACGCAGGATATTGAGGGCGCGCTCGTCGTGACCGCGTTCGGAAAGCACAGACGCCGCCTTGAGGGGGAAAGTGAGGTCGTCGGGATAGACGCGGATGCCGCGGAAGGCATAAGGCAGCGGATCCTCTGCGGTTCGCAGGGAATAGCGAAGTCCCCAATAGTCCTTCGGATCCACAGCCAGGATCATATCCGTAACGGGCTGAAGGCCCTTGACCGCGCCACCAGCCAGTTTTTCTTTCAGGTAAGGATAGGCGGTTTCCTTGTAAGCATTGCCAAGCGCGCGGAGGGCCAGGGTATCCGTAGCCGAATCAATGGATGCCTGCAGCGCCTGCAGGGCGGCTTCCGGCTTCCCCTGCTTCACCAGCAGCGAGGCGTAATCCACCGTCACCTGGTACTCGGGGTCTGTCCGGAGGCGTTCCTTCAGCATGAGGGCGGCCATGTCCATCTGATTGGTTTCCCTGTAGCAAACGGCCAGGCGGCGGACAGCCACGGCCCGCAGTTCCGGCTCCACGGAGTGCTTGCGCACGAATTCCAGCAGCGGAATAGCCTGATTGTAAGCGCCTTCATTCATGTCGTCCCCCGCCGCGGCCAGACGCTGCCGGCAGGCGGCCAGGTTCAGGTCGTAGTCGTCGGGGTACTTTGCAAGACCGGCGTTGAGCACCTTGCCGGCGCTGTCGTGACGGCCCATGCGTTCATAGACTTCGTACTCCATCGAATACCAGCGGGACTGGTCTCCACGTGTCATACGGGCCTCGTTGATATAGAAGATGGCGTCGTCAAAATAGCCTTTTTTCACGGAGTTCGTAAGCAGGTACTGCAGCGAAGCCTGGCTCTTCTCCTTGGCATACACCCTCATGTGCATGTCGTAGGGGTCCGAGTCGTCCTGCATCTTGGCCGATTTGGCCAGCACCGACTCGTACAGGGCCTTCAACTCCCGTGTGCCGTGTTCCTCGTACTGGGCGCGGACCAGGGCCAGGGCGCCGGTGAAGCGTCCCTCGGCCAGCATGATTTCCGTGGCGCGGGAGATCAGGGCCACGTTGCCCGGAGAAGCGTTGATGGCGTAGGTAAGGTTGTCCAGTGCGTCTCCCGTGCGGCCTTCCCGCACCAGGATGCTGGCATAGGCCAGCTGGTAGTCCGTATCCGAGGGCGTGATGCGCACGATTTCCTTCAGGGCGGCTTCGGCGGCATTCATGTCGCCGGCCAGGCGCGCCTGCTGGTAGGTGGACTCCAGCACGTCGAAATAGTCTCCGGTGATGGAGGCGTCCGTGGGATAGATCTGGGACAGCCGCTGCAGCAGGGCATTGGCCTCCTCGAAGTTGCCCATCTTCTTGTAAAGATCCACCTTCCTCAGCCACAGGCCCTTCCAGTAGGGATTCACCTCCAGCAGCTCGTTCACGTAACAGATGGCGCTGGAGTAGTTGCCGGTGATTTCCTCAATGTTCACCAGCAGAGTCTTGGCTTCCACGAAGTGGTAATTGACCTGGCAGGCTTTCACCAGATGGTAACGGGCCCTGTCATAATTCTTGCCGTTCCACCAGTAGCGGCCGGCCAGATAATGAAGGTTGGCGTCTTCCGGATACATCTCCAGGCTCACGTCCAGGAGTTCCTTGCCCTTGGCCCAACGGTGCTGGGAGAACAGGTTGGTCACCTGGTCCACATAGTACGTCACCGGCTGACGGCGCTTGAAAAGCCCCGTCTCCTGCGCATTCTTCTTATGGCTGCTGCGCGAGGTACGGCCGGACTGGCCTGCGACGGGAAGCGCCGCAAGCAACACCGCGAGAAGGACAAGGGCGACTCTACGCATCGGCCTCACCTCCCTTTTCTTTATGGGCCTTCGCCTCGGCCACGGAGGTGGAGGCGGCTGCCTTGCCGGCCCCCTGCACGCCCTTACGGGTCATGTTGCCCCAGACCATCTGCGTACCCAGAATCTGCTTCACATAGCCGCGCAGGCTGAAGAACACGTTCATCGGATGATAGATGAACGGCTCCAGCAGCGAGGCCAGGATAAACCACAGGTAATCCCTGCGGTGCTTGAAGGACGTACCCACCCACACGTCGTAGGAAACGATGGTGACGGTGAGCAGCTGCGCAAAGACATACAGGCCCAGGAAGGCAATCCAGATGGTATGCCAGTTGATGGCCCACTGCACAAGCAGGGACAGCACCATGAAATAGCCCAGGAATTCGATGACCGGAGCCAACAGTTCGAAAATAAGGATATACGGCAGGGTGAACAGGCCGTACTGACGGTAATTGCGGTTAAACAGCATGTCCCGGTGCACCGTAAAGAACTGGAACAGGCCGCGTCCCCAGCGCGTACGCTGCCGGTTGAGCACCTTGACATTGGGCGGTCCTTCCGTCCAGCAGCAGGTTTCCGGAATCTGGACCACGCGATAATCTTCGCCGGAGTCGCACATGTAGCGGATCATGCGGGCCACCATATCCATATCCTCGGCGAAGGAGTCGCCATCGTAGCCGCCGGCCTTGATCACCACCTCGCGGTCGAACATGCCGAAGCCGCCGGACACGTTCTGCATGGCATTCACGTGGCTCAGGGCCGTCTTGCCGATGAGGAACGAACGCGTGTACTCCAGGTCCTGGAAGAGGGGGATGAGGTCGTGCGGGGGGCGGGGCATCACCATCTTGCCGTCCTCCACCACCGAGCCGTTGCTCATGCGCATGGTGGCCGATACGGCTATCACGCGGCGGGTGCTGGCCATCGTGGGCCAGATCATCCGGTAAAGGGCGTTCTTCTCCAGCACGCAGTCCACGTCGGTGCACACGAAGAACTTGTTGGACACCACGTTGACGCCGGCATTGGAGGCATCGGCCTTGGTGCCGCCGTTCACCTTGTCCACCACGGTAAGGCGCTTGAAGGCGGGATTGTCGCTGCGCGTCTTGTAAAGGCCACGGAACGGCTTGGTCTTGATTTTCTCGACGTAGGCGTAAGGGACCTTCACCAGATCGAAGTTCTCGATGAGAAGCTCCAGCGTGCGGTCCTTGGAACCATCGTTCACGATGACCACTTCGTAGTCCGGATAGTCCAGGCTCAGAAGCGACTGCACGTTGGTGATGACGGTCTTTTCCTCGTTATAGGCGGGGGCGACGATGGATATGCCGGGGGTATACGGGGACTTTTTAAGCTCCTCGATGGTATAGTCGTCGTCGTGATACGTGAAATGCTTCTTGTGTTCCACGTAAGCCATGATGACAAACACGATATAGCTTGTCAGGACAAACGTGGAATACACGACCACGAAATAACTGAACGCATCGTAAACCCACTCAGGCATATCTTCGGCTGTCTATCAGGTCACACTCAATATGCTCGAAGTAGATGGCGAACTCTGCGGGCGCATCTTTCTTCAGGCGTTCATACGTTTTACGGCCGGGCTTCCCGTAATTGTAGATGGTGCGAAGGAGCAGCATCCGCGTTACGTAGTCCGTCGTCTGCAGGAAGTCCTCCTCCAGGAAACGCAGCACCTCCGGGTTGCCGGAGTTGATGATGCCCAGCGCGCGGGCCAGTTCCTGGCGCTCGCTGAAGGAGGCCGACAAGTACCGCCGGCAGAACTCCTTCTCTGCCGGAACGTATTCCAGTTCTCCCAACGCCTGGATGAGCGCACAGGAGAAACGTTCCTCGCGGGAGTTCTGGAGCATGGAGAGCATCTCGGCACAGTCCTCCTTGCGGCGGAACAGGCGGATCTCGTTGATGGCAAATATCCGCAGTTCTTCGTTCACGGGCGTACGGTTGCACCAGTGGATGAAATTGGGCATGGACATTCCGTTCTCCATGCGGTACAGCAGTACGTTGTGGAACTTGATGACAAGTTCTTCCGTGAAAACCAGGTTCGGATCTTCCAGAAGCACCTTGAAAGGATAGGAAGTGCCGAAGCGGGCCGCATGTAAACGGGCCATATTCTGCAACTTACGATCCTTCGCAAAGAGGTATCGGGAGGCCACGGCTTCCTTCAGGTTGGCGTCCATGTCGGCCACGTTTTTGAACGCAATGATGCGTTTCCGCATGGAACGGGAACGCACCTGGTTGTCAAAATACGCCGGCATCTTCAGGACTTGAAGGAGACGTTGCCAGTTAATCTTGTTCATTTCGTCGGCATATTGCCGATACAAGCCCAGGAGGATGGGGACCAGGCGCCGGTTCTGCTTCACGCGCATCTTGAAGTTCTTCGGGAGGTTCATCAGGGCCGATATTTCCGAAAGTTCCAGATTCCTCGCCGTAAGGGCCACCTCCAGCATGTGCGGTTCGAACTTCTCACGATATCGTTCGATAGCCCTGTTGTCGGCCGTCGAAATGAGCACCCGGATGAAATTTCCTACGACGATGGAGACAAGCAGCACCAGACATATGGACGTAAAAATAGCCCAAACCCGTACTGCCGGCGGAAACTCATGCAGCCGGTAGTACAGGATCAGGAAGTAATATTTCCAGTACGCGTATCTACTGAGGACGTAGTATTCCATCGCGTAAGGGTTTAGTTACCATTCACACGAAAGGTAGGTATAATCTACAGATTCGTCTTTGTACCAGTCTTCGTATTCAGTGCCGCCGGAAGTAACCCAGGCGTCATAGTGGGGATAAGCCTTGCTGAAGTACTGCTTCTCCCATGCATGACGCGTCTGGACAGGACATTTGAAAGCCCACACCTGGCCATTCTTCGCCACATAGGTAGTCTGGGCGCTCAAGTGGTCCGTGTTGCTTTCGTAATTCTTCCTGTATTCGTCGGCGTAGTTGTGGTTGTCTTTGGTCTTGTAGTCCAGGGGCTCATACCCCTTGAGGCCGATGGGAGTGAAATCCCCCTTCACGGCGAAGAAGTTCTGGCCGGAGGTGTTCATCACGGCGTCGATCATGTTCTGACGGGCCGCCTCGCGCTGGACAGGATCCATCTTGGCACGCGGCTTCATGTGGTAGATGACGGTGTAGGTGTACAGACCGCCGGCCACATTCACATAACCGGGAATGGTATTGTAGAAAGTAAGCTTCTGGATGGAAGAAAGGCTCGAGGGAGCCGCTTTTTCCTCCAGGTCCGGAGAATACTGGTTCTCGTTGGGCGTTTTCCAGTTGTCCCACTGCTTCAGGGCCGGGTTCATCACATGGTCCGTGATGTTGCCATGGTCGTCCTTGTACTGGTAAACCTGCCAGCCGGCACCGTCGCGGCGGGTACCGTTGAACGCCTGCAGCTGGCCCATCTCGACGGCGGGACGCAGCGTGTTGCGGCTGTACTGGGTACCGGAAACGGCGTCATAGTGGATGGAGTTTTCCTGGAAGAGGACGCTGCGGGCCCAGTCCGGCAGTTCCCCGTGGGGATTCTGCCAGCTGTCCAGCGTCTTGTACTCCGAGACGGACTGTACATAGTCCGTATTGAAGTTCTCCAGGGCCAGGCCCACACGCCAGATATCCTTGCTGCCCAGGGCACGCAGATGCAGGACCACCTTCACCTGTTCCCTCCATCCTTCCTTCTCCAGAAGGGCGTCGGAGACGGTGACGGCCTCGATATCGTAGTCCACGACCACGTCATTGAAGTCAAGGTCATAGAGACCCTCGCCCGATGCTTCCGGAAGGGCAGGCCACTTGTCGTCGAACATGACGGCGCCGCTGGAGTGATAGTTGGTATATTCTCCGTCGGCGGTCACGTAAGAAGCCGGTTCCGGAAGCGGAACGGTAACTACATTGTCCGGAATGACAGGAACTTCCGTGCTGGCACCGTCTTCGATGGCGGGCTGCAGGAGGTTGCCGTTGGGAACGAAGTCCGGGTTGGGCATCAACTTGGGCTGCTGCTTGTCATTGTCCCAGCCGCCGCAGCCGCAGGAACAGCCCCAGGGCATGCAGAACTGGCAGTGTACGCAGCCGGGGCCGCAGTAGTTGTACTTGGCACGGACGGCCACATGGTCCACGATCTCGTAGGCGTCTTCCAGCATGTAGCCTTCCCCCCTCACGCCGGAATAGGCGTACTTGTAACGGAGGGTATGGTTATGCTCGGCGTCGTACATGACAATGTCGGCGGGATACTTGCGCACGTTCTCGTAATGCCACTGGTAAACCTCCTTGTTCTCCCAGGCATAGTCCCATGTCATCTGGACATAGCGGGTTTTCCCGAATTCTCCACTGGTAACCATGTTCACCGGAAGGTTCTCCACAATGTCTATGCGGTCCTCGCCGCCCGCCTTGGTGGTGGCGTCGTTGAGGAGATAGTAGATGGAGACCCGGGACGGCTTCTCGCTCTTCAGAAGAAGGGAGACGGTGCCGAACGGCTCCGGATCGCGCCCCTCCGCGGGTTCGCCAACGAGCGGCGTGACAGGCTGGGCGACGGTCTTCTTGCGACCATCGGCCCCCTTGTATTCGATATACACGGTTTCCGTACCGACGGGAACCGTCACGTTGGCTACATTGTAATAGCCGGAGGGGACAGTCTTGGAGAAGACGTCCAGACCTGGCTCGTTTTCAGGTTTTGCAGGAATGGGATCCTGCGCGCAGGACATCGCCATCACGGCGAGGGCGCCTGCCAATACATACGGAAGGGTTCTATTCATAGTTACTATTAGTTTTACTTGAGAAGGGCGGCGACGGGAGCGGCGATCTTGGCGAATTCTCCCTCCTCCAGCACCTTGCAGGATCCGGTGAACTTGGCGTCAAGTTCAACCTGGAAACGCTGGAAATACAGGTCTCCGTGCACAGAGCAGCCCCCCTTGAGGGAAAGCGTCTCGCGCGTGTAGATGTTGCCGGATGTCATGGTGCCGCTGAAGTCGATGTCGGTGCCGAAGATGTCGCCTTTGATGACGGCCTTCTCGCCCACGACCAGACGGCCTTCGCAATAAAGGCGGCCGTCAAACTTTCCGTCGATACGGATGTCGTTGGCAGTGGCAAGGTCCCCGACGAATTCCGCGCCGAAAGCGACGCGGTTGACATCGGTCATATTGGAAGTAGCATTGTTTGCGTTCATAACATTAGCGTTAATTCAGTTCATTTTCTTTCTTTTCTGCGGGAGCCGGCTTTTCGGCGGACTTAGCGGAGGGATGGGCTGCAGCGGGGCCTACCTGGTTGGCGAGTTTGTTGAATTCTGCCTCGTCAAGAGTCTTGAGGCTGCCGTTGACCTTGGCATCCAGTTCCACCTGCAGGCGTTTGTAGTGGATGTCTCCGTTCACGACACAGCCACTCTTGAGGGAGAGGGTGTCTGCCACATACATGGTACCCTTGCCCATCTTGCCGCTGAAGTCCACGTTCTGGCAAATGACATCACCATTCACCTGCGCGCTTTCTCCGGCCACAAGACGGCCCCTGGAGTTGAGACGTCCCTCGAACTTTCCGTCGATGCGGATGTCACCGTTGGCGATAATTTCACCTTTGAAGACCGTACCTGCAGAGATACGACTTACCTCGTTCAAATTTGCGTTTTCCATAAATATAAGTTTTAGATGTTAAAAATAAAGAGTTTTTCAGTAGTTAGACCTGTTACTGCCCTTTACCGTGGCAGTTCTTGTACTTGAGGCCGGAGCCGCAGGGACAAGGGTCGTTTCGGCCCACGGTTTTGTCCACACGGATGGGCATCCGGCTCCTCTGCTCGCCGTTGGTGGAGAGCTGGGAGGGATCATTGGTGCGCATCTGCTGCATGTTCCGGCTGGGCTGAGTAGCCGGACGGGCTTCGCGGGCGTCGGAGGCGTCACGCAGCGGGATGAACGCACGGAGCAGGAAAGCCAGCACTTCCTCGTTCAGTTTTTCCAGCATCTCGGTGAACAGGTTGTAGCTTTCCAGCTTGTACACCACCAGCGGGTCTTTCTGTTCGTAGGCTGCATTCTGCACGCTCTGACGAAGGTCGTCCATGTCGCGCAGGTGCTGCTTCCAGTAGTCGTCGATATAGTAGAGGATGATGCTGCGGCTCAGGGCCTTGGCAATCTCCCGGCTTTCGGTCTCGTAGGCCTTCTTCAGGTTCACGGAGAGGGTGAGCTGCTTCTTGCCGTTGGAGATGGGGATGGCGATGTTCTCGTACATGTTCCCCTGCTTCTCGAAGACGGTCTTGATGACGGGGTTCACCTTCTCGATCATCGTGTTCATGCGGCGCTCATACACCTCCTGCATGTGGGCGGCCAGCTTGTCGGCAATCTCCTGCGGCTTGGCATGGGCATAGAACTGCTCGTCGAAGCCCAGGTCGATGGACAGGCGCGCGATGATGAACTCCTCGAATTCCTCGTAGGACATGCCCTCGGCCTGCTGGGAGAGGATGATGGCAGTGTCCTGCATCATGTTCTGCACGTCGATTTCGATGCGTTCGCCGGAGAGGGCGTTGCGGCGGCGGGCATACACGGCTTCACGCTGGTAGTTCATGACGTCGTCGTACTCGAGGGTGCGCTTACGCCAGCCGAAGTGGTTTTCCTCCACGCGTTTCTGGGCGTTGCCGATGGCGTTGGAAAGCATCTTGGATTCCAGGGCTTCGTCTTCCTGGATGCCCATGCGGTCCACCACGCTTGCGATGCGCTCGGAGCCGAATTTACGCATAAGGTCATCCTCCAGGGAAATGTAGAAGCAGGAGGAACCCGGGTCTCCCTGACGGCCGGCACGACCGCGAAGCTGACGGTCCACGCGGCGGCTGTCGTGGCGGGTGGTGCCGATGATGGCAAGGCCGCCGGCATCCTTCACCTCCTGGGAAAGCTTGATATCCGTACCACGGCCGGCCATGTTGGTGGCGATGGTCACCTTGCCCTTCTGGCCAGCCTGGGCGACGATTTCCGCCTCCCGGGCGTGTTCCTTTGCATTGAGGACATTGGCCTTGATGCCGCGCATGCTCATCATGCGGGCCAGGAGTTCGGACGTTTCCACATCCGTGGTACCCACCAGCACCGGGCGTCCGGCCTTGGACAGTTCCACCACCTTCTCGATGACGGCGTTGAACTTGCCCTTCATGGTGCGGTACACGATGTCGTTTTGGTCGTCGCGGATGACGGGACGGTTGGTGGGGATGACCACCACGTCCAGTTTGTAGATATCCCAGAACTCACCGGCCTCCGTTTCTGCCGTACCGGTCATACCGGCCAGCTTGTGATACATGCGGAAGTAGTTCTGCAGGGTGATGGTGGCGAAAGTCTGGGTAGCGGCTTCCACCTTCACATTTTCCTTGGCTTCCACGGCCTGGTGCAGACCGTCGCTCCAGCGGCGGCCTTCCATGATACGGCCAGTGGACTCGTCCACGATCTTCACCTTGTTGTCCACGATGACATAGTCGATGTCCTTGGCGAACATGGCATATGCCTTCAGGAGCTGGATCACCGTATGGACACGCTCGCTCTTGAGGGAGAAATCCTCCATGAGGGCATCCTTCTTTTCGGCCTTTTCCTGGGGAGTCAGGTCCGAGTGGGTGATTTCGGCGATGGCGCTGCCCATATCCGGCAGCACGAAGAAGTTGGGGTCGCTCACACTGGCGGCGAGGGCGTCATGGCCCTTGTCGGTCATGTCAACGGTATTGAGCACTTCGTTGATGACGAAGTAAAGTTCATCGGTGACGACGGGCATCTCCCGTTCGTTGTCCTGCATGTAGTAGGCCTCCGTCTTCTGCATGAGGGCCTTCATGCCGGGTTCCGAGAGGAACTTGATGAGGGGCTGGTACTTCGGGAGACCCTTGTAGCAGCGGTAGAGGAGCTTTCCTCCCTCGGCCTCATTGCCGGCCGCGATGAGCTTCTTGGACTCGTTCAGGGTGGTGTTGATGAGGGCGCGCTGCTTGTTGTAGAGGCTCTCCACATAGGGCCGATACTCCATGAACTGCTCGTCCCCGGAAGTCTTCTCCATGGGGCCGGAGATGATAAGGGGGGTACGGGCGTCGTCGATGAGGACGGAGTCCACTTCATCGACGATGGCGTAGTGGTGCTTGCGCTGGACAAGGTCGCTCACGCGGGAGCACATATTGTCGCGCAGGTAGTCGAAGCCGAATTCGTTGTTGGTACCGAAGGTGATGCTGCACTCGTATGCCTTGCGGCGGGCGTCGGAGTTGGGCTGGTGCTTGTCGATGCAGTCCACGCTGAGGCCGTGGAACATGTAGAGCGGGCCCATCCACTCGGAGTCACGCTTGGACAGATAGTCGTTCACGGTAACTACGTGCACGCCTTTTCCGGCAAGGGCGTTGAGGAACACCGGGAGCGTAGCCACAAGGGTCTTACCCTCACCGGTAGCCATCTCGGCGATCATGCCCCTCTGCTCCTTGTTGGTTTTGACGCCGCCATTGAGGACGATACCGCCGATAAGCTGCACGTCATAATGCACCATATCCCAGGTAATCTCGTTGCCGCCGGCCTGCCAGTGGTTGTGCCAGATGGCCTTGTCTGCGGCAATTTCAACGAAATCGCGCCCTTCGGCTGCAAGCTGCTTGTCGAATTCACTGGCCGTCACCTCGATGGTTTCGCTGGCGGCAAAACGACGGGCGGTGCTCTTGACGATGGCAAAAGCCTCGGGGAGGATCTGGTTCAGGACCACCTCGATGGCGTCGTCCTCATCCTTCACCAACTTGTCGCTTTCGCCGGCAAGGGCCTCTTTCTGGGAAACGGGGATATCTTTTTCGAGTTCCAGTTTAATCTCCGCTATTCTGTCTTCGAACGGCTTTTCCACGGCGGCGATTTGCGCCTTGAGCGCCTCGGTGCGGGCACGGAGGGCGTCGTTGGAAAGTGCGTCGATTTCCGGATAAATTTTCAGGATCTGGTCCAGGACGGGCCGGATGGCTTTCATATCCCTGTCCGACTTGGATCCGAAAATAGTTTTCAGTATATCTGCGATTGCCATAAGTAATCTTTGCCTAATTTCGTAAATAATTAGACAAAGATAATACTATTTTCGCACACAAGCAAGTACCGGCGCGCATTATGCGCGCACGCGGGAAGTCGCTACTGAAGTCGCACGCAGCGCACCGACATTCCGGATCCCGTCATCGTGCCGCTCGGATTCACATCCAGCTTGAACTCCACCAGATCCACGTCTTCGGTCACGATCGTGTAGCCCTTCATCTGATGCATAAGAAGTTGAATTCCCCTTGAAGGTTTTCCCCAATGACGGTTGTCTGCTCCGTTATGCGCCCAGATCTGCCCGGCGGCAGGGAAATAGATAACCCCCGTCGCATCCTTGTTTTCAAAGCCTTCCGGATAATAGTACAAGCCCGGATGCGACAAGGTCCACTCCCGATGGCGGGTGGCGCCGCTTCCCGGTGAAACAGGACGCCGCCCAGACCGAGCGTATCGCTGAACCACTTGTCCAGGGCGTGGGAGCGCTCGACGGAGAGCATCTTGTTGTCCACGGAGGGACCCTCCGGAGAGGCCGATCCCCTCAGGAGCACTGCATCCACCACGCAGCCCTCTTCCAGGCGTTCCTGCAGCACTTCACGGAAACGCTGCATGTTCTCCGCATTGCCGCGGAAGGAAGGGTCTATCCCGGTATGGTTTCTTTCAAAAAAGACATTCAGACGCAGCACGTCTGTCTGCGCCTGGGCACTTGCAAGATAGTCTGTTTCCAGAAGCGGAAACAGAAAAC